>Ga0126384_10000534_pt1 | contig 21075 bp, 16 predicted proteins | sample PanSoiMetPlot_36_FD_92543 | JGI IMG/M metagenome (GOLD analysis project Ga0126384, IMG submission 92543) | Tropical forest soil microbial communities from Panama - MetaG Plot_36 | ecosystem: Environmental > Terrestrial > Soil > Tropical forest > Bulk soil | place: Panama | collected 2016-02-17 | reverse complement strand
CTTCTCGATTGTGAGCTGGATCGAATACTCCTCCTTCGGACGATTGATCCTAATCTGCGAAGGGAAGATCACTCCCTGGAAATCGGTAAAGTTGTCGTAAGTAGCCTCAGTGGCCACTTGACCAGTCTGGTCATAGATCATCTGGCGGTGAGGCTTCAGGTCGATACGTGAAAACGTAATTCTCCGCTGCAAACGCCATTTGTCTCCGTCCTTGAAAATGACGTTCACGACGTAGGTTGGTATTTCCCAACTTTTCTTCTTGTTGGTCGTGTCCTGTACCACGTCGGTGCTCTGCTCCAATACAGCAATTTCGTCAGAAGTGATTTCGTGCAACAGCATCGAGTCGAAGAAAACATGTGGCCGCAGGTTTTCGAGCGTGTTGGTGGAGGGCTGAGGTGAGTCTTCGGCCGGACCGACAATGAACTTGTTGAGCGGCGGGATCGACAGCTTGAAGGTCCTGCCGTCGCTCACCATGTCGAAGGCCCTGCTGCGCACGATAGGCAGCAATCCGATCACGTGCAGCATGTCTGGATCCTTCTCCAGGATGTAGCCCTTGATTTGCTGAATGTCTGTAACTTTGCCCTTCTTCGCCCCTCCAAGCGAAGTTGCAATCTCGACGTTAGCGCTGAAGGAATGCACCTTCCGCGCCTCGGAGTTGATGCGCTCGATCAATTGCGGAAGGTCGGCAATCAACAGGTTGGAGGTGTTAACTTGACGCCGTTCAAGTGTTCGTGTGCGAACCAGGCAACCGGAGATCGAGAGTACGAGTACCGCGATTCCCAGGGATCGTGCCGCCGACCGTATGTGCATGCAAGAACAGATCTGTTATCGAATCTGTCCAGTATATAAGACGCTCGATTCTGCGGGCTGGATTCGGCCTCTTTTGGTTTGCTCTTGCTAACCGCCTTCGCCGAGAGCGTGACGATAGGCAACGACGTTCTTGTTGTGCTCTTCGAGGGTTTTTGCGAAGCGGTGGTGGCCCTGGTTGTCGCTGACAAAGTACATATAGTCGGTGGCCGCGGGGTGCATTGCAGCCATCAGCGAATCCTTGCCAGGGTTAGAGATCGGTCCGGGCGGCAGGCCAGGATTGCGATACGTATTGTAAGGTGAGCCGTATTTAAGGTCAGAAGCGTAGATTGCGCCGCGATAGCGGTTCGCAAGGAGAGCAGCGTAGATCACGCTTGGATCGGTATCGAGTGCTACGCGCTGCTCCAGCCGGTTATAGAAGACTCCGGCCACCAGCGGACGCTCCTCGGGAACGGCAGTTTCCTTCTCGACGATCGAGGCCATCGTCACTATGCGGTGGATATCGCCACTAAGCCCGAACGCTTGTGCTTCCTGACGGAATCGCTTCACCATCGCTGCAACAACATCCGGCGCCTTTTGCTTTCGGGAGAACCGGTATGTATCCGGATAGAGATAGCCTTCGAGCGTGGGAACATGAGGATCAAGATCACGAATCAGCGCGACCTGGGAACGGGCCTGCTCTAAGAAGTTGTGCTGCGAGTCGATTCCAAGCTTTTCTACAGCCGCTGCGATATCGAAGATGTTGTAGCCTTCCGGAACTACGAGGACACGGGCATAGATGTCTCCATGCGAGATGTGACGATAGACCTCGATGAGCCGCTCGCGATGGTCAAATTCATATTCGCCAGCCTTCAAGGCTCCATGTTGAAACAAATGCAGCAAGAGGAAGGCAGAACGGCTGCGGATAATACCGGCCTGCTTCAACTGAGACGCGATGTGGCGCGCCGACGAGCCGGCCTTGAACTCGACGAACGTCTGCTGCGTAGGTCCCGCTGGTACCTCCAGGCAGAATCCGATCCAGCCGGCGAAGCCAAGCGAAAACAAGAGGCCGATCGCGAATAGCTTGCGCATTTCAGAATTTTAGATTCATTTCCCGCCGAATAGGTCAGCAGTTCCAAAACCAAAGACACAGAGTAATCAGGAACTTTCGGGTAGCCAGCATATCTGGTTGCAATAGCGCGGCACAGACGCCGCATGCTGCGTCTCTACCAAGTCCCCATTTACAGTCATTTCATTCAGCAGTACACTCTTTTCGGCCTCTACTAAATCGATTTATGAAGAAACAATGGATCGCTGTAAGTATTCTCCTGGTTACGTTTTTCCTGCCCTCAGGCCTCGCCGCCGACGACAACATTCCTCGCGCTGCGTGGCGCATCCCCATAGGGCAGCCGCCCTCGAGGCCCGGCGGACACAAGCCGGAGGTCAGCAACATCGACGATGGCTACTGGCAGGGTGCTCCGGTTGGCGGGTTCGGCGCCGGAACATTTTCGCGGTCTTATCGCGGACATTACGAGCGCTGGCATGTAAAAGCTGGAGTCCACAAGTACGAGGACGTCGCCGCGAATCAGTTTGCGGTATTCGTTCAGCCTGAAGGGGGCGAGGCTGTGGCTGGGGTGCTCGCTACCGATAAGCCAAAAGATGGGCAGCTCTCCGCGTGGAACTGGAGCTATCCGGCTGGATCGGGAGAATATGCTGCACTTTATCCGAAGTCCTGGTTTGCTTATCAGTCCCCGCAATTGCCCATCAAGCTGACCGTTGAGCAGTTCTCTCCCGTGCTTCCCGACAACTACAAGGAGACCAGCTACCCCGTAGCAATCTACAACTGGTACGCACAAAACCCGACCAGCAAGCCGGTAACAGTATCGATTCTTTTTTCCTGGGCCAACATGGTGGGCTGGTTTCGTGATTCCACGCGCGGCTTTGGCGGTGTGCTGAACAACCAGAACATAAATTCGTACCGCGCCGAGCAGGCTCAAAACGGGAAGATGTACGGAATCGTTTTCGATCGTCTGCGTAGTGGAGCTGTGCAGGAAGAGTGGGACGGGCAATTCGCGATCGCGGCTCTCGCTTCTCCGAATGTCGACGTTACGTACGTTACCAACTGGATGTCCTATGGATCCGGAGACGAAGTATGGAAGCCGTTCTCGACGGATGGACGTTTGCCGAACTGGGCGCCGAAGCTCGCGAGTGCCGGAGAGCCGATGGCAGCTGCCATTGCAGTCCGTTTCACGCTCGCTTCAAATGAAAAAAAGCTTATTCCCATGGCTCTTTCCTGGGATCTGCCGATCGCGGAGTTCGGTGGTGGACGTAAATGGCTGCGCCACTACACAAAATTCTTCGGAGCGTCGGGAACGAACGCCTGGAAGATTGCGCGCACAGCGCTGGAGAATGATCAGGATTGGAGCCGCCAGATCGATGCGTGGCAGAAACCTGTCATCGATGACGAGTCAAAACCGTTGTGGTACCGCGGCGAGTTGTTCAATGAACTCTACATCCTCGCCGATGGTGGAACGCTATGGGCACACGAACTCGAAGGTGTTGGCAATCCTAAGCATCGTTCGGCACAGATGGCCGACAGCTTCAGCTACCTCGAATGTTTCGATTACCAGTACTACGGCACATCTGACGTGCGCTTCTACGGCTCCTTCCCGCTCCTGAAGTTCTGGCCCGAGATCGAGAAGCAGGAGATGCGCCAGTACACAGACACAATTGCGGAGAGCAATCCGCAGGAGTACGTGTGGGCCTGGAAGCGCGATCATCTGCGCACCCTCGAACTCATGCAGCGTAAGGCCGCGGGTTCGGCTCCGCATGACCTCGGTTCGCCGACCGAAGATCCATTCGTCAACGTTAATCAATACAACTATCAGGACGTTTCCAACTGGCGTGATCTGAACAGCAAGTACGTGCTGATGGTTTGGCGCGACTATGTATTCAGCGGTTCCAAAGATACCGAGTTCCTACGCTACACATGGGACGCGGTGAAGATGGCCATGGAGCACCTGCGGCAGTACGACAAGAACGGGGACGGACTTATCGAAAATGGCGGCTTCCCTGACCAGACTTACGACAATTGGGTAGCGCGCGGCGAAAGCTCTTACAGCGGCAGCTTATATCTTGCCGCGTTGCGTGCGACTGCAGAAATCGCGCGCAAGCTCGGCGACAACGCCACGGCCAAGAACTACAACGACCTGTTTAAGCGCGCTCAGGCTGCGTTTGTTAGAAACCTCTGGAATGGGACGTACTTTAACTATGACGTGGGTAGTGACTACAAGACCGATATCATGGCCGAACAACTCGCAGGCCAGTGGTATGCAAACCTCACAGGCCTCGGAGATATCGTGTCCGCAGAGATGCAGCGCTCAGCGCTGCAACATGTCTTCGACTTCAATGTAATGAAGTTCCAGAATGGAACTATGGGCGCGGTGAATGGAATCGGCGCTAACGGCGATATCCTGCATGAAAACGAGCAGGTGGAAGAGGTCTGGACGGGCACAACATTCGGCGTCGCCTCCCACATGCTATCGGAAGGAATGCGCGATCAGGCGTTCAAGACCGCCGAGGGTGTGTACAACGTGGTCTGGAAAGACCGCGGATACTTCTTCCGCACGCCGGAAGCCTACGACTCCCGCGGACTCTTTCGCGCAAGTATGTACATGCGTCCAGGCTCGATCTGGTCGATGGAGATGACTGGGAGCGCCAGCACGCGGCAAACCTTAGCTGAGTCGAAGTCTGGCGGCAAATAACCGTCTAAAGGCAGCACAGCAGCTCTGGTGAACATCTCATGAATGCGCAGGTGCTTCGCCTGCGCCGACCTCTATTTCCCAGGGCCCTAGTAATGCCGGAATCCGCCGTTGGTCAGCTGATCTTATTTATCCTTGTCATTCTTGCCGCAGCGCATCTTTTCGGCAGCCTTTTTACCCGGGTACGTCAGCCACGCGTCATCGGAGAGATCTTCGGCGGCCTGCTTGTTGGACCGTCAATTCTCAACCTCTCTGCCGGTTCAGAAGCCTCGCTGTCGAAACCGGCTCTGGATGTTCTCTACTGGATTGGCCTGCTGATGCTTATGTTTCTCTCGGGCGCTGAAACCCAGGGGTTATTTCGTCGCGAAGAGCGTAAGCCGATCGCCTGGATCGGTATTGTGGGAACTGCGTTGCCGTTTGTGATTGCTTTACTTCTCAGCGCACGCCTGGACCTGAGTTCTTTAATGGGAACGGCACAGAACCGGATTGCGCTGGTGCTGGTCATTGGGATCGGTACGGCAGTCACGTCCATTCCCGTGATCTCGCGCATCTTTCACGACCTGCACATCCTGCATACGCGATTCGCCAAGCTGATTCTAGGCGTCGCAGTTATGGAGGATGTGGCGCTGTGGGCCGTGCTGGCCATTGCCACAGCTTTGGCGGAGTCTAAGGCGCTTCCCACGCACGTTATCGCACAGCGAGTCACTCTGACGTTGATCTACTTCGTTGTAGGCCTCGTCCTGTTTCCGCGACTCGCACGACGTTTACATGAGGCGCGCTGGAATGTCTTCATTCGGCACTCAACAACGGCTTACCTGATCCTGCTGCTCTTTGCCTACGTGGCGCTCGCCGCGGCGATGAATGTAAGCCTCGTGCTAGCGGCGTTTCTGGCGGGATTCGCCATTCCACGTGAATCACTCCGCATGAATCATTCGTTGAGTGAAGTGAAGGGCGTCGCCTTTGGATGCTTCATTCCGCTCTACTTCGCTTTAGTCGGATACAAACTCGATTTGGGCAAGACGTTCAATCCCACGATGGTTGCCGGTTTTCTCGGCGCCGCATGCCTGATCAAACTGATTTCTGTGCTGGCGGGTGCCAAGCTGGCAGGGTTCTCAATTCCTAGCTGCGTGAACCTCGCTGTGGCGACGAATGCTCGCGGCGGTCCTGGGATTGTGCTGGCGAGCGTGGCCTATGCTGCGGGAATCATCAATGCTGCGTTTTACACAACGCTGATCTTATTGGCAGTGATCACCTCGCAGGCTGCGGGAGCTTGGCTTGAGCACGTGCTGCGAAAAGGCAGGCCGCTGCTAACGGAAGAACCAGAGGATCGGGCCAGAGAAAAATCGGGCGATCGGGTGATCGGGTCATCGGGTGAAGTGAAAACGCTCGCAGCTTAAGAATTCTCTTTCCTGGCGCCCTTCTTAATCATTGTCATCCTGAGGCCCTCTTTTGGCCGAAGGACCTCCCGCAATGTTTCCGACTAAGTTGCTGCAGGTGCGGCCTCTTCACGATGACTCAGCCTTGCCAAAATGCCCGGAAGAGTGCAAGGAAGTCCGATGCATCGCGGGAGGTCAAAAGAGGGCTTCAGGATGACAGTTTTTGATTGTTCGGGCGAAGGGATGGATGAACAGTCCCAAGATGAAAACGCCAGGCGATTGCGCCTGGCGCTTTCCTTTTTCACTTTGCTAATTGCTGCCTACTTGTTTTTCCAAACTGGCTTTCGCTTCTCCAGCACTGCCCGCAGCCCTTCCTGAACGTCCTGCAAATTCATCAGCTCGTTGAGGTAGATGTTCTGTGATTTCTTCATTGCTTCATCGAGAGGCAGACCGATGGAGCTTCCGATTACCTTTTTCGTGACTTCGAGTACCGGAGCACTGAATTCGCTGATCTTCGCCAAAACATCATCTACTGTCTTTTCCAGGTCCTTTTCGGGAACGACTTTGTTCACGAAGCCCAATCGCAACGCGTCTTCGGCGGTGAGAGCCTCGCCTGTAAGAATTAGTTCGTAGGTTTTCTTGGGCCCGATCAGCTGGGGTAGCATTACGGCCGCGAAGGGTGGAAAGACGCCGAGCTTTACCTCAGGCTGAGCGAATTTGGCTTGGGGAGTTGCGATTACCATGTCGCCGAAAGCCACAAGCTCTGATCCTGCTCCGATGGCGGGGCCGTTCACGACCATAATCAGCGGCTTTGAAATCTCGCGAATGGCGGCAAAGACGCGATTGAACGCTTCGAGCGTCTGAAAGACTCGGTCCGGCTTCGAATCTTCCAGCGAAATGCCGGCTGAAAATGTCTTCTGCGCCGAACTCACCAGGATCGCCTTGATGTCCCCCCGTCCATTCAGGCTCTCGATGCTCTGCGCCAGCTCCGTCATCATCGGAACTGTGAGGACGTTGTAGGGGGCATGGTTCAGCGTGATGCGCGCGATGTTGTTGGCGACGTCGAACTGGATGAACTTGAGCTGTTCGGTCACAGTGGTGGGGGTAGCCATTAAAACCTCTGGTTAGTCTGAACGCAGCGTGGCAGAGGACGCGGTCCGCCGCGGCGGAGGCCTCTACGACTAGCGGGAGTACACCCGGATTATGGCACAGGGTAACTGTTGGGGAGAGTACCAATGGGGTGTGTCCCGAGGATCATGCCCGGAATTGACACATTCCAAAGGCTGACTGAGAATAGCTGCACAAGCGCACAACGGCGCTGTTCCGCTCGCCGATACGCTGTGAAGGATCCCCCGGTATGGCAAATATCCTGTGCGTGGATGACGAGCCCCACGTCGTAACCCTTAAGCGCGCCATTCTGGAATCTGCCGGCCACTCTGTGACCGCCTGTACCTCCGCGCGCGACGCCATCGAAAAGCTTCGCCACAACGCCTATGACGCGGTTGTGACTGACTGGCGTCTTGGTGACGCCAACGGCCGCGCCGTAGTTCAGGCTGCCAAAGACCACTCCAGCATGCCGGTGGTCGTGGTTTCAGGCTATGTGGCCGAAGCCTTCCAGGCCGCGGAGCCGCTCGCCGATCTGTATCTGGAAAAGCCGGTAAATCCAGAGGAACTCGTCACGATCGTGAACGAGCTGTTAAAGAGCCAGGAACGAGACGACGAAAATCAGAAGCGCCGAAGGCCTTCGTAGAAATCACATAGATGCGTTAAGGAAGGGCATCGGCTTCAGCCGTGCCGCAAGGGAATAATGTTGGTTCGGCTTTAGCCTCTGACGTAAGTTCCCTAGCCCAGGCAGGCATTGTTATGAGAACAAGACAATTGCGTCCAGCTCAGGCCTCGACGGCAAGGATCGTGTCCACTTTCGTGACTGCGAGCAAAGTCTTTACGCGCTCGGAAACACCCAGCAGGTGAACGCTACCGCCGACCTTCTGCCGCGATACGTGCATATTTACCAGTGATCCGACGCCGGAGGAGTCCACGTAAGGAACGCCGGTAAGGTCGACGACTATGTTGGGCGCTGTCTGGGAGCGCCACGAGTTCTGAAAGTCAAAAAGGTTGTTCAGCACGAGCGGACCAGACAGGCGCAGGACGATCTCGTCAACGCGATTGCCGTCGACCACTTCGATAGTAAGTGAACCATTAGGCACGGTGAGTACCTCCGGGGAATGGCGCGATTATACCGAAAGGGCCGCATTTTCCAAGCTGCACCTGTAGACAGCGATATTTTCTTTGCCGTCGTGCCACTCGCCTGAACTGCCTCGGTGGACGATATGCGGCCATTGCCGTACCCGCCGCCCCAGAGCGCCGTTTGCGTCTCTTGAGCCGCTTGAATGATCCTCCGGAACCTCACGCTCGCCATGCGCGCGTTGGTCCTGGAAGAGGTCGGCCCCGTTTACTCTTTTGTCCCAAATGGAAACGCCGGACCTCTGTCCGGCGTTTAAGCTTATTGCTGCTCCCTACTGCTGCCTTTAGTTGCTCATCTGATTGCTCGTCGTTGTCCCTGCGAGCGCTGCGGCAGCTTCGTTGAGAATGCGATGGTGAATGGTGAAGAGCGCGAGTTCAAGACGATCGGAGACACCGATCTTGTCGTAAACGTTGCGCAAATAATTCTTAATAACTTGCTCAGTGGTTCCCAGTTGAACTGCAATTTCCTTGTTCTTGAAGCCCTGTACGATCAAAGCGACAATTCGCAGCTCTTTTGGTGTCAGGCGATCGCGCACGCGGGCTCCGACGATGTCGTTTTCGGTGGCTTCGGCTGCGGCTCCAGTGTCCTGTACCCAGGTCTCGTTCCGCGATACCTTGCGTACGCATTCCACCAGTGAATTTCCGCTTACGTTGCGGAAGACAACTCCGGAAATGCCGAGTTGCAGGTACTGGGCGCTGTTGTCGCTGCTTTCGATCACGATCACGAGGCGCGTCTTGGTCTTCTTCGAGAGCTCAACGAGTGCGCGAATGTCCACGTGCATCGCTGTCGAAAAGATAAGAACGTTGGCGCGGAAGCTCTCCACCGCGGCCAACATGCGCTCGGTGTTTTCGCACTGCGCAACGATTCGGAAGTCGTCTTCAACGGCGAGCACCTTGGCGGCGCCGGCGCGGAAGATCGCTTGGCTGTCTGCGAGAATAATCTTAAGCATTTGATATGCAGCGGATGGCCGCCGTCCTTCTAATGTGCATCTGCCGCTATTATCACGGCAATGCCCCGGAAAAATTCGGCGACTGACTACGCGCCGCGAACAAACTTATAGTTATCGATCACGCATGCCACGCCACCGCTGGAGCTTTTATCGCTCTCGCGGCGGATCACGCGGCCCTGGCACTTCACCCGTACATCATGGTTGCCGCCAATCACATCCGACGGCAGCGTAATTTCAAATTCGATTTGCGATCCGACCTCCAGCTCCGCATCGGCGCGAATATACACGCCCGCAGCGCTAACGTTTTGTGTGGTTCCTGAAGTCTGGTCGGCTGACTCCCCCTCCCGAATGGTTATCGGCAGATTGAGAGGAAACCTTCTGCCTGTTCTGGCGTCAGACAAAACTCATCTCCTTATTTTGCAGGTCCGCTGTTAGAGGGAATTTTGTACCAGCGCACCGTGTGAGGCAACTCGGTTTATACCATGAACAGCGCGCTTTCCAGCAGAAATAGGGGATATTAGCCTTGGTTCTCGGCATTACTCCTACGTTTTCCTTAGTTACTAAAGTACTGGTCGGTAGGTAAGCTTGCCCTCGAGTTGAGTGTCTGCGGCTGAACTTGCAACGTAAATATTGAAGATTCCTGGCTCAGCTTTCCACGCGTGCGACTTCACGTCGTAGTAGGAAAATGAACGCGCATCGAGTGGAATGGACACGCGCTTGGTCTCTCCGGGTTGCAGCAGGACCTTCGAAAATCCCTTTAATTCCTTTGGTGGACGTGGCACCGAACTGTGGGAGTCTCCAACATAAAGCTGTGCTACTTCGGCGGCAGGACGACTTCCCGTATTGGCAACGTCGAAGCTGACTGTTACGGTGCCGGTCGTGGATGCCGGCGAGACGGTCAGATTTTTATAAGCGAACGTGCTGTAAGAGAGGCCGAACCCAAACGGGAATAGAGGCTTAATTTTGTCTTGGTCAAAGTGGCGGTACCCGACAAACACGCCTTCGTTGTACTTGATCCGCTTGGGGCCGTCGTTCGGATAGTAGTTCTTGTAGGTAGCGTTATCTTCCCAGCGGCGTTCAAGTGAGATCGGCAAGCGTCCCGATGGGCTATAGTCCCCAAACACCAGTTGCGCCAGAGCAGTGCCACCTTGCTCCCCGGAATACCAGCCGTGCATGATTGCCGGGATTTGGTCGATCCACGGAGTCATGTCAGCATTTCCACCGGCTGTGAGTACTACGATCGTTTTCTTGTTGGATGCGCCGATTTCCTTGACGAGTTCATCCTGACCAGGAGGCAGGCGGAAGGTGCGATCACCAGCTTCGCTTTCAATGGTGTCGACGAACCCGGGAAATAGCAGCACTACGTCTGCCTGGGAAGCTATGGCCTTTGCGTCCGGATTGACGGCTTCGGACGCGGGCAGCACTCCTAACGAGACTCGTTTCGGCCCCCAGCCGCTGTTGCGGAAATATTCGAGTCTGATTTTGTGCTTGCTGTTTGGCTCTAGTTGCAGAGTTGCAAAATTCAGGATGGCTGTGGCTCTCTCCCAGTTATCGACCACCAGCTTGTCGTCGACGAACAGACGATAGCCGCCATTTTCCCCGGGACCGAGCACGTAGAAGTCATGCGGTCCGCCAGTTTGAGCGGCGTAGTACCCGGACCATCGAATCGAAGCTCGGCCGATTGGAGCGTCGTAGTTGTCGGTGCCGAAATTGACGTGGCGATCGACGTGAGTACGCGCAGGAGATCCGCCCAGGTCGGTATTATCGAATTCCTCGACGCGTAATCCGGCTTCCCCACCGCTTTCGGCCGTCGTCCACTCCGTGTCCTGAGCGATGTCGCGGTATTGCTTTAAACCCGGGTGATAGAGCACCTTCACGGCTTGACCAGAGTGGGTGACGTAGCTAGTAAAACCCTCGAGGTAGCTCACGGCATGGAACGGTTGCACGTGTGCGCTACCGCCGCCGACTGGCAGCCCGGGATACGCATCTGGTCCGATTAAGGCGATGGTCTTGATCTCCTGCTTGTTCAGCGGCAGGAGCTTGCCTTCATTCTTGAGGAGAACAAAACTTTCGCGTGCGGCCTCGAGTGCCACTCGCTGACCTTCTGGGTTCAAAAGCGGAATTGACCGGTCAGTCTGCTCGCGATCGAGAAATCCGAAGCGAACGGCTTGGCGCAGAATACGGCGAACGTGCTCGTCGATCGTCGCTTGCGACACTTTGCCTGCCTTCACTGCAGGCAGCAGAGTCTCGCGGTTCATGAACTTGCCGGACGGCATCTCCAGGTCGAGTCCGCTATTCACCGCGGCAACGCCGTCGTGGGTGGCGTCCCAATCGGACATGATGATGCCGTCGAATCCCCAGTCCTTCTTCGCGATCCGGTTGTTCAAGAACGCACTCTGTGTGGCGTGCTCGCCGTTGACGAGGTTGTAGGAATCCATGATGGCGCCAACATGAGCTTCTTTCACTGCAGCCTCGAATGCCGGCAGATAGATCTCGCGCATCGTCCGCTCATCTATCTCGGAGTCGGTATTGCGGCGATCATGCTCGGAGTTGTTGCCCATGTAGTGCTTGATGGTCGCGATTACACCCTGGCTCTGCACTCCGCGCACGTAAGCGACAGCAGTTCGCGAAGCCAGAAACGGATCCTCGCCGAAGTATTCGAAGTTGCGGCCATTCATGGGAGCGCGATGAATGTTCACGCCTGGACCGAGCAAGAAATGTACTCCCCGCGCGCGGGCGTCCTGGCCGTAAACCTTGGCCATACGCTCGACGAGTTCGGGATTCCAGGATGCCGCGAGTCCAATGCCGCCCATTGTGGTTGCCGGTCCATAGTTGCGCACACCAATTGGACCATCGGACATCTTCTGCTCCGGCAATCCGAGCTCCTTGTATCCGCGGATGTAAAAGCCTCTGATGCCGCCAAGCAGGTCGATCTTCTGTTCGAGCGTCATTCGGCCAAGGATAGAATCGACGCGTTTTTCAATTGCAGGGTCGTTCGGGGAAGTGGGTGAATTGTTCTGTGAGTTCGATTGAGCAAACAGAGTCGTGGCAGCGAGCAGAACTATCCAGCATCGTCGAGCGATCCGTGAAGGCAAGAGGAAAACCTCCTAGTAAATCGATTTTGCATTGTAACGCTTTGGTCAAGAGTCAAAAGTTGGCTCAGGATGATGCGCAAGGATCCAAGAACTGTGATTCCTCACTCCGCAATCTCTTTCCAAATAGAGAATCCTGAGGCGGAGTGGTGAGCTGTTCGTGGGATCAAGAAAAAGCAGATCCCCTCGCAAAAAAACGCGCGAGGGTGCAGTCCTTAGGAGGCGTATGCCTTATACGGAGTACTATTTGCGTTCCAGCTCTTTCCCTACCGAATCTAGCACGCCATTAATAAACTGCACCGATTCGGGACTGGAGTAGCGGTGAGCGATGTCGAGAGCTTCGTTGATCACGATCGCCAGTGGCGTTTTGGGAAAGCCGAGGAATTCGGCGACGCCGAGGCGTAACAAATTGCGATCGACTGCGGGCATGCGGTCCATGCGCCAGTGTTCAGTATGCTTTTGAATCAGATCGTCAATTTCTTTGTTGCGATCCCGCGCTACGCGAAATAGATCGTCCGCAAATTCGCGAGTTTCCTGATCGACGGTGGAGCGCTCGGCCCAGAAGGTCTTGCGGACATGATCCTCGTTCTGTTTGCCCATGTCCGACTGAAACAGCATCTGCAGCGCCATCTCGCGTGACTTGCGCCGCTTGCCCGACTTAGCGGCCATCGGAGGCTCCACGCTTGAGTTTGCCCTTGAGTGAAACCATCTCTACGGCAGTGATCGCAGCTTCCCAGCCCTTGTTTCCGCTTTTGAGACCCGCGCGATCGATCGCTTGCTCGAGGTTTTCGCACGTGAGTACCCCGTAGCTGTGGGGAATGCCGGTCTCCTGCGACGACTGACCGATGCCGCGAGTGACTTCGGTCGCGATGTGCTCGTAGTGCGTCGTTTCTCCCCGGATTAAGCAGCCAAGCGCAATTACGGCGTCCACGGTTCCCGATTGGGCCAGAAGCCGCGCGGCAGATGGAATCTCGAATGAGCCGGGCACGCGCACGATCTGAATATCGCTGGATTTCGCGCCACTCCGCCGCAAGCAGTCCAAAGCGCCCTGAAGCAGGCGTTCAGTAATGAAGGAATTCCAGCGGCTCACAACTACGCCAAAGCGCATGCCGCCGGCATTGAGTTCGCCTTCCACAGCATTCGGTGCAGACTTCTCGGGATTGTTGAATGCCCAGAATCCGATGCGGGAATTCGCGCCCAGTTGCAGATTGAAAATCCGCGACTTCCACGCGGTGTCTTCTATTTCGCCGACGTCATCCCTAAATTGTCTTCGCGCGAGTTGATGTGCTGTGTCCAGATCCCTGACTTCGATCAGCACATCAGGTTCATTTGGGACACGTCCATTGACTAACTCCAAGCTTCCCATTGGTGCGAGGAAAGGAGCCCCTTTGCTGTGCTCGTCGTTCCAACCAGGGCCATCCTCGAAGCCCAGTGAGCGCAGGAGTGCCGAAAGCTGCTCAAATTTTTCCGGCGACGTCTGGCGCACAAATGTGAGACTGCGGATCATCAACTCCAGTCTGACACAAACGACATCGAACGAGCGAAACCTGATCGCGCAGCTGGCGCAGGAATATAATTCCGTCGAACTATTGAGTTGAGCAGCTCCGGGCGGACTTTCCATGAATTCCTGATTCGCGTTTCTAATACTGATCTTTGGAAACCTGTTCGTGTAATTCGGGTGTCTAAGTGAAGAGAGTGAGTCTCTCTCGAAACTTCGCGATCTCTCTCGCGGCAGTGGTCTTGGGTAACACCATTTACTTCCTGCTCATGCCACACTTGCCGCCCGCTGCGCGTCACCGCAGCTACACACTCTGGCCGGACCTCGGGTTGCTGATCGACTTCTGGATTTGCCTGGTCATGTATGGCTTGATCGCCCTGCTTTTCAGGCCTCATACCGAACATCCGACCAGCGAACAGAGAAGGTGAGTTGCTCTGGCAGTAGAGGCCTTACTGGATAGTTGGGACGAAAATACTTTCATGTCGTTCGACATTGATCTCTTCAAGCCCAAAAGCCTTGATCTGTGCCCTAGAACCGCCTCAAAATAGGCCTTTTGGTACGTCTTGACCGCCCAAAAATCCTTGTCAATTTCTCATGAATCGGGCTTAATGAATGCATTGTTTTGCAGTCGCAACCCGTCTTGTTGACGTTCTGGCTATGCCTCCCCCTGGCAGCAGAATCGCCGGAACGGCTTTGGATTGTTAGACTTATCGCGCCCAATGCAGAAGATTGCCCTACTTTATGACGCCAGCCAGGCCGTCTTGGCCACCTTCAACCTGGACGAAGTACTGGAACAAATCCTGTGGATCGTGCGCGATTACTTCCACAAAACCAATTCCGCGGTCTTCCTGCTAGACCCAAATACCCAAGAATTCTTTGTTCGAACCTCGATCGGTCGTTCTGAAGACAAGGCCAACGTTCGCATCGCGCCCGGCACCGGACTCATTGGCACCGCAGCCCAGCAGAAAAGGCCCGTCTATGCACCTGACGTAAGCCAGGATCCCCGCTACATCGGGAGTCCATCGACAACGAAATCGGAAGTCGCCATCCCCCTCATGGTTCGCGACGAGGTCGTCGGAGTCCTGGATATCCAGAGCGAAGAGCTCGATGCCTTCGACTCGGAGACTCTTGATCTGCTCACTTTATTCTCCACACAGGCATCGATTGCTCTGGAGAATGCACGCCTGTACACGCTCGAGCAGCGCCGTTCGCGGCAGCTCGAAGCCATCAATGCCATCGCCCGGCAAACCACGGCGCTGCTGAATCTGGACGAACTGCTAGGAAAAGTCTGCGATCTAGTACTGCAAACCTTTCCTGTAGATCACGTAGTCGTGCTCCTTCTCGACGAGGATACCCACCTCTCAGTCCGCGCCCACAAAGGAAAACTTACTCCGATCTTGACCAAGGGAGCCGCCCTTCCAAACGGTACGGGAATGGGAATGCGTGCGTTGGAGCTCGGCAAGACCGTCGTAGAGAACGAAGTAGCGTTGGTTCCCCGCTACATGGCCAGTTTTGTGGAGACCCGCTCGGAGATGTGCGTGCCTCTTATCTTCTTCGGAAAGAAACTCGGCGTTTTGATGCTGGAAAGCGCCAAGCCGAATAATTTCACCGACGAGAACGTTACGCCTCTTGAATCCGTCGCCGATATCTGCGCCGGCGCTATACAGAATGCGCACTATTTCGAACAAGCGCAGCAACTGGCATACATCGATGGCCTGACCGGTATTTACAATCGGCGCTATTTCGAGATCGAGATCAGCTCAGAAATCGAGCGTGCTTCGCGTTACAAGGGCCGCTTGGCGATCATCATGATCGACATCGACAACTTCAAGCGCCTCAATGACGAGTTTGGCCATCTCCTGGGCGATGAAGTTCTGCGACAGGTATCCAACGCTTTCGGCCAGCAGCTTCGTAAGATTGATGTCGTGTGCCGTTATGGCGGTGAAGAATTTGCCATTCTGGTACCGCAAACTTCTGGTGGCAACGCGATGGAGGTCGCAGAAAAACTGCGCAGGATGGTGGAAGCGTACCGCTTTCCCGGAGTACCCGTGAAAGTGACAATCAGCGCCGGCGTTGCGGAATTTCCTGCTCATGGACGAACGCGGGACGAATTGGTCGCTGCAGCCGATGCGGCGTTGTATGTTTCAAAAGAGGCTGGCCGTAACCGTGTCTCTGCAGCGTCTGCAGCACGGAAGACGACTGCGTAAGCGACACTCCTCACGACTCACTCCGCCAAATACTGTCATCCTGAGCCTTCTTTGGCGAAGGACCTGCCGCGATGTGTCGGACTTGAACGCGGCCGGTGCGGCTTTTCGGCCGATGACATTTTTGTTCTTTCAGGCGTGATCGGAACCTAACAAAAAATACAATGGCCAAAAAGCCGTTTGAGAGAATGTCCAACTCAATCATCTGCGGGAGGTCCTTCGCCCAAAAGTGGGGCTCATGATGACGGTGTTTAGATTGTTTAGTGTGAAGTTCATTAACAAAGCATTTATCCTCGATTAACGCCAACATTTTTGAACCAGGTCCAAATTTCAGCGTAACTATCCCTATGCACACCGTCGAACTGCAGCAGGTTCGCAAGAGCTACGACAAGTTTGTCGCCGTCAAAGACCTCTCGCTCAACATCGAACAGGGCAGCATCTTTGGTTTGCTTGGTCCAAACGGCGCCGGCAAGACCAGCACCATCCGCATGATGATCGGCATTACAGTTCCTGATTCGGGTCAGGTGCGGATGTTTGGCGAACCCTTCACGCGGGCTCATCTCAAACGCATCGGCTATCTTCCCGAAACCAGCGGCCTGTACAAGAAGATGAAAGTCAGCGAGCAGTTGGTCTTATTCGGCCAACTGCGCGGACTCTCCGCCCCCGATTCTCTAGCACGTGCAAAGAAGTGGTGCGAGCGCATGGATATCGCTGCCTGGATGGAGAAAAAGACCGAAGAACTCTCCAAGGGAATGCAGCAGAAGATGCAGTTTATCGCGACGCTCCTGCATGAACCCGAATTCCTGATCATGGACGAGCCCTTCTCCGGTCTCGATCCGGTGAACGCGACGCTGCTCAAAGACGTACTGCTCGATCTGAAAAAAGAAGGTCGCACCATCCTGTTTTCGACTCATCGCATGGATCAAGTGGAGAAGCTTTGCAGTTCGATTTGTCTGATCAACAGGGGTGAGGCAGTGCTGCAAGGTCGATTGAAAGAAATCAAAAGTCGTTATGGCCGAAGTAACGTGCAGATTGAATATGAAGGCACAGATGAGTTCCTGCGGGAGAACGGCCTCATTCAGTCTTTCAACGACTACGGCAACTACGTAGAAGTACGCTTAGTGCCTGGGGCAGATGCGCAGAAGCTACTGCATATGGTCGCCGAGCGCTCGCGCGTCAATAAGTTTCACCTGGTCGAGCCATCGCTTGAGGATATTTTCAGAGACGTTGTGGGGAAGGCCGATGCATAACATTTTCCTGTTCGCCCGCCGGGAATACCTCGAAACGGTACGCAAGAAGTCGTTCATCGTGATGACGATTTTGCTGCCCGCCATGATGTTCGGTTTCACAGTCCTGCCTAGCATGGTGGCTTCGAAGAGGTCGAACGAGACACAACGGATTGTGATCGCAACTTCTGACAAGCAGTTCGGCAACGATGTTCGCGATAAGTTCACGAAACCTTCAACCAATGATCAGCTCCCAGCAAAACGACGTAGTTCCGAGGGTGCAACGCGCAGCTTCGAGGTGCAGGTCGACACGAACGTCTCTCCCGAAGAAGAGGCGGCACTCACCGCCAAGGTGAGTTCTCATGAAGTTGACGGCTATTTGTGGGCTCCAGCAAGCGCGCTTGCGGAGCGGAAAATCAGCTATCGCTCCCGAGCATCCAGCGATTTCGAGACACAAGGCGCGCTCAGCGGCGCGATTCGCGAGGCGCTACTGCGCCAGTCTTTCCGGAAACACGGAGTGCCGACGGAAGAAGTTAGCGATGTTCTTAAGCCGGTGAACATTGACAGCAAGAAGATTGAGAACGGAAAAGTAACTGACTCCAGCGGCATCGCTCTCTTCTTCACTGCTCTGCTCCTCATGATCCTGCTCTACGTGACAATACTCATGTACAGCATGAGTGTGATGCGGTCGGTTTTGGAAGAGAAAAACTCACGGATCTTTGAAGTCTTGCTATCGACCGCCACGGCAAAAGAACTTATGGCGGGCAAGATCCTCGGCGCTGCAGGCGTTGGACTTACCCAAATTGGAATCTGGACGCTCGTGACAGCGCCGCTCGCCGCACAGTCCATCAGTATGTTCGGAGAAAGCATTCACTTGGGTCTTACGATCGGCAACATGATTTTCTTTGGAGCCTTCTTCGTGCTCGGATTCCTGCTCTACTCGGCGCTGGGCGCCGCGCTGGGTTCTGCCGTGAACTCCGAGCAGGAGGCACAACAGTTCCAGTTCGTGATCATGATGCCCCTAATCATCTCGGCTATCTTCCTGACGCCAGTAATCCAGCAACCGCACTCCACGTTGGCGGTCGTCCTGTCCCTGATTCCATTCTGCACGCCGCTCATTATGTTTACCCGGATCCTGGTGGAAACTCCCCCGGCATGGCAGATAGGCCTAAGCATCGTGCTTCTTGTGGGAACCATCTATGCGATGCTATCCATTTGCTCTCGCATCTATCGTGTGGGCATTCTGATGTACGGCAAACGGCCAACCCTGCCCGAAATAGTGAAGTGGATGAAGTACGCCTGAGAGGCAGAGACGCAGCAAGATGCGTCTCCACCTCGTGCCTTCCAGACTGCATCTAACCAGAGCAGCGGTCGTGGTTTCAGAGAAGCCTCCGCCGTGATTTGGGAGGCGCGGGATTGGTGTGTCTACAACCGGACTTGTACACAACGGCAAACTGTCGCGGAAGCCGCTCTCACCCAAGCGGCTGACGATTCGCACACTCCTGCGTCCGCACACAGGCGCTCTGGTTTTTGGCTTGCTGGCGGTGATCGGAGAATCCGCCGCGAACCTGCTCGAGCCATGGCCGCTGAAGATCGTGCTGGACAATGTTCTGCACAGCAAGAAGTCAAACGGCTGGCTGAACGGTTTTATTCATAACGTTGCCGGCTACGATACGCTTGCAATCCTGAAGTTCGCTTGCATCGCCGTCATCGGAATCGCGATCCTGGATGCAATATCTTCTTACGCCGAGAAATATCTCACCACCAGCGTCGGCCAATGGGTGACGCACGATCTGCGCCGTTCTCTGTATTCACATCTGCAACGCTTGTCGCTCGCCTATCACGACCAGAAGAGCACAGGTGATCTGATCAGCACGGTGACGAGCGATATCGATTCGATTCAAAGTTTCATCACTTCAGGACTGCTCGGTGTCTTCATCAACCTAATCACGCTGGTAGGTATGGTCGTGGTGATGTTCTGTCTGAACTGGCGATTCACGCTGATCGCGCTCTCGATCGCGCCTGCGCTGTTTGCGATTGTGTACACGTACACTCGCCGCATCAAGAAGGCATCGCGCGAGGTACGTAAGAAAGAAAGTGAGATCGTCTCAGTCATCGAGGAAGTCTTGGGATCGATTCGCGTGGTGAAGGCCTTCGCTCGCGAAGATTACGAGTCAAAACGTCTGGAAGAAGAAAGCCTGGAAGGCGTTGAAATTGCACTGCGCGCGCGCAGCCTGAAGGCGAAGCTTGCGCCGATTGTGCAGATCATCGTCGCTGTTGGAACGTTTTTAGTTCTTTGGTTCGGCGGGCGGATGGTCCTCGCCGGAGCCATAACCGCAGGCTCGCTGGTCGTCTTCATTCAATACCTCAGCAAGATGTACAAGCCAATGCAGGAGTTGTCGAAGATGACTGACTCCTATTCGAAGGCTCTAGTCGGCTACGAGCGAATCCAGGAGATCCTCGAAACCGAGCGCGAGGTCAAAGACCTGCCGAAGGCGAAGACTGCGCCGCGATTCAAAGGCAAGATCGAGTTTGAGCATGTGAGCTTTTCATATTCGCCAGAGTCGCCGATTCTGGAAGATCTGAGCCTGACCATTGAACCAGGACAAGTCGCGGCATTCGTTGGTCCTACCGGCGCCGGCAAGACGACGATCATTAGCCTGATCCCACGCTTCTACGATCCAACTTCGGGAATCGTAAAAATCGACGGCATCGACGTGCGTCAATTCAAGCAACGGTCGTTGCGCCAACAAATCAGTTTCGTACTGCAGGAGACGGTTCTCTTCCACGGTCCGGTGTGGCAGAACATAGCCTATGGAAAACCGGAGGCGACGCGCGATGAAATCATTCGCGCTGCAGAACTCGCAAATGCTTCGGAGTTCATCGACCGCATGCCCGAGAGCTACAACACCATCGTCGGAGAACGCGGAATGACGCTCTCCGGAGGGCAACGGCAGCGCATCGCAATCGCGCGGGCCGTAATTCGCAACACGCCGATCCTTATGTTGGACGAACCAACGTCGGATCTGGACTCAGGTTCGGAAAAGCTGGTCTACGAAGCGCTCGACCGTCTCATGGCGGGAAAGACGGTCATCACGATCGCGCATCGCTTGTCAACGATTCGCTCCGCCGACGTGATTTTCGTGATTAAAGATGGAAGGTTAGTGGAGCAAGGCACGCACGGTGAGCTTATGCAGGACGGAGGCGTGTACGCCGAGCTGGAGCGTTTGCAGATGGGTGAGAAACAGCCTGCAGCGCGACTCGCGAGCTAGAGTAGAGAAGCAGCATGCTGCGTCTCTACATTTCGTCATCAGATCGCACTCCGGTATCGGAACGATGGGAGCAAATGAAAAAGACGGGCTCTTAGGCCCGCCTTATGATTTCCTGTAAAAAAGTTCAGGCTGCAGGTTGCCGGTTCCCGACGCGTGACACAGAATCGTGGCGCACGCCAAAGTGCTCGTAGGAATGGACTCCGTCGCGGATGGCGAGCAGGCTGGCATTCGACCGGTTCAATACCATCGCCAAGTATTTCTCGGCAACGGCGCGATCGTCGGGACGAACCATCTTCCACCAGCGCTGGATTGACTCCTGCACCTCGGCTTCGTTCTTTTCGCCTTCGACCAAGGCATCAATCAGCTTGTAGATCTTTGACTTGACTGCCCTGTACGAGATGGAAATCTCCTGGTTCATGCTCCTCCCTTTGTCGCCATTGGAGCAACTGAATGGCCAGCGGCATCTTTAACAAAACATTACGTTTTGCATGATAAAAATTCCGAATTCTTGGAGAGACCTCTAATCCTTCTATGGAAATCGGTAGCGGGCCTGTTCATACCGGTAACGTCCTACAATACTGGTCTCACGATCCAATTAACTTCCCGGATAATAGTCGCTATGTCTTCGAGCAGAGTTCGAGAAAGCCGTAAAGCATTGGTCAGCGT
>Ga0126384_10000533_pt1 | contig 21101 bp, 20 predicted proteins | sample PanSoiMetPlot_36_FD_92543 | JGI IMG/M metagenome (GOLD analysis project Ga0126384, IMG submission 92543) | Tropical forest soil microbial communities from Panama - MetaG Plot_36 | ecosystem: Environmental > Terrestrial > Soil > Tropical forest > Bulk soil | place: Panama | collected 2016-02-17 | reverse complement strand
GAAGGGAGAATGGAGCACGGGCGTGTTGCCCCGCTCCAAGCCCATCGCTGGCTCTATCTGTGGTATGGCTTCGCACGCCGAGTCTAACGTGACTGTCGATGCCTCGACCCTGGTCGGAACAGCGAAAGAAGCGCCTGTCGTCGATGCACGCCGCCGGCCGTCGCGCTGACGAGATCGCGAAGGCGCTCGGATTGCGGCGCGAGCAGGTCGTCGCCCGGCTCAAGCTCATCGCCAGCTGGGAACGCAACCGCGCAACTTTTGCCAAGGCATTGCAGAAGCGGGCGCAGGCGCGCCTGGCGCGCGGTCGAAAGGCAATCGCGGGCATGACGAGGGAAATCGCCAGCGGTGTACCGCGCAATCGGGCAATAGCAAAGGCCTATAACGCCGGTGCGACCTGGCGGGAGATCGGCGTACATTTCGGCATCAGCGCGGAGGCTGCGAGCGCCGCAGCGCGGAGATCTCGCCGGGACCGGCGCTCGGCGAAGACGCGGAAGGGCGGGCGACCCCCGCGCGCTCGAGCACGCAAGCGCTGACGCGCGCAGGTCCCTCGCGCTTGCACAATGGCTACGGCGGTTGCCGATGGGAGGGCAGGGTGCGTTCACGCAACTTGCGGGAGGAGGAATCGCGTCATGCGCGGGCTTGACGCGCGCATCCATCTTCTTCGCGAAAAATTTCTACAAAGAGAACTGCCGGGCCCGTTACGCCACTCCGGCACGCAGCAGGTCATGGAAATGCACGACGCCGACAGGGCGCCCGCCATCGACCACGATCAGCTGCGTTTTCTTGGTCGAATTGAGCAGCTCGAGGGCTTCGCTTACGAGCTGATCGGGCCGCACGGTCATCGGCTGCGACGTCATCACCTGCTCGACCTTGAGATCGAGCAGGTTGGCGCTCATGTTCCGGCGCAAATCTCCATCCGTTATGATGCCTACGAGCAGGCCATGAGCGTCGGTGATGGCGACGCAGCCGAACGTCTTGGCCGTCATCTCGGCAATCGCCTCCGACATGCGGGCTCCGACCGCGGCGAGCGGGATCTCGCTGCCGGTATGCATGATGTCGCGCACGAACTTGAGCATCGCCCCGAGGCGGCCGCCGGGGTGCAATCTGCTGAAGTCGACCGCAGTGAACCCTCGGCTCTCCAACAGGGCAATCGCCAGCGCGTCGCCGAGCGCCGCCTGCATCAGCGTCGAGGTCGTGGGCGCGAGGTTGTGCGGGCAGGCCTCCCGTGCCTGCGGTATCGCAAGCACTACGTCGGCCGCTCGGCCGAGGGTGCTGTCGCTGACCGCGGTGATGGCAATGAGCCCGATGCGGAAGCGGCGTGAGTAGTCGATGAGATGCTTGAGCTCGGCCGTCTCTCCCGACCAGGACAGCGCCATGATCACGTCGTCGGGCGTGATCATGCCGAGATCGCCATGGCTCGCTTCGCTGGGGTGGACGAAAAAGGCGGGCGTGCCGGTGGACGCGAAAGTCGCCGCGACTTTTCGGGCAACGTGCCCGGATTTGCCCATGCCGGTCACGATCAAGCGCCCTTGCGCGCCAGAGATCAAATCCACGGCGGCTATGAAGGCGCGGCCGAGCCCATCGTGGATGGCGGCGGCGAGCGTGGTGAGCCCGGTCGCTTCGACGTCGAGCGTTCGCACCGCCGAGGTGATCAGCTCGCCGGTGCGGGCGCTCATATGTCGTTTAGTGCTCAGCGCCTTGGGCATCGAGATCCGACAATGTGCAAAGGTGGGCGATCTGGCCCCCAGCCCAGATACTATATCTGCTTTGTCTTGGTTAGCCAAAGCATAACGCGGGACCCTATCCATCGCCGAGCAGGCGTTTGAGCTCGGCGCGCATGCCCGGTGCAATGTCGTCGCGTTCGAGCGCGTAAGCGATATTGGCCGCGAGAAAACCCACCTTCGAGCCGCAATCGAAGGCTCTGCCTTCGAATTCCAGTCCGTAAAATGGTTGCGTTCGCGCGAGTTCGATCATTGCATCGGTGAGCTGGATTTCGTCGCCGGCGCCGCGCCGCTCCGCGGCAAGGACGCCGAAAATCTCGGGCTGCAAGATGTAACGGCCGGTGATGATGAGGTCCGAGGGCGCTTTGTCGCGCGCCGGTTTCTCGACCATTTGCGTCACCGAGAACAGCCCGCCTTTGCGATCGCCGATCCCAACGACGCCATACATGTGCAGGCGTTCGGCCGGCATCTTCTCCACCGCAATGATGTTTGCGCTGTCGGGGAGGTCGCGCCCCGCGTCGATCATCTGAGCGAGGCAGCCGCGGTTGTGCTGTACCAGCACGTCAGGGAGCAACAGTGCGAACGGCTCGTGCCCCACGAGCTCGCGTGCGCACCAGACCGCATGGCCGAGCCCCAGGGGCACTTGTTGGCGCGTGAAGCTCGCGGTTCCCGGCGCCGGCACGTCGCGCGCTAGGACCTCGAGCTCGTCGCGGCGCTGGCGTTCGGTGAGCGTGTGCTCGAGCTCGAATTGGCGGTCGAAATGGTCCTCGATAACGGCCTTGTTGCGGCCGGTCACGAAGATGAAGTGCTCGATCCCTGCTTCGCGCGCCTCGTCGACCACGTGCTGGATCAGCGGCCGGTCGACCACCGGCAGCATCTCCTTCGGCATCGCCTTGGTGGCCGGCAGAAATCGGGTGCCAAGCCCTGCGACGGGGAAAACGGCTTTGCGGATCGGTCTCATGATGTCGCTTCGATTGTAGTCGGAAGCCGCTCCATCTGTCTCGGTATTGCCGAAGTTTGGACGTGCAATGGCAGCTCCGCTCGCAGGCAATAAGTCCCAATCCGTGCTGTGGCGGCAAGAGGCCCGCGGCTACAATCCTCGGTCCCAGCTGAACAACGCTTAGGAAGCTCGCAACTTTGCACGAATTCTCTGTCGATCCGATACGCAACATCACGAGCCGAATTGGATGGCCAAGATTTGCGCCACCAATAATCTTCAGTATGGCCGTTTTGGCGGGTGCGGTTTGTGCGACCCCCGCTTTTCCCGAGGGCTTTGACATTCGCACTCTGTTCAATCCGCCCGCACCGAGCACCAGCGCAGCGCCTGCGCCCGCGAGTACCGCCGGCACGCAGGAATGGAGCGGCGAATCGGGCGCCTCCAATCACCCACTCATGACCGCGCAAGCGATACGGGCCGCCGCCGCCAATTTCCGCAACTGTCTCGCCGGCCTGTGGCCGCAGGCCGAGCGCCGCGGCGTTTCGCGATCGGTTTTCGAGGCGAGCCTTGCCGGGCTGACGCCCGATTTGCGCATCATGGATCTGCTCGATGCCCAGCCGGAGTTCACCAAATCCGTCTGGGACTATCTCGACATCCTGGTGAACGAAGATCGCGTGCAGAACGGCAAGGCGATTCTCACCAAGTACCGCGGCACGTTCGATGCAGTTGAGAAGGCGTACGGAGTCGATCGCCACTTCATCGCCGCTATCTGGGGCGTGGAATCCAATTACGGAACGCAGATCGGCGAGCGCTTGGTCATCCGTTCAACGGCGACGCTTGCCTGTATCGGGCGTCGGCAGGATTATTTCCGCGAGGAATTGCTCTCGGCATTGGAAATTCTCTCGCGCGGCGATGTGACGCCTGAGCATCTCAAGGGCTCGTGGGCGGGCGCGTTCGGCCCAACCCAGTTCATGCCGACCTCGTTCAAGCGCTACGCCGTGGACTTCGACGGCGACGGCCGTCGCGACGTCGTCGACTCGATGCCGGATGTGGTGGCCTCCACCGCGAACAATCTCAAGAAGGATGGTTGGGTCACCGGTCAAACCTGGGGCTACGAGGTCGTGGTGCCGAAAGGCTTCAATTTCCTGCTCGCCGATCGCTCGCGCGTCATGGCGGTGCAGGAATGGGAGCGATTGGGCATCCGGCGCGCCGGGGGCAAGCCTTTCCCGCGCGCGCAGGATCGCGCCTATTTGCTGGTGCCGGCAGGTGCGCAAGGTCCCGCTTTCCTGATGCTGCAGAATTTTAGCGTCATCATGAAATACAACCCGGCCGAGGCTTACGCGCTCGCCATCGGCCATCTCGCGGACCGGCTGCGCGGCGGGGAACCTTTCGTGCGGCCTTGGCCGCGGCACGAACGCGTGCTGACGCGGGAGGAACGTTACGAGTTGCAGCAGCACCTGGCCGCGCGCGGTTACGACGTGGGCGAGCCTGACGGCCACCTCGGCGGCAAAACCCGCAGCGCGCTGCGCCACTTCCAATCCGCGGGCGGAGAGGTGCCCGACGGGTTCGCTTCGGCCACGGTCCTGGAGCGGCTGCGCAGCCGGTAGCCCACCTTCAAGTTGACGTTTTTTGGTGATATTCCAAGTCAAATGGCGCGGCTATTCCCGCGTCACGATCCTGGGCAGGTGAGCATGGGTCTATCCCGCGTGTCCCGAGTGTGTGTGGCCGCCGCGGTAGCCGGCATTACGCTCGCGCTGCTGTTGCCTGCGCAGGCGCAGTTCTGGGATTGGGGCGGTCGTCCACAGCGCCAGCAGCAATGGAACAATAACTGGGGCGGATGGGGGGGCGGCGGCTGGAACGACCGCCGCTACGATGAGCGGCGCTATTACGATCCCTATCGGCAGGAACGCGAGGCGCCCGTCGATTATTCGCGCGCGCCGCCGTCGTCACAGAAGAAGCCCGAGGCGACGACCTCGATTGTCGTCATGGGCGACGCCAATGCGGATTGGCTGGCCTATGGGCTCGAGGATGCATTTTCGGAAAATCCGGAGGTCGCGGTCGTACGCAAGCATCGCACCGATTCCGGTCTGATCCGCTATGACCAGCGCCGCGACCTCGAATGGCCGCAAGTGGCGCGCGAGATTATCGCGGCCGAGAAACCGAAGTTCATCGTTGTGATGCTCGGAAACAACGATCGTCAGACGATCCGCGAAAAGGCCCCGCCTGCCGCGCGCCCGGGTACGCCCAAGCCGAATGCGCAGGCGGGCCAGCCCGCCCCCTCGGCGACGCCGCCGATCCCGGCGCCCCCACCCGACCCAGAGCAACAACCGCCCGCGCCCGCTGAAGCCGCCGAGCACGCGAACATGACGCCCGAGCAGGCGCGTCAAGCCTCCTACGGCCCCTGGGAGTTCCACACGGAGAAATGGGAGCTTGCCTATGTCAGGCGCATCGACGCCATGATCGCAGCGCTCAAAAGTGCCGGCGTTCCGGTGCTGTGGGTCGGTTTGCCCTCGCAACGCAACACTAAGACCAGCGCGGATTCTTTGTACCTGAACGAGCTCTACCGCGGCCGGGCCGAGAAGGCGGGAATCATATACGTCGACATCTGGGACGGTTTCGTCGACGAGGGCGGCCGTTACTCGCAACAGGGACCGGATTATGAAGGGCAGATACGCCGGTTACGCTCCGGCGACGGCGTCTACTACACCAAGTTCGGCGCTCGCAAGCTCGCCCATTATGTGGAGCGCGAAATCCAGCGCAGCATGACCAACCGGAGCATGCCGGTGGCGTTGCCGGCGCCGACGGATTCCGGTTCGCAGGCCGCCAAGCCGGGCGCCCCGGCCCAGCGGCCCGCGGCCGGGCCGGTGGTGCCGCTGACCGCCATGCAAGTGGCGCCGGAGGAGCTGATTGGTGGCGGCCGTGCCTCGGCGGCTGACGCAAACGCCTCGCGCGTGCTGACCAAAGGTGAACCCATCGCGGCCCCGAGCGGACGCGCCGACGACTTCAGCTGGCCGCGCGGCAGTGCGCTCAAAGTTCAGCCAACAGCTCCCGATAACACTGGGAGCCCTGCCGCCCCGGTGATGGCGCCGGATGACGCGAGCGCCCCAGCGAAAGGCGCATCCGGAAAAGGCGCAGCGACGGCCGATTCCGGCCAGGTCGGCGCGACGGCGGAGCAGAAGCCGGCAGCGCAGCGCCGCCCGCGCCGGAGTAACCCTCATGCGCAGCGGCCGTTCTTTTTTCCAAACTTCTTTCGCTAGAACGTGAGTGCGGCGCGGCACTACGAGCTCGGCGCCCGCAAACCCTCATCGCGGTAAGGTCGTCGATCCCATCAAGAACTTGTCGACCGCATGCGCCGCTTGGCGGCCCTCGCGAATAGCCCAGACCACGAGCGACTGGCCGCGCCGCATATCGCCGGCGGCGAATATTTTCGGATTGGAGCTCTGGTAGAGCACAGTATCGGCTTTGACGTTGCCGCGCTGGTCGAGCTCGAGCCCGAGCTCTTCGATCATGCCTTTGTGCACGGGATGCACGAAGCCCATGGCGAGCAGCACGAGATCAGCGTCGACTTCGAACTCGGTGCCCGCGATGGGCTTGATCTTCTCGTCGACGCGCACGCAATGCAATTTCTTCACCGCCCCAGCCTCGCCGGAAAATTTGGTGGTCAGCACGGCGAAATCGCGCTTCACCCCTTCCTCATGACTCGATGACGTACGCAGTTTCAGCGGCCAGTCGGGCCAGGTCAGCATTTTGTTCTCGCGCAACGGCGGCTGCGGCAGAATCTCGAAATTCGTGACCGAGCGCGCGCCTTGGCGGAACGCGGTGCCGATGCAGTCAGAGCCGGTGTCGCCGCCACCGATGACGACCACGTGCTTGTCCGCGGCGAGGATCGGCTCGTCCTCCTGCGGTTCGCCGCTCACGCGGCGGTTCTGCTGCGGCAGGAAGTCCATGGCGAAATGGATGCCCTTGAGCTCGCGGCCGGGGATCGGCAGATCGCGCGCGTCTTCCGCCCCGCCAGCCAGCACGAGCGCATCGTAGTCGCGGAGCAAAGCCTCGGCGGGCACGTTCACACCGACATGGGCGTTGTAGTGGAAGGTCACTCCTTCCGCCTCCATCTGCGCGGCGCGCCGCGCGACGATGTGCTTCTCCATCTTGAAATCGGGGATGCCGTAGGTCAGCAAGCCGCCAGCCTTGGCGAGCTTCTCGAATACGTGCACGTCGTGGCCGACGCGGGCGAGTTGCTGGGCACACGCCATCCCCGCCGGCCCCGAGCCGACGATCGCAATCTTTTTCCCGGTCTTGAGCGCCGGCGGTTCCGGCTTGACCCATCCCTGCTCGAAGGCACGATCGGTGATCGCACATTCGATGGTTTTGATGGTGACCGGGTTGTCCTCGATGTTCAGCGTGCAGGCGGCCTCGCACGGCGCGGGGCAGATGCGGCCGGTCACTTCGGGAAAATTATTGGTGGAATGGAGGTTGCGCGCCGCTTCCTCCCATTCGCCGCGATAGACGAGATCGTTCCAATCCGGAATCTGATTGTTGACCGGGCAACCGGTGTGGCAATAAGGGATCCCGCAATCCATGCAGCGTGCGGCTTGCTTTTTGTTCTCCGCCTCCGGCAACGGGTGGATGAACTCGCGCCAATGCTTTATGCGCTGCTCGACCGGCTCGTAATGGCGGTCCTCGCGCTCGTATTCCAGGAAACCGGTGATCTTGCCCATTCGCGCTCAGGCGGCGGATGACGCTATTCCGCCGCTTCCACGATCCGCTCCCGTTGCAGCTCGGCGAGGGCGCGCCGGTACTCGACCGGCATCACTTTGCGGAACATCGGGCAATATTTCTTCCATTCGGCCAGGATCCTCTCCGCGACTGTCGAGCCGGTGAAACGCGCGTGCCGCGTGATCAGGAGGTTGAGGCGCTCCAGATCATGTTGGGTCATATCGTCCATGACGTCGACGCGGCCGTGCGACCCCAGATCATGGGCTTGATGATAGATGCGCTCGCTGGCCTCTTCCTCCTCCGGCAGCGGTTCGAGCTCGACCATGGCGAGGTTGCAGCGCGAAGGGAAGCTGCCGTCCTCGTCCAGCACATAGGCGATGCCGCCGGACATCCCGGCAGCGAAATTGCGTCCGGTGGGGCCGAGCACGACCACGATGCCGCCGGTCATGTATTCGCAGCAATGGTCGCCGGCGCCCTCGATCACGGCGACGGCCCCGGAATTGCGCACGGCAAATCGCTCACCAGCCACGCCCCGGAAATAGCATTCGCCTTCGATGGCCCCGTAGAGCACGGTATTGCCAACGATGATCGATGCCTCCGGCACGATGCCGGCGTCGGCGCTCGGGCGTGCGATGATGCGCCCACCCGAGAGCCCCTTGCCGACATAATCGTTGGCGTCCCCTTCGAGCACGAAGGTGACTCCGCGCGCGAGCCACGCTCCGAAGCTCTGCCCGGCGGTGCCTGTGAACTTCACGCTGATGATATCGTCGGGCAACCCCTCGTGCCCGTATCGCTTGGCGATCTCGCCCGAAAGCATGGCCCCGACCGCGCGATCGGTGTTCTTGATGGCGCTTTCGATCCGCACCGGCACACCCTGATCGAGCGCACTCTGCGCCTGCGCGATCAGCCTGCGATCGAGGATGTCATGGATCCTATGGTCCTGCGGCTCGCAATTGTAAATCGCCACGCCTCGCGGGGCCTGCGGCTTCACGAATAGCCTGGAGAAGTCGAGCCCCTTGGCCTTCCAATGCGCGACAACCTGGCGCCTGTCGAGCATCTGCATCTGCCCGATCATCTCGTTGAAGGTACGATAGCCCAGTTGAGCCATCAGCTCGCGCACCTCCTCGGCGACGAAGAAGAAATAATTGATCACGTGCTCGGGCGCACCCTTGAAGCGCTTGCGCAGCACGGGATCCTGAGTAGCCACGCCCACCGGGCAGGTATTGAGATGACATACGCGCATCATGATGCAGCCGGCTGCGATCAAGGGGGCGGTCGAGAAGCCAAATTCGTCGGCGCCGAGCAGCGCGCCGACCACGACGTCTCGCCCTGTGCGCATGCCTCCATCGACCTGGACGGAGATGCGTCCGCGCAGCCGGTTCGTCACCAGCGTCTGGTGTGTCTCGGCGAGCCCGATCTCCCAGGGCGAGCCGGCGTGCTTGATCGATGTGAGCGGCGAAGCGCCGGTGCCGCCTTCGAAGCCGGCGATGGTTACGTGATCGGCGCGCGCCTTGGAAACGCCCGCCGCGACGGTACCCACGCCGACCTCGGAGACGAGTTTCACCGATACCAGCCCGTCCGGATTGACGTTTTTGAGATCGAAGATCAGCTGGGCCAGGTCCTCGATTGAATAGATGTCGTGGTGCGGCGGCGGTGAGATCAGCCCGACGCCGGGAGTGGAGTGACGCACCTTGGCGATGATCTTGTCGACTTTGTGCCCGGGGAGTTGGCCCCCTTCGCCGGGTTTGGCCCCTTGTGCCATCTTGATCTGCATCATGTCGGAATTGATGAGATATTCCGTCGTCACGCCGAACCGACCGGAGGCGACCTGCTTGATGGCCGAGCGCATGGAATCGCCGTTCGGCAACGGCTTGAAGCGATCCGCCTCCTCGCCGCCTTCGCCGGTATTGGATTTTCCACCGATGCGATTCATGGCGATGGCGAGCGTGGTATGCGCCTCGCGCGAGATCGAGCCGAACGACATTGCGCCGGTGGAGAAGCGCCGCACGATGTGCGCCGCAGGCTCGACGTCCTCCATCGGCACCGGTTTACGTCCGTCCTCTTCCGCAGGTTTAAGCCGGAAAAGACCGCGGATGGTGAGCAGCCGCTCTGACTGTTCGTTGCAGACCCTGGCGTAGGAGCGATACGCGTCGGGAATATTGCCGCGCACCGCGTGCTGAAGCGCGGAGATGGTGGCGGCGGTCCACGCATGGTCCTCGCCGCGCACTCGGAATTGGTACTCGCCGCCGACATCGAGCGCGTCGCGATAGATCGGCGCATCGCTGAAGGCTTCGCGGTGCCGCCGCACCGATTCTTCGGCGATCTCGGCGAGCGCGACCCCTTCGATCCGGGTCGCAGTGCCGGTGAAGTACTCGGCGACGAACTCCGACTTGAGGCCGACAGCATCGAAAATCTGCGCGCCGCAATACGACTGGTATGTGGAGATACCCATCTTGGACATCACCTTGAGAATGCCCTTGTCGATCGATTTGATATATCGCTTGACGATCTCCTTCCCATCGAGCTTTTGCGGCAGGTTGTCTTTCATCGCGCGCAACGTCTCGAAGGCGAGATAAGGATTGATCGCCTCCGCGCCGTAGCCGGCGAGACAGCAGAAGTGATGCACTTCTCGAGGTTCACCCGATTCGACCACGAGGCCCACGGAGGTGCGCAGGCCCTGCCGGATCAGGTGATGATGAACGGCCGCGCAGGCGAGCAGCGAAGGCATCGGAACATGGTCAGGGCCCGCGCGGCGATCAGAGAGGATGATAATGTTGATGCCTTCGCGCACGACCGCCTCGGCACGCACGCAGAGCGTATCGAGCGCGTCCTTCAAACCGGCGGCGCCATGCTCGGCCGGCCAGGTGGTGTCGAGCGTGCGCGATTTGAAGTGGCCGTCGCCGACCTCGGATATGGCGCGGATCTTCTCGAGATCCGCGTCCGTGAGAATCGGCTGACGCACCTCGAGGCGCTTGAGACGCGAGGTGCCCTCGAGATCGAACAAGTTTGGGCGCGGCCCGATGATCGAGACTAGGCTCATGACCAATTCTTCGCGAATCGGATCGATCGGCGGATTGGTCACCTGCGCGAAGTTCTGCTTGAAATAGGTGAACAGCAGCTTGGGCTTGTCGGACAGCGCCGAGATTGGCGTGTCGTTGCCCATCGAGCCGACTGCCTCCTCGCCCTGGATCGCCATCGGCGACATCAGCATGCGCAAGTCTTCCTGCGTGTAGCCGAAGGCCTGCTGGCGATCGAGCAGCGTGAGGTTCGATAATGCCGCCTGGCTCGGCGCGGGCGGCAGATCCTCGAGCACGATCTGTGTGCGCTCGAGCCACTCCCCGTAGGGATGGCTCTTGGCCAACGTCGCCTTGAGCTCTTCGTCAGGGATGAGCCGGCCTTCGTCGAGATCGACGAGCAGCATCTTGCCGGGCTGTAGGCGCCATTTGGTGACGATGTCCTTTTCCGGGATCGGCAGCACGCCCACCTCGGAGGCCATGATGATGCGCTCGTCGCGCGTGACGAAGTAACGCGCAGGGCGCAATCCGTTGCGATCGAGGGTCGCGCCAATTTGCCGCCCATTGGTGAAGGCGATCGCGGCGGGACCGTCCCAGGGCTCCATCAGCGCGGCGTTGTACTCGTAGAAGGCGCGTCGCTCCTCGTCCATGAGCGGATTTCCCGCCCACGCCTCTGGGATCATCATCATGACCGCGTGCGCGAGCGGATAGCCGCCTTGAACGAGAAATTCGAGCGCGTTGTCGAAGCAAGCGGTATCGGACTGACCCTCGTACGAGATCGGCCACAGCTTGTTGATGTCCTCGCCCAACAGGTCAGAGGATACGGACGCTTGGCGCGCTGCCATCCAATTGACATTGCCGCGTAACGTGTTGATCTCTCCGTTGTGCGCGATCATCCGGTAGGGGTGCGCGAGCGACCACGTCGGGAATGTGTTGGTGGAGAAGCGCTGGTGCACGAGCGCGAGCGCGCTGTCGAAATCTTTATCGTGCAGATCGGGATAATAGGTGCAGAGTTGATCGGCGAGGAACATGCCCTTGTAGATGACGGTGCGGCAGGAGATGGATACCGGGTAATAACCGGAAAGTCTGCGCTCCTTGCGTGTATAGATCGCGTTCGAAATTGACTTGCGCAGGATGTAGAGGCGCCGCTCGAACTCGGCCTCAGTCTTGATCTTCTTGCCGCGACCGATGAAGACCTGCAAATGCACGGGCTCGGTCGGCTTTACCGATTCGCCGAGCGTCGAATTGTCAGTGGGCACCTGGCGCCAGCCCAAGAGCGTCATGCCCTCGCGGGTGATCATCTGGGAGTAGATGTCGCAGATCACCCGCCGCCAGTCCGGATCGCGCGGCATGAACAGCGCGCCGACCGCATATTCGCCGGCCTTAGGCAGGCGAAAGCCGAGACGGTCCGCCTTCTTGACGAAGAACTTGTGCGGGATCTGTACCAGAATGCCCGCGCCGTCGCCGGCGCGCGGATCGGCGCCAACCGCCCCGCGGTGTTCGAGATTGCCGAGGATGGCGAGCGCATCCTCGATCAGCTTGTGCGATTTCCTGCCCTTGATGTCGGCAATGAAACCGACGCCGCAGGAGTCCTTCTCGAGCGCGGGATCGTAAAGCCCACGCGCGGCTGGCAGACCCGCGGTATTGCCCCGGCGGACCCTAAGCTGTCGTTGCGCAGTCCCCTGACCCTGACCTACTCCCGTTGCGCGCTGGCGTGCCGCGCCCATTGTCGTCCTCGCGTCTCAACCTTGGCACACCGCTGGTGTGTCTCTTGGCGCATCGTTCGCTCCCGCAACGCCGATCGGCGTCACGGCCTCAAGGGTACCGCTGGTCATTGGCGGCCTTTTCGCTATCGCGCTTGGCTGAGGCGCCTGGCCGCTCGTGTTAGGCAGTCCCGCGAACGTGCGATGGCCCGCTTCTCTCACCGTCCGGTGTGGGCCATATGACAAACCCGCCGAAAACGTCGGACGGCCCCAACTGGGACAGCAATGCTGACCTAGTTTACCCTGCCAAATTCTAATCATGAAGGCAAGGGTTCGCCTATCGAGAAAATCATCTTAGGCGCGAAAGTTTCCCGGGGGGCGCGAAAACTCCGCCACAGGTTTTGCGCTCGGCATTCCGGCGCGACTCGCGTTCCGCTGGGGACTGTAACTTTGCGCTTGGCTTGCCGCGCAGCATACTACGACTGAAAGCGGCCAGAACGCGCACGGCCATATCCGGCGCGGCGCGCGCCGGGAAACGCATGAACTTCGCAAGTGACAACGCGGCCGGCATCGCGCCGGAAATCCTCGCGGCAATTTCACAGGCCAATGAAGGCGCGGCACTCGCCTACGGATGTGATGCCTGGACGCGGCGAGTCGAGGAGAAGCTGGCCGGCATTTTTGAGCAGGAGGTCGCGGTTTTCCTGGTGCCGAGCGGAACCGCGGCCAACGCGCTCGCACTCGCGCATCTGACGGAGCCCTGGGGGGCCGTGCTCTGCCATCAGGAGGCGCATATCGCCACGGACGAATGCGGCGCGCCTGAATTTTATGGCGGCGGAATGAAACTCATAGGTCTACCGGGCGAAGCGGGTAAGATCGCGCCTGAAACGTTGCAGCGCGCGCTCTGCGCCGGGTCATGGGGCGGTCCGCATCATGTCAGCCCTAGCGTGCTGTCGCTCTCGCAGGCGACTGAAGCGGGGACGATCTATCGGCCGGACGAAATCCGCGAGCTTGCCGAGGTCGCGCACGCGCGCGGAATGTCAGTGCACGTGGACGGTGCGCGTCTCGGCAACGCGCTAGCGCGCCTCAACGCCTCGCCGGCGCAAGCAACCTGGATGGCGGGCGTCGACGTTCTCTCGTTAGGAGCCACCAAGGGCGGCGCATTGGCCGCGGAAGCCGTGATATTTTTCGATCCGCACCGGGCCGCAGGCATGCCGGAGCGGCGTAAGCGCGGCGGGCATCTTATCTCCAAACATCGTTTCCTTGCCGCCCAAATTGAGGCTTATCTCGCCGACGATTTGTGGCTCAAGCTTGCGCGGCATGCCAACGCGATGGCCGATCGGCTCGCAGCCGGACTTGCCGCTGCGCGGCTCGTCCCAGCGTGGCCGGTGGAGGCCAACGAGATATTCGTCGCGTTGCCGATGCAGGTGGACCAGCGGCTCAGGGCCGCCGGCGCGAGCTATCATCCGTGGACGACGGGTTCCCTGCCGAAGGACATTGCAGTGGATGGCGACGCCATCCTCGTGCGCCTCGTCACCTCGTTTGCGACCCGCGCCGAGGAGGTGGATCGATTTGTGGCGCTCGCCAATACGTCTTGATGCCATGTCCACGTCAAAGCTACGCCCCATTCCAAGCTATCGTAGCGGGCAGATAGTGAATGGGCCGGATCGTTTGGCTCGAACGCCGGTAATCGGGGGACCGAATGGTGAAACACCGAGTTCTACTTTGCGCGAGTCTTGCGGCACTGACGCTGCTGGGATCGCGACCGGGATTGACGCAGGCGCTTGCCCCTCCATACCCAGGCACCATTTACCCCGGCGATGGGGCGTTGCCGTCCTATGAGATCGTGACCATCGTGCGCTCGACTGGGCTTGAGCCGCATGGGCGGCCTGTGCGCAAGGGTCCGGTCTATACCGTGCGGGCCCTCGATGCCGCGGGCGAAGAGGCGCGAGTCGTCGTCGATGCCTATGGTGGCCGCATCGTCAAGGTCATACCGCTGGCGGAGCCCCGTTACGCCATGCCGCTGATGCGGCCACCGTTTGGGCCCGCGCCGCGACCGATGGCCATGATCCCCGATGGCGGCTTTGACGATTTCACGCCTGCTGGTCCCGGCGCTCGGGCATTGCCGCCAGGCTCTCCGGGAGCGGCGGCGCGCGATACCGCCGCGCAGGCGACGCCACCGCTGCCACGACCCCGGCCAAAGCTTGCGTCGAGCGACTCGCCCGCGCCAGCACCTGCGGCCCAGTACGAATACGATGAGTGACGCCAAAACCGAGAGCGCCCCAGAAACCGGGGCGCTCCCTTGGAGCGAATTAACGGCTTAGGCAGCCTTGGCTTCGACCGCCTTGGTCTCGCCGGCGCCGATCGGGATCTGGCGCGGCTTTTTCGCCTCGGGGATTTCGCGCACGAGATCGACGTGCAGGAGCCCGTTCTCGAGGGTCGCACCCTTGACCTGGACATAATCGGCGAGCTGGAAGACGCGCTCGAACGCACGCGCTGCGATGCCCTGATAGAGCACCTCACCGCCGTTCTTCTCGTCCTTCGTCTGTTTCTCGCCTTTGATCGTCAGCGTGTTCTCCTTCGCTTCGATCGAAAGTTCGTTTTCGCCGAAGCCCGCCACAGCAAGCGAAATGCGGTAGGCGTTGTCGCCGGTCCGCTCGATGTTGTAGGGCGGATAACCCGGAGCAGCTTCGAAGCCGTCCAGCATGGAGAACAGCCGGTCGAAACCGACGGTCGAACGATAGAGGGGAGCAAGATCGAAAGTTCGCATGGCATAACCTCGTTAGTTGAGCGAAATGCGGATGGTCCGCCCAGTGGGCCGGACCGATTCTGCTTCAGGCGCAGCCCTAGAGAGGCCTGCGCAACACGCATATGGGGAGGGTTACGCGCAACCGCAAGAGCGCTAACGGCTTGACCGAGCGTGAATTTTCCTGAAGTTCCCGCAACGCGGCGAGCCTTGGTCTGCTGCCTGTCTGGGGCAGATTGAGACCACCCCATGCCCTGCTATTGCTATAAGGCGACCGCGCGAGCCTCCCATTCCATGACCCTCGTTTCGATCCCCGCCAATCCGGTGCCCGACGACGTCGTCACCGGAACTCTCAACACGCCGGACGGGGTCGCGTTGCGTTTTGCGCGGTGGGCTCCGCCGCGGGGACGCAAAGGGACCGTCTGCTTGTTTCAGGGTCGGTCGGAATTCATCGAGAAATATTTCGAGACCGTGCGCGATCTGCGCGCACGAGGTTTCGCAGTAGCCACGCTCGATTGGCGCGGACAAGGATTGTCGGACCGCACACTGCGCAACCCGCGCAAAGGCTATGTGCGGAACTTCGCTCAATACCAGATCGATCTCGAGACTTTTATCAACGAGGTCGTGCTTCCAGACTGCCCGCCGCCGCTGTTTGCGCTTGCTCAGTCCATGGGCGCGACGATCTTGCTGCGCGCTGCCCATGCCGGCCATCGCTGGTTCGACCGCATGGTTCTGCTGGCACCGATGATCGCGTTGCCAGGAATGCGCCGGTCCGGGGGGAACCGCATCATAGTCCAGGCTCTGCGCTCGATCGGCCTGGGCTCACTCTACGTTCCGGGCGGCAGTGCCGCGGCAATCATGCAGCGTCCGTTCAAAGGCAACCTGCTCAGCTCCGACCCAGTGCGCTACGCCCGCAATGTTGCGGCCATCGAGGCAGAGCCGGCGCTCGCGGTCGGTTCGCCGACGGTGGCTTGGTGCGATGCCGCCTTTCGCGTCATGGCAGAGTTGTCCGAACCCGGCTATGCGGGACACATCCGGCAGCCGATCCTCATCATCGCCGCAGGAATGGACGGAATCGTTTCGACGCCGGCCATCGCCGAGTTTGCGCTAAGGCTGCGCGCGGGCTCGCATCTAATTGTGCCAGGCGCGCGCCACGAGCTGTTGATGGAGCAGGATCGGTTTCGCGTGCAGACGTTGGCGGCGTTCGATGCATTCGTGCCGGGCACGCCGCTATTCAAGTGACGCGGTGTTAGTTATTCCTCTCCCAGCACCTCGATCGCCGCGGCGTGCACGCGCTTGTCGCCCGCCGCGATGATGCGTCCGCCTGCGTGCGGCGCGCTGCCTTCCCAGGTGGTGATCACGCCTCCCGCGCCCAAGATGATCGGCACCAGGGGAAGCACGTCATACGGCTTAAGCTCCGTCTCGATCACCAGATCGACATGGCCCGCCGCCAGCATGCAATAGGCGTAGCAATCGCCTCCGTAGCGTGACAGCCGCACGGATTTCTCAACCCGCCTGAACATTTCGCGATCGTCTGCATTCATCAGCAGCGGGCTCGTGGTGAACAAAACCGCGCTGGCGAGATCGGGGCATGTGCGCACCCGCAGGTCTCGTTTTCCGTTGGGACCGCGATAATGCGCGCGTCCGCCATCGCCGCTGAATCGCTCGCGGGTGAACGGTTGATTCATCATCCCGAACACCGGCTCGCCCGATCGCAGCAACGCGATCAGCGTGCCCCACGCCGGCATGCCGGAAATGAAAGACTTCGTCCCATCGATCGGATCGAGCACCCAGACATATTCCGCGTCGGGTCGTTCCTTGCCGAATTCCTCACCAATGATGCCATGGTCCGGGAACATGCGGCGAATGAGCGCGCGCATTGCCGTTTCGGCCGCGTGGTCGGCAGCGGTGACGGGATCGAATCCGCCCGAGCGACCCTTGTCCTCGATGCTCAGCGCCGTGCGGAAGAATGGCAGGATGGTCTCGCCCGACACCGACGCGAGCTCGTCGACGAAAGCGGAGAAGTCGATCGCCGTCATATTGCGCCCCTCCCAGCGACCGCCACCCGCGGCTCTTCCTATTGGCACAGATTTGACCTGAGGCGTGGCCTTAGTGACTGGGCGCGCTTAGGTTTTTGACCTGCAAGTGCCTCAGCCTCTGCATTGCGGGAAGGCCACCTATGCCCAGAGAACGGTTCTACCCTCGTTTTCCCCTTGCTATTTGTGCGCTGCACTGTATGTTGTTGCGGTGCGGTAGCGCCTCGCGTTACCGCCGCCCTCCTTGGGCGTTTCCTCCCTAGACTTGGGCCGCTTGCAGTCGCAAGCGGCCCTTTTTTGCCGCCATCGTGAACCAGCGGTTATTCGGCTGCCGCGCGGTAGGGCCGCAGCTCTTGGACCGGGATCGCCGCGAGCGCTTCCGCGAGCATCTCAAGGTCTGCGGCCAGCCTGCCGAAGGAGGCCGAGCGTTCGAAACGCCGCTCGTCCATGTAAAGCGCGCGGTTGAGCTCGAGCTGAATGGCATGCAGGCCGGCAGCCGGATTGCCGTAATGCTCGGTGATGAACCCGCCCGCATAAGGCTTGTTGCGGCTCACCGAATAGCCTTGCGCGCGCAGCGTCGATTCGACGGTCTCGGCGACCGCAGCAACGCAACTCGTGCCATACCGATCACCCAGCACGACGTCGGCGCGCGGACGCTCGTCCTTGGTGCCGGCGCTCGATGGCATGGAATGACAGTCGATCAGGATCGCGGCTCCGAAATCCCTATGGACGCGGGTGAACAAACGGCGCAGCGCGCGATGGTAAGGCTTGTACAATCCCTCGATGCGCCTAATCGCATCATCCACCGGAATGCGCTGGCAATAGATTTCTTGGGCATCGCCAACCACCCTCGCAACCGTGCCCAAACCTCCGGCGACGCGCATCGAGCGGGTATTGGCGAATGACGGCAGCCGCCCTTCGAACATGCGGGGATCGAGTTCATAGGGTTCGCGATTCACGTCGATATAGCAGCGGGGAAAGTGCGCCCGCATCAGCGGATAGCCCCGCCGCACGACGCCTATGTTGAGTTCATCGACAAAGCTGTCCTCTGAGCGCCGCAGCGTCGCGAGCTCGAGGCGTGAGGCGGTGAGGAACGCGCGCGGATACACGCATCCGCTGTGCGGCGAGTTGAACACGACCGGCCCTCGCCACTCGGCCGGTTCGAAGATCTCAAAGGGAGGGTCGAGCTCGTCTTTCACGTCGGACATGACAAACGGGTGGGTTTAACCTGGGAGGCAACGACCACCCATGCTTTTGGCACCACTATGGCGGGAAACGGGGTATTGTCCATGGCCTAAAACCCAGGGGCAGGTTGGAGTTAGCCTTGGGTCAACCTTGCCGACAATCCCGGGTGCGGTTTCACTCGTTGTTTACCCGCCATCCCGCTTTATGGGTGGGGGAAGAATATCAAAAGGGCAGGCGTTACCTCATTGTTTTGAGTGGGCGGGGCCATGGCGAAGATCATTCTTGCCGAGGACGATAGTGATATGCGGCGCTTTCTGGTGAAAGCGCTGCAGAACGCCGGTTACGACGTGATCTCGTTTGACAATGGGCTGTCGGCTTATCAGAGGCTACGGGAAGAGCCGTTCGAGCTTCTGCTGACAGATATCGTGATGCCCGAGATGGACGGCATCGAACTGGCGCGCCGCGCCAGCGAACTCGATCCCGACATCAAGATCATGTTCATCACCGGCTTTGCGGCGGTGGCGCTGAATTCCGATACGGCGGCGCCGCGAAACGCCAAAGTCCTGTCGAAGCCAGTGCATTTGCGCGAGCTTGTGAACGAAGTCCAGAAGATGCTCGCCGCTTGAGACGCGCGCGGTCCTTGCTTCGTCGCAAAGCAGCCGATATGACGAGGGGCGGCTCGGGCGCGTAGCTCAGCGGAAGAGCACTACCTTGACATGGTAGGGGTCACAGGTTCGATCCCTGTCGCGCCCACCATTTCACGGCCCGAAAAATCTCCGAATCTCGCGCATTGCGACAATTGCGATGACGCTTCATCGCGCCTGAACAAGCCGCGAACTGTGCCCAGATGCCTGCCGGATTTGGGCATTGCTTGGGCAAAAAGTTCGCGCAAGGTTCTCGACGATCCAACGCGACGGGCTTTGGGGAATCATGTTCCAACCGAGAACAACCCCAAGGAATGCGCTGCGTGTGGTGCGCTGTTCAGACCACTGCGTTCAACGGCGCGCTTCTGTGGCCCGCGCTGCCGGAAGGCTGCGCAGCGAGCCCGCGACCGAGGAACACCCGTTAGAGTGCCCGCGACACGCCCTGGCGTGGGCCAGGACGCGGTTCTTAGCGTGACAGCACCCATTGGGATGCCCCGGTGGCAAAACCCGCGAAGTGTCACGCTAAAGGCTCCCAAGATAAATCCGCGCATCGTCCCCGATCCGAAGTGGCCCTGGATGTATCGGATCAAGCGGCCGGACGGTTCGCTCACGGACATGACAAATCTGACCAGAGCAAAAGAGGCGTTGTCATGGTCGTGAACTCGCGTCCCTCGCCGCTGTCGTCCGTCTACGACGGCCGCATCTGCCGCGGCTTCGTTATTGCGCGAGGCAAACTTGGCTTCGAAGCCTTCGACAGCGACGAGCGCAGCATCGACGTCTATCCGACGCAGCGCGAAGCGGCGAACGCAATCCCCAATAAGTAGGAAAAGAAATGTTCGTGATCATTACTACCGGATTGAATGGCGCCAAAACCGAACTCGCCCGCGTCGAGCATAACCCCGAGCCAATCGCCAAGGCCGCGCGACTCAAACGTATGCGCGTGGGAACGCGCACAACCAGGCAGTACCTCAAGGTTGAAATCGCCGAGGTGAAGTCGTGAGCGCTGTCGGCCTCAAGGTAAAGCTCGATCGGCCAATCGACCGCGACCGCGCGCTCTCCAAATTCGGCGACGACTTCTTCGAGCTTGCCGACAAGCTCGCGTCAAAGCCGAAGGTGGCGTCATGAGCGGCGGCTGCCCTCATCACCGCCGCCGCTCTCCCGAAGGCGCAATCCAGCGCGCCGTATTCCAGCATCTGCGCGCTCGCGGCGTGCCCAATCTGTTTGCTTTCCACCCACCCAACGGCGGTTATCGCAAACCCGCCGAGGCCGCGATCATGAAGGGCATGGGCGTCGTCGCAGGCACCCCGGACATCATCGCGATCTGCCAAGGCCGCGTCTACGGGCTTGAGCTAAAGGCCGAAGGTGGGCGCGCCACCGAAAAGCAGTTGGCGACGATCGCCGCCATGGAGGCCGCCGGCGCGTTCACCGCGATCGCCGAAGGACTCGACCGCGCGCTGGCCTGTCTCGAAAGGTGGGGCCTGCTGCGGGGGCGTGCGTCATGACCCGCACCGACTACCTGCTCGCCGAGCTTCGCTGCGCCGCGCTCCGGGCACGGTTATGGCAGTCCGACATCGAGGCGGTCGGCATCGCGCTCAAGCATGGCTTGATACAGCCCGAGCAGGCGCTGGAGTTGTTGCATGACTGCGATGCGCTGCACCTGGTGGACATTGTTCGCGGGGAGGAATCGGCATGAGCGCCATCCTCCGTCCTTACCAAACCGACATCACCGCCGAGTTCGAGCGTCACGTAGGGCGCGGTGACGGGTCCATCCTACTCGTCGCACCGACCGGCTCCGGCAAGACCGTCATTGCCTCCGCCATCATTGCGGGAACTGCTCGCCGCGTGCTGGTGGTCGCCCATCGGCGCGAGATCGTCAACCAGACCTCCGACAAGCTGACCGCTCGGGGCGTCTATCACGGCATCATGCAGGCTGGCGACGAGAAGAAGCTGCGGCCGATGGCTGCGGTGCAGGTCGCCTCGATCCAAACCCTACATGCGCGTGCGATCCGGTCGAGCACGATGCTCATGCCGCTGGCCGACCTCCTCATCATCGACGAGGCCCACCACGCCTGCGCCATGACCTACAAGAAGATCATCGATGCGTACCCCAACGCGATCATCCTCGGGCTAACCGCAACACCATGCCGTGGTGACGGCCGTGGTCTCGGCGGCATCTTCAAGACCATGATCGAGTGCCCACAGGTGCCCGACCTGATCGAGCAGAGGTATTTGGTGAAGTCGAGGGTGTACGCGCCGGTCGATCCTGATCTGCGCGGCGTCAGGACTCAAGCCGGCGACTATGTCGAGTCCCAGCTCGCCGAGCGCATGGATCGGGACGAGCTGGTCGGCGACATCGTTACGCACTGGTTCAAATATGGCGAGCGCCGCAGGACTGTGGCTTT
>Ga0126384_10000532_pt1 | contig 21119 bp, 19 predicted proteins | sample PanSoiMetPlot_36_FD_92543 | JGI IMG/M metagenome (GOLD analysis project Ga0126384, IMG submission 92543) | Tropical forest soil microbial communities from Panama - MetaG Plot_36 | ecosystem: Environmental > Terrestrial > Soil > Tropical forest > Bulk soil | place: Panama | collected 2016-02-17 | reverse complement strand
TTGGATATATTCGCGTGACCGCCGCCACGGCTGACGATGCCAAATCCCTCGTGGCCGGTAATCCGCACTTCGAGGCGGGTGGGACGGTGGAGATACGCGAACTGCCGCGAACGTAATGGCGGGGCCGAGATCCTGTCGTGCGATGATGTCGTCTTGTGGCACGAAGCGCATGAGCGAGCCTGCGCAACCGCACGTCCGCTTTCGGGAGCGCTGCGGAAGAAATTGCACATTCAATGGCTGTTGATCGGGTCGCGAATGACCCCCGAAGCGGACGTTCACGGGGCAGATGCGATTCGTCGTCACCGGTACATGGAGGCAGTTGATGGACAAACGTCCGCGTGGCGTTGCGGCAACACGTCTCGGAATTCAGCGATGACCCGACAAGAAATGGTAAGCCGAACCCTTCGCGCACGGTCCCGCGGCTTTTCTCGTCACAATTCCCCTCGTTCTCGTCACAGTTCCCGTCTACGTACTGCTGGCAACTTTCATGGAAGGGTGGGCGTACAGAATGAACACACACAAATCGGCCAAGTTCGGACTTGCTGCTGGGATACTCGTATCGGCACTCCTAGCCGCGCCTGCGGTATCGAATGCCGCCGATGTCGGGCGCGGTCCTGTGCCGCGACCGGTGCCGGTCCCGTTCTACAACTGGACCGGATTCTATGTCGGTGCTCATGCCGGCGCAGGGTTTTCCGATGGGGACAGCGGCTTTCTGGGCGGCGGTCAGATCGGGTACAATTGGCAGATCCATCAATGGGTATTGGGCATCGAAGGCGATTTCGCCGGAACGACGATAAGCGACAGCGCGAACGCCACGGTCGTCGGCCCTGGCGGCATCGCCACGATGCACGCTAACGCGAGCCTCGACTGGGTCTCCACGCTTGCTCCAAGGTTCGGCTACACATTCGATCGTTGGCTCGTCTATGGCAAAGTTGGCGGCGCGTGGGCGCATGCAAGCGCGGATTTCAATGCCAACGTGGTCGGCGCGGGCGGCGTGTCAGGGTCGGTAGACAAGACTGTCAGCGGATGGGTGCTCGGCTTCGGAGCCGAATATGCCTTGCGGGACAACTGGACTGCGAAGTTTGAGTACAACATGATGGACTTCGGCAGTGACAGTCTCTTGAGCGACGATAAATTTCACGTTTTCAAAGCCGGCATAAACTATCGGTTCGGCGGCCCCGGGGGGTTCTAGCAAGTCCGGTGGCTGATTGAATAGGATTGCGATAAACCCCGGCGTCTCGGCCGGGGTTTTTCGTTGAGAATCGATGCGGTGGTGTCGGATTGATTGTATGCGGCCGATCCGTGGGTAGCCTGGCGAGTTGCCCACCTGAATGATGGACCGTGGCCAAGCGTCGTTCTTCGCGCAATCGAAGTTGCGCAGTCGTTTGGCAGGGGCTGGGGAATAGGCGGAGCGGTTCAGGATGAAATTGACCTCAGCGCAAGTGAATTCGCTGTCCCGGGTGTCCGATTTGCCTGGATCACCGCAATACGAAATGAGCGTTAGCGCATATTCAGGAGACAGCCCGCCCAGGACTTGATCCGGGATGGGCGCCGGTTCGCCGATTAGAATATGCGCCCAACAAATGAATCTACAGCACGTTCCGATTCCGTAGGAACGGAACGTGCTCTCCCGAAGGCGTGGTGAACGGATGTCCGCTTGTACGTCATGGGTCAAAATCCACTCCGTAGGAGGTCAGTATTTGAATGGACAAAGACAGCATGTCTGCTGATCGGCCTCGTTACGCGGGGTTCTGGCAACGTCTCGGCGCATTCGGGGTCGATTTTCTGATTTCTGGTCTGCCGCTGCTTCCAATTGCCATATGGGGTGGCTCAAGGTTTAAATATTTTCCGCTCTACTCCCTTGGTCCCATCGCCATTTGGTCCCTCTTCTATAACGTTTATCTCGTCCGTCATTTTGGTGGCACGCCCGGAAAACTGGTTATGCGGGCGGAAATCCGCAACATCGATGGAAGCTCGGTGGGATATCGAGGTGCCCTGTTGAGATTTTTGCCGGAGTTTCTGTTGTGGCTGCTCGCATCGATCGCGCTGGCGATGCCCCTTTTTGAGATCACCGATCCAGAATTTCAGTCACTCGGATTTAACGAGCGCAATCGGTTACTGTACCAACTGGCGCCGCCTTGGTATGGCACCGTAGAGGTTTTCGAACAGATATGGATTTGGAGCGAATTCGTTGTCATGATGACGAACCAGAAACGGCGCGCGTTGCACGACTTCATCGCGGGAACGGTGGTGGTCATCCGCGAGCCCCGGGAAGGCACAGCGTCCGTGATCGGCGGATAGCTGTTGGCTTTGCTCCTACAGAGAGTTCATGAAGGCGGACGCGAGCATAGAGCCCACTCCGGCCGAGCCCGCCGCCTTGCTCATTCTGATGGCCTACGACGGCCGCGGGGACGGGAAAGACGATCGCCGACTTCCACAAAGACGACGGAGCGGCGCTGCGCAAGGTGTGCGCACGCTTCGGCGTACTGTGCCGCGACATGGGTCTTCTGACGACGACGAGTGTCGCGATCGACGGCAGCAAGTTCAAGGCGGTGAATAACCCCAAGACCCAAGGCTGACGTTCCGACCTGCTTGGATTTGCTGCGGTATGTGGTGGGCAGGCGCAGACATCGCTGCTAAAGTTGCGGTCGGGGAGCGGTCGATGCGAACCAGCACCATCTTCGCGTGGCCGATTGCCGAACTCCTTCTAGCCACGCTCTATGGTCGTTGCGCGGGTGCCGAAGTTTGGGTGCAAGGGTCCGCAGGTGACGTTCGCGTGGAAGCACGTGGCGCTTCGGTCGCCGAAATCCTCACAGCGCTTGGCGAGCGCTACGCGGTGCGCTACCGCGGAACGCCGGTCGGCACCGACCTCACGGCAACGTTCGAAGGACCGCTGCGGCGGGTGGTGGTGCGGGTGCTTGCGGGGAACGACTACGTGATCAAAACGGGTGGCGATGGGCTCGAGGTGATCCTGCTGGGCCCGGAAAGGGCCGGATCGATCTCGAATGGCTCCTCCGGGCCCGTCCTCCATCAACGGGACCCCTTCACGCCAAGATGACGGGGGCGGTTGGGTGCCGCCCCCGATGAACTGCGCGAAGCCTCGTTTTGCCGTGGTCGGGTCAGCGCGGGCAGATCCTCCAGATGACGCCGGTGCGCGGGATTTGAACCAGCGGACCATCAGCGGGATCCGCGAAGTGGGTGTCCGTGCCCGGATCACGCACCGCGCCATAGTCTGCAACCCAGGCGCAACCGTCGGGTCCAAACTTGATGTTGGTCGGACGGTTGAACCCATTGACGTTGTCGTTGAGGAACGCCTGATCGCCCGAGGCGTTTCGAGCGAACTCCAACATCTTGAGCTGAAGCGGCCCCTCGCCGGTCGAGAAGTTCAGCAGCTTGATCTCATGGCCGACCTCATGAGCGAAGGCGTCGGAGTTCGGATCCAGCGCGCGGGAATTGGGCGGCGAGAATCCGAAATCCCCCTCCAAAGAATAGAGCGCTGCGCCGCGTTGCACCGCCCCCCGCACGAACGAGTCGGGGACGAAGTCGATGCCGGTGAACGAGGAATCCGCCGCCTCGAGGGCCAGCGGTGCCGTGATCTGCTGCGGCGGAAATGCCAGCACATCGCGGATGGGAACATCCTCCGACAGGATCTGTGCCAGGCTAGCCGGCGTGCACTTGCTCGGCGGATTGGTCGGATCGAAGACGCACACATCGTCGGAGGGGCCGCCGATGGGATTGAACACAGCCTGGCTGCTGGCAAGGAAACCGAAGCGGTCCGGCCAGCCGTGATAATCGGGGCTGCCGTCCTTGTTGACCTGCGCGAGGTGGAAGGCGTCAGGCGCATTGTTGGAAGGCCGCGCTCCGCGCTCATCGGGGCCGTCCTCACCGACGAGCAGCCCGCCTTTCAGCGGGTGATCCTCGGGCGCGAACCGAATGGCATAGCCGTTGCGGTATCCCCAGGAAAACGGCCGGATCGTGCTGGCGGGATCCTGGGCGTTGAGCTGTGCGGCCAGGATAGCTCCGTCGCAGACCCCGCGAAGGGTCGCGCCCTCGAACGCGTGGACCGTGGCACCGGGCCGTTGCATTCCGAAGGTCGAGTAGCCGCTGGTCTTCACCCCGCCGCCGGAATCGAACACGTTGTTGCTCAGCGTGATATCCTGGCAGGGAATATCCGGCTGGTTGGTGCCGCCCCCGTTGTCGCGACCGACGACGCCGCTGTTGGTCGTGGAGCCCTGCGACCAGAAGATCCAATTGCTCTTGAATTCAAGCTGCTCCGTCGGATGGTCGCCGGTGGGCAAGCCGGTAATGAACGGCGTGACCCTGCCGGTCGTCGGATCCACGATCACGATCCGCGAGCTGTTGTTCTGTCCCGCCGCGTGTGTCGCCTGGTTGGAGTCGGTCGCAAACAGGCGGCCCCCCTCGAACCCATGCTCGAACCCGATGTCGACTGCCGGGCCCGCCGTCTGGAAGCCCACGCCCGGCGCGGTCGGCTTGGCAAGCTTACGTAGCAGCATCCCCCTTTGATCGAACACGAGAATGTCGGGCGTGAAGGGATTGGTCGAGCTGAACGGTCCGCCGACGACCGCCGAGTCCTGTTCGTTGCATCTGCTCGGCAGGCCGTGGCCCGACTCGAGCACGTACACTTCGAATCCCCGGCCTTTCCTCAGAAAGGCCAGCCCGGTCGGAAAATTCAGCCCGGCAGCAAACATGGAGACGCTGTAGTCCTCCGGAACGTTGATGGAGAGCTTGGCTCCCGGGCTGAAGAACACGGTTTCCTGGGGGCAAATCGGGTTGGCGACGGTGCCTGCCTGGGCCGCGAATGGCACCGTGCAGGCAAAGGCTCCGCTCAGATAGCTCGCGATTTTGATCGTTCGTTTTGACGCAGACGCACCACGACTACTCATTGCTTTCCTCCCGTTTTTCTGCCGCGCAGAGGCGGATCGGACCAATGGTCGTAGAGACGACGCGGGAAAGCGTCGCCAGCACTTGCTGTCGATTGCAGATTTCGCAGGATCCCAGATCAGACTTTCTTTCAGGCCGTGTTGGCTGAGCGCCCCGCAACGACAGATTGTGTGCGGAACGCGTCGAAATTGCGGCCAGTGCGTGTTGCTCGCGGGTAGCGCGAGACCGCGCAAGCTAACGAAGTACCGTCTTCCGAATAATTGCGAGGCTGCGTTGCAAAACTATTTTAGCTTCGAGCCCACCGACCTCGGCGTGGCGGACTTTTCGGCGCTGCACGCCAACGAGATCAAGCGCTGGGTCGCATTTCCTAACCGAGATCGGCCTGCGCAAATCGGCGTGGCGGGTGCCTTACTGCACGATCATGCCGACGCGCTCCGGACGGGGCTGGCCGTCTTCGTCGAACGAGCGAAAGATCACAACAGCCCGGCCGATGATGTTCTCGAACGGAACGTAGCCGACCGACGCCAGCACGCGGCTGTCGGTCGAATTGTCCCGGTTGTCGCCCATCATGAAATAGTGCCCGGGCGGGACCTTGTATTCCTGTGTATCGTCGAGGAAGCCGTTGTCCATCAGGTCGAGGGTCTCGTAGCTCGCGCCGTTAGGCAGGGTCTCGCGCCAACGCTTGACGCGTACACTGTGGCGGTCGCGGGTGTCGACGAAATCGGCGACGCGCTCGCGCTTGACCGCCGTGCCGTTGATGTAGAGTTCGCCGCCGCGCATCTGGATGCGGTCACCGGGCAGCCCGACCACGCGCTTGACGTAGTCGACCGTATCGTCCTTCGGCAGGCGAAACACCACCACGTCGCCGCGTTGCGGCTCGGAGCCGAAGATCCGTCCCCGGAACAGCCGCGGCGAGAACGGCAGGGAGTAATGTGTATAGCCGTAGGCATATTTTGAAACGAAGAAATGGTCGCCAACGAGCAGCGTCGGCTCCTGTGAGCCGCTCGGCATGCTGAAGGGCTGATAGAGGAAAGTTCTGATGAACATGGCGATGGCCACTGCGACGAATAAAAACACCGCACCGCTCCCCCAGTGATGCGCAACGCGGCGGATGCCGCGCCGACGGCTGTGGCCACCGCCAAGCCCCGCGTCGATATCGCAACTATTATGGTGTTACGACGCGAGCGCAATAGCGACGGCGGCGGCCCTGCCGATGCGTGCGCTATGCGATCGCGTGCCGGACTATTAACGAGTCGTAAGCCATGCGAGGCGGTAATCCCGTCTTCGGACATCGAAAGCGCAGAAAAAAATCCCGAGATTTAACCGCCGCAACAGTTCGGATGCCTAGGTTGGCCGCCCTGCCATTTGACACTCAGCGAACAGACCTATGCTTGGCCCTGGCACCGATCAACCCTTGAGCGCGCCCACCGTTGCGCTCGGGCACGTGCATGCGGTCAGCGGCTCGCAGGCGACCGTCGGGCTACTGACGGCGGCGCTCACCGGCGCCGATCGCACGACCGTCACGGTCGGAAAATTCGTCAAGATCGAGACCCGCAAGGCGGCGCTGGTGGGCGTCGTGACGGAGGCCGCGATTCAATACGCCTCCGATCACGCGGCGCGCGGCTACGGCGCCGTCGCCCATGTCGATCTCGTCGGCGAGATCGACCAGCGCGACGGCGAAGCGCGCTTCCGGCGCGGCGTCACCGACTATCCGACCATCGGCGACATCGTCCTGTCGCTCGCCAATGCCGAGTTGCGCATCATCTTCGGCGGCTCGGGCGCGGTCACCATCAATATCGGGTGCCTGCAGCAGGCTTCGTCCGTGGCGGTGAGCATCGAGATCGACGAGATGCTGAGCAAGCATTTCGCCGTGCTCGGCTCGATCGGGGTCGGAAAATCGAGCGTGGTCGCCCAGATCCTGCTCGAGACCATGCGGGCGCGGCCGGAGCTGCGGATCTTCCTGCTCGACGCTCACAACGAATACGAGCGCTGCTTCGGCGACCGCGCCCACGTGGTCAACCCGGCCAACCTGCGGCTGCCGTTCTGGCTGTTCAATTTCGAGGAAATCGTCGACGTCATCTTCGGCGGCGGGGACGAAACATCAAGCGCGGGCCTGGTGCCAGATTCGCTGGGAGCTGACGTCATGGGTTCAGGCGGCCGGGATTTGCGGCGCACTCCCGATTTCTGCAGTTTCTGCAATAGGTTCGATCGCGGGGCTCGAGCGTGATCGCCGCAGGCGCGAACACGCGTCCAACCCGGAACCGAACGCCGAAAGGGAAAAAACGTTCCGCGCTTCGGGCCTTCGTGCGCCCGCTTACCGCCCGTCGGCGCGGCCCGGCCCGCGGTAGTTGCAAGTGCGGTATCCGACTAGAGCACGTTCCGTTCCTACGGAATCGAACGTGCTCCAGATTCGTTGTTTGGCGCATATTCTTATCGGCGAACCCAGTGCTCAACCGGAACAAGTCCGGGGCAGGCTTTCGCCGGACTATGCGCTAGTCGCTGCGCCCGGGCGGCGGCACGCGCGCCGGCGTCTCGCGCCCCGGCTGCCCGCGCATCGCCTCGGGCACGCGTCGCGCGAGATCGGCCGCCCGCGCGCCGGCGAGCTCGTCGAGGTAGATCGGCCTGGAGAAATAGAAGCCCTGCGCGTAGCGGATGCGGGTCGCGGTCTGCAGATAGGCGAGTTCCTCGAATGTCTCGACGCCTTCGGCCACGATCGTCATGCCGAGCGCGCGGCCGAGTGACTCGATCGCGCGCAGGACGCTTTGATTGCGTGGCCGCTCGTTGATGCCGGTGATGAACGAGCGATCGATCTTGATCTCGTCGGCGATGATGTCGGCGAGCATGCCGAGCGACGAATAGCCGGTGCCGAAATCGTCGATCGAGATGCGCACGCCGAGCTCGCGCAGGATCGGAAGCACCTGGGTCTGGAAGGTGCCCTTGGCGACGAACGCGTCCTCCGTCACCTCGACGATGATCCGGTCGGCGCGGTTGCTGTCCCGCAGGGTCTGCGCGAACGAATGCATGAAATCGAGATCGCCCGCCTGCGCGGCCGCTACGTTGATGCTGATGGTCGTGCCGCTGCCGAATGCGGCGTCGAGGCGGTCGATCGCGCCCAGCGCCTCGGCGAGCACGAAATTGGTGATCGGATTGATCAGCCCGAGCTCGACCGCGAGGCCGATGAACTCGCCGGGCGCGCGGATCTCGCCGTTGTCGTCGCGCCAACGGATCAGCGTCTCGAAGCCGACGACCTGCTGGTTGTGGATGTCGACCTTGGGTTGGAACGCGCAGCCGAAATGACGGTCGCGGATCGCGAGGCGCAGGCGCTGCTCCACCGCGACGCGCGCCGACATCGCCTCGCCCATGTCGCGGTCGAAGAAGACCGCGGAGCCGCGGGCGGTGCGCTTCGCCCGGTCCATGGCGCCGTCGGCGTTGCGCTGCAGCTCGGCGTAGCTGCGGCCATGCGCGGGATAGACGCAAACGCCGATCGAGCATGCGCTGAAGATCTCGAACGACTCGATGTGGACCGGCTCCTTGAGGCTCGCGAGGATCGCGTCGATGATCGACCGCATCCCGCCCTCGTCGCCGAGCGGGTCGAGCACGAGCAGGAATTCGTCGCCGCTGATGCGCGCGAGCATGTCGCCGGGCCGCAGCCGGCTCGCGATGCGCCGGGCGATCGTCACGAGCAGCGCGTCGCCGATGGCGCGGCTGTAGTAGTCGTTGACGTGCTTGAAATTGTCAATGTCGATGAAGGCGAGGGCGAAGCGATGGTCCGGCTCGCCGCGGGCGATGATCGCCGCGATGCGCTCCTCGATGACGCTGCGATCGGGCAGGCCGGTGAGCTCGTCGCGCCGTGCCTGATCGGCGAGCGCGCGTTCGACCTCCTTGCGGTCGGTGATGTCGACCGAGCTCGACACCAGCAGCGTGTGCTCGCGGATCCGCACCGGCGTGTGAGCGGTGACCCAGGTGCGGGCGCCCGGTTGGTCCGAGACGCTGGTCTCCGTGGTCGTCGGGCTGCCTTGCCGGAGGATGCCGAGCTCCCATTCGCGCTGGCTGGCGGCGTCCTGTTCGGACAGGAAATCGGCCGGCGAGGCGCCGATCAGGGAATCCGCCGGCGTCGCCAGGCTTTCGGCCGCCGTCGCGTTCGCGAGGATGAATCGCCCGGCGTCGTCCTGCACGGTGAGGCCGATCGGCAGATGGTCGATGATCTCCCAGAGGAGCGCGCGGTCCTGCCGCGCCTCCTGCTCGTCGCGCCGGCTGTCGTCGACGAGACGCGTGAGCCGCGCGATCTCGGCCTCGAGGCGGCTGCCGGTCCGCGCAATCACGGTAGAGAGTGCGAACGCGGCGTAGTGACGGGCGAGCGCGAGGTCGCTTTCGTCGTAGCCCACGGCGGCCGGCGCGCGCAGCAGCACGAGCAGGGCAGGGCGCCTACCGAGGCCGATCGGAAGCGCGAGCGCCGGGCTGCCGTCGGCGAGGGCTGCGAGCAGGTCGTCTTGCGCGGCGGCGCCGCTGCCGGGCGCGAACGCGCGGACCGTCATCGCGTCGCGCAGCGCCCGGCCCGGCCAGCGCCGGCCGGCGAGGTCGGCGGGCTGCGCCGCCACGCAATAGGCGGCGCCGTCGGTATCCGCGAGCACCAGCGCGCGGTCGAACCCGAGCACTGCGGCGAGCGCGCGAAAGAGCGCGTCGAACGCGTTCGCGTCGTTTTCGAGATCGATGAGGGCGGCAAACACCGCGAGGTGGGCGGCGCTCGCCATTGTGCGCGCCGAAGCGCCGCTCGCCGCTTGCGGACCGCCATTTGTCACGGGCGCCTCGCGGGCGCATGCAAGCGCGCACGCTCGCGCGCACCTTCGGGGAGCGGCGTCGAACGCAAATGTGCCAAGCCCGAGATCCGCTCGGCCGGAAGAGTCGAATCAGCCACGCATGCCCGCCACTGCGACGTCCACCGCCCAGCACAAGCTAGCGGTAAACGATTGGAAATGTGTTGCGGCCGATTCCGGGGTAGCGCCGCATTGGTTAACGAGAGATGAATCGTCCGGAGACATCGCCGGGAGACCCGGCACGATCCACGCAGATCCGTCGCCTAAATCCGCTGCCGAGTCCGCCATTCCGCGTCGGCGGCGGCCCTTCTATGCACGCGACCGCAGGTGTAGGCTCCCGAACCGAGCAACCGGTGAGGTCAGACGAACCGAGGTCGTCCGGCGCGCCGAACCGCAACGCCGTCGGCATGCACGTCAGAGTCGCCAGCTGGTTTGGAGAGTCGCCAGCTGGTTTGGCGACCGCGGCGCGGTCGGGCGCGCTTTCTTGATCATCGGTAATGCGATAGCCCAGCCAGAGGAGGAGAGCCATGTCGACATTCATCCTATCGCTGAACTGGACCGAGCAGGGGATCCGCTCGCTCAAGGACTGGCCCAAACGCAGCAAGGCGGCGCGCGAACTCGGCAAGAAGGTCGGGGTCGAGCTCAAGCACGTCTACGTGACGTCGGGCAACAGCGATCTCCTCGTGATCGCCGAAGCGCCCAGCGGCGACGATGTCGCCAAGTTCGCGGTCGCGGTCAGTGCACTCGGAAACGTGCGAACCAGCACCGCCCGGGCGTGGACCGAATCCGAGTTCGAGAAGCTGATCTCCGACCTGCCGTAGGCGAGGCGGCCGCATACGGCGTGCGACGCGCAAGCGCCCGCGTGGCGCAGTTCGGAAGTAGATTTCGCGCGTCGCCGGCACGGGCGCGCGCGGAGCCATTGCGCGATTTTATTCTTGCGGGTCCTTCTCAATTCGCTTAGTCGGCGAAATGGGACACGACGAATTGCGCCCGGGTTGGCGGCGGCCTCGGGTTTTTTGTTCGCAGATGCAACGCGTGGGCATGATGCCGGCGCGGCCATGCCGCGACAGCTCAGGCGCGCGCCCCGATCACGGCGATGACCTTCTCGTTGTCGCGCAGCTTCGCCTCGTAGCGCTGCCACGCTGCGGCGCGGCCCTCGGGCGTGAGCAGGCCGCGCTTCTGGGCGAGGATCATCCAGGCAAAACCCCACCAGTCCGGAACCAGGTCGCCGGTTACCGGATCGACCAGGTCGTAGCCGTTGCGGCGTGCGAACACGCAGGCGCGCTTCCAGGTCAGGCGATCGAGGAAATCGTGGTCCTTGGCCGTGAGGCTCTCGTCGTCGAAATCGTCGAGCGTGTAGCCCCAGATCTTCTTGCACACGGCGCTGAACGCCCGGTCGAGCCGTTCGTCGTCGCCGCAATGGGCGAGCTGCGCGAGCTCCTCAGTGTGGTCCGCGAGGCGGAGGATTTCACCGTAACCGACGGAATTTACGCTCATTTTCCCTCTCCCAAGGGGGTTTCGATGCGATTCGGGGCAGGCACTGTAGCGGATTTTGGCTGGAAGTTCATCTTTTGTTCTTGCATTACTATTACTATCGCCATAGCGCGGCCTCGGGCTTCCAGTACGGTGCACCCAAGCCCCGTCACAGTGGCTTCACGCTCGCAGGTTTGTTACCCAAGATCCGATTGCCTATTGGGCCTCGTTCGGCTGCCATAGGCCGGACGTAGCGGACAACGCACATGGCGCGATTCGCGGCGGCGTGCCGCCGAAGCTTGATTGTGCTGGCGATCGCCCTCGGCCTCGCGTCGAGCGCCCGCGCCGACGTGCGCGTAGAGGGAACGCCGGCCGCCTTGCGCGTCACCATCGACCACGCGGCGATCGGCGATGTCCTCACCGCCGTCACCGACAGCCTCAAAATCGCCTACCGGACCGCAGTTCCGCTCGATGCGAAGGCCAATGGCACCTATGCGGGTTCGCTCGCGCAGGTCCTCTCGCGCCTGCTCGGCGGCTACAACTACGTGATCAAGCGCCACGGCGAGTCGCGCGAGCTCGTCGTTTTCGGCCGGCGGGGCGAGATGGCAATTCCGCCCCCGGCGCCACGCGTGAAGCTGCCCACCAGCATCCTGTCGCGCGCGCACTGACGGTGACGACACCAGAGCACGTTCCGTGCACGGGGAACATTGGCGCTGACCGAGATCGCGCCGACCGACAAACGTCAGCCACGTGACCGGCAGCTTAGGGCATCTTTCTTCACGATCGTAAATCGCGATCGATCGCGCAAAGCATTCCTTCGCGCGCACTCGCGGTCAGGTCGTCAGATTCGATAGCAAGCCTATGATCAACCTCAGCCGAGTAAAAATCCTGGGCGCATATCTCACCGTGGTTTGTGCACTGCAAACCTGTCTCTATCTCGTTATGTGCGCCTCGGCGGAGAGATATGGGTGGCTCTTCTACTTCGACCCGCGCCTTGGCCTCTTCTTCGTCGAGTCAGGTATTAGGGGCGAGCAACCTCCGCCGGGCATCTTCGGTTGGGTGTCGGCCGCGTGGGTTCTCGCGCTCGGCCTCCTCCTACTCACCGGCCGCCCGCTGATTAGGGCTTACGTCATCTCCGAGGTCGCTCTCTCGGCTCCCAATCTGCTCTTTGTATTTATGGTCGCGTGGGCGAATATGAGCCCGGCGCACGGCTTCTCCGTCGGGGAGTTATTCGTCCCCGTGTGAGTGATGATGATCTTTAGCGTCGTCCCGTTAATCCTGGCGTTCTGGGCGCGTCCGAAAGCGGTAAATCAAGTAGCTGTCTAATTCCCATGCGCCCGGGGCGAGCTTTCGCCCGAATATGCGCTGACTAGCCTTGGCGGCCGATCAGCTTCACCGCCTCGGCGGCCCGCATGACGTCCTGCTCCCAGAACTTGGCGAAGGCCGCGGTGTCGAGATAGTCGGGCTCGAGGCCGAGATTGGCGATCGCACTCGTGTATTGCTCCGCGTGCGCGGCCTTGTCGATGGCGCCGTTGAGGACCGACAGGACGTTGGCGGGCGTCCCTTTCGGCGCGAAGATGCCGACCCACAGATAGTATTCGACGTCATAGCCGAGCTCCTTCAGGGTCGGGACGTCGGGCAGCGCCCTCGAGCGGGCGCCGCCGAAGGACGCCAGCGCGCGCAACTTTCCGGCCTTGATGTGCGGGAGCGTCGCCGAGATGGTCTGCGTGCTCATCTGCGCGTTGTTGCCGAGCACCGCGATGATCGCGGGCCCGCCGCCGTTGGTCGGCAGGTGCCTGAGTTTTGGGATGCGGGTCGCCTTCTCGAGCAGAACCACCGGCAGGTGGGTTGCGCCGTAGAGGCCGCCCGAACTGTAGATGATCGACTCCGGTCGCGCCTTGGCGTCCTCGAGCAGGTCCTCGAGCGTCTTGTACGGCAATGTCGAGTTGACGATCACCACGACAGGGTCGGCGACGAGGCGCGCCAGCGGGATGAAATCGGCGGGCGTGGTCTTGGGTGCCCGGCCGAACAGCTTGTCGACCTCCTCGTAGCCGGAGATCCCGTTGTTGTGCGAGAGCAGCGTGTAGCCGTCGGGCTTGGCGGCGGCGGCGACCTGGGCGCCGACCTGTCCGCCCGCACCCGCCTTGGTCTCGACCACCACGGGCTGCTTGAGGATCGGCTCGAGCGTCGAGGCGAACGGCCGCGTGACGATGTCGTTGATGCCGCCGGGCGGAAACGCGTTGAAGATCGTGATCGCATGCGACGGAAAGGTCTCTTGCGCGAATGCGGATCCAGCCGCGAGCGCGGACGCTGCCGTACCGATGACAAAGCGACGCCGATCCATGCTTGTCCTCCCAAGCGGTTTTTCGAGTTGGCGTGAGAAGTAACGCGGTTTTCGCGGGATGCGCAACACGCCGCGCGCATGCGCCGCAGGCCATGTGGACCCATGTCGCGGCCGGCTGAATTCCATGCTTGCGCATTTTTTTGTTCTTGCGGCCCGTCCTCAATTCGCTTAATCGGCGAAATGAGACACGTCGAATTGCGCCCGGCAGCGGACATCGCGGCCGGGCTTTTTGCTGGACAGTTGGACTGACCGCGGAGGCGCAACCGGCGTTATGAAGCCTGTCGCTGCGTCGCCCGCACCCGTTGCAAACACGTGAGAGCTCGATCCGCATGCCCAAGATGCCGCTCTCCGAGCTTAAGGCCATGCTCGCGGCCGAGAAGGCCGACGCGCTCGCGGCGGTCTCGGCCTCCCGGCTCAGCCACGAGCGCGCCGACGCCATGGATTATTACCTCGGCGACGTGTCGCGCGACATGCCGGCGCCCGAGGGGCGCTCGCGCGCGGTGTCGACCGATGTCGCCGACACCATCGAAGGCCTGATGCCGTCGCTCATGGAGATCTTCTGCGCCGGCGACGAGGTGGTGCGGTTTGAGCCGGTCGGTCCGGAGGATGTGGCGGCGGCCGAGCAGGAGACCGACTACGTCAACCACGTGTTCATGCAGATCAATCCGGGATTCCTGGTTCTCTATTCCTTCATCAAGGATGCGCTGCTTTCCAAGGTCGGCGTCGTCAAGGTGTGGTGGGAGAGCCGCACGCTCGAGGAGCGCGAGACCTACTACGATCTCGCCGACGACGCTTTCTCGCTGCTGGTCGCCGACCCCGACGTCGAGGTGATTGCGCACAGCGCGCGGCCGCTGGCGGTGTCCGAGCTGCCGGGCGTCTCTCCCGGGCCGCAGGTCGAGACGGCGGAGCCGGCCGGACCGGCGCTGCACGACGTCGAGGTCCGGCGCTCGCGCAAGGCCGCCAATGCCCGGATCGAGCCGGTGCCGCCCGAGGAGTTCGGCATCGCGCGCAGCGCCCGCTCGCTGCGTGACTGCGACTACTGCTTTCACAAGGTGCTGGTGACCGAGGCCAAGCTGATCGCGCAGGGATTCGACGCGGTCCAGGTGCGCGCGCTGCCGAGCTATACGGGCCTGAGCAACACCGAGGAGTCGGCGCGCGACTCGGTCGACGAATTTCAGCGCCAGGGCGACAGCCTGAATACAGCGGCGCGGCGCATCGACGTGGTCGAGCACTATATCCGAATGGACTACGAGGGCGACGGCAGGCCGCTGCTCTACAAGGTCACCACGGCGGGCGGGGAGGGCGACATCCTCAAGCGGGACGGCAAGCCCGACATCGAGCCGTTCGACATGATGCCGTTCGCCGCCATGACGCCGGTGATCGTCACGCACCGCTTCTTCGGGCGCTCGATCGCCGACCTCGTGATGGACATCCAGCGCATCAAGACCGCACTGCTGCGGGCGATGCTCGACAACGCATATCTGGCCAACAATCCGCGGGTCGAGGTGGCCGAGCAGTTCGCGGGCCCGGAGACGCTCGACGATCTCCTGGTGTCGCGGCCCGGCGGCATCGTACGCACCCGGCAGCCGGGCGGCCTCACCTGGCAGCAGGTGCCGACCATCGGCGGCCACGTGTTTCCGGCGCTCGAATACCTGGACTCGACGCGCGAGCTGCGCACCGGCGTCACCCGCCAAGGTCAGGGAATCGATGCCAACGCGCTGCAGAACCAGAGCGCGACCGCGGTCAACCAGGTGTTCAGCGCCGCGCAGGCGCGCATCCGGCTGATCGCCCGCATTTTCGCCGAGACCGGCCTGCGCGACCTGTTCACGCTCGTGCATGCGACCATCCGCAAGCACGGCGATCAGGCCGCGACCGTGCGGCTGCGCAATCAATGGGTGACGGTGGATCCGCGCGCCTGGAAGACCCGCTACGACATGACGATCAATGTCGGGCTCGGCACCGGCACCCGCAGCGAGCGGCTCGCCCACGTGATGTCGGTGATCGCGCTGCAGAAGGAGGCACTCGCCGGCGGGCTCACCAATCTCGTCAACGCGCAGAACCTCTACAATTCGGCGAAGGAGGTCACCAAGCTGGTCGGCCTGCCGAACGTCGACGCCTATTTCACCGACCCGAAGACGGTCGCGCCGCCGGCCGTATCGCAGCCGCATCCGCCGCCGCCCGATCCCAAGCTCGCCGAGATCCAGGCGCGCATGGCATTCGAGGAGCGCCAGGCGCAGGCCGAGATGGCGGCGCAGAACAACAAGGCGCAGAGCGAGCTTGCGCTGCAGCAGGCGCGCTTCGAGTTCGACAAGCAGCTCGCCCTGCTGGAGCACGAGCTCAAGGTGCGCGACCAGCAGTTCCGCCATCTCCACTGTGCGGCCGCGCCGGCGGGCTGCGCGATGCCGGCAGACGAGGGTGCAAGCGGGGGTACAAGCGTGAGCGCAGGCGAGGCAGCCGGCGCTCCGGTGAATCCCAATGCGGCGCTGATCGCCGAGCTGGTCGAGACCATGCGCCGCATGTGTGCGCCGAAGCGTGTCGTGCGCGACGCGTATGGGCGCGTCTCGCATCTCGAGACGTTGCCGCCGGCATAGTTCGCAGGGTGGGTAAGCGCCACGCAGGTCGGGTTTACTCGACCCGCGCCATTGATGGCGATCTCGGGCAAGCCGAGATCGGTGGCGCGTAACCCACCGGCCAGGTCGGGCGCTCGCGAGTCAAAGATGGGTTTCGCTTCGCTCAACCCATCCTACGAAGCAAAAAGGACACCCCATGGCCTCGTTCAACAAGTTCAACGCCTTCGTCGCCGACATCGCGAACAAGGTCCACAACCTCGGCAGCGATACGCTCAAGGTCATGCTGACCAACACGTCGCCGGTCGCCGCCAACGCGATCAGGGCCGACATCACCGAGATCGCGGCCGGCAACGGCTATGCGGCCGGCGGCACGCCGGCGGCGCTCGTCGCGTCCGCGCAGTCGAGCGGCACTTACACGCTCAGACTCAACAACGTGACCTTTACGGCGGCGGGCGGCTCGATCGGACCGTTCCGTTATTGCGTGCTCTACAATTCGACGCCGGTGAACGGCAACCTGATCGGCTATTACGACTACGGCACGAACCTGACGATCACGTCGGGGAATTCGTTCCAGGTGCAGTTCGATCCGACCAATGGCGTGCTCCAGCTCGCGTGACCCATGCCCAAGCTCTACAGCCTCGCCCGCATGTCGACGGCGACGACCGGAACGGGGACAATCACGCTTGGCTCGGCGGTCACCGGATTCTTGACGTTCACGCAGGCCGGGGTCGCGGATGGCGACGTCGTCACCTACGCGATTGCCGACGGGATCAATAGTGAGATCGGACGCGGGACCTACACCGCGTCCGGCACCACGCTGACGCGGTCGGTTCTCCGCAGCACGAACGGCAATGCGGCGGTCAGCCTGTCGGGCACGGCTCAGGTCTTCATCACCGCCGCAGCGGAAGATCTTCGGTTCAAGCTCACGTCGGCGACGGCCTTCTTCGTCGACTCGGTGAACGGGAACGACAACAACGACGGTCTCGCGGCCGGGACGGGTCGGGCGCTAGCCACGATCCAGGGCGCGATCAACCTCCTCCAATCCAAGTACGACCTCAATGGCCAGAACTTGACGATCAAGACGACCACGAGCGGGAGCTACGCGCCGTTCGTCGTCAAGAGCGATTTCGTCGGCGCGGGCACCGTGACCATCGTGGGATCTCCCAATCTCGCGATCACGGCGGCGACCAACGCAAACCCCAGCGTCATCACGGCACCGGGCCATGACTACGCGAATGGCGACCACTACATCGGCAGCGGCGCGCTCGGCAACACGGCCATCAACGGGGCGTTCAAGGTCGCCAACGCCAATATCGGCGCCGGCACATTCACCCTGGTCAACGAAAACACTGGCGCTGCGATCGCCGGCAGCGGCGCTTATGCCGGCGGCGGCACGTGCAGCGCGCCGTCGCGCGTCACGATCTCGGGATCCGGGCAGAGCGTGACGGCGCAGTCCAACTCGACCCCATTCTCCCTTGTCGGCTTCAAGCTTTCCTCCAGCAACGCGCAACTGGTCATGGCGTGGAAGGGGGGCGCGATCAATCTTGGGAAAAACCAATATGACGCGCCCGGCCCGGGAGTACAGCAGCTTTGGGCGACGCAGAACGGCCGAATTGTCCAGATCGACAATTATTCGATCAGCGGTTCCGGCGGCAATCCGACTGGCAACTTCATGCAGGCGTCCCACGGTGGCAACATCCGGCAGGAAAGCTCGCAGGGCACGATCATCGCCAACCTGACCTACGACGCCACCACTGGCTTCCTCTACTCGGACTACGGCGACATCACCACGACAGCAAGTCCGGGCGGCATTCCGTGGAATCCCAACGGCTTCAGCGTCAACGGAAGCAACTTCCGGTCCATTGAATGGGGCGTGATCCAGGTCGAGGGCAGTTACCCTCCGACCCAATCGATTGTCCCTGGCGCCGCCGGCGGCGTCGTGCTGGACGGCCCCAACCCGTGTCGCGTCTACCTCGCCGCCAATCAGACCGGTAACGCGATGAACGCCTATACGAAAATCAACTTTGATACGGTGGACTATGACCCCGACACACAATTCGACACTGCCAATCATCGCATCATCGCGAAATGGCCGGGCACCTACCTGGTGACCTGCACGGTGGATGACGTCGGTTCCGGCACCGGCGTCCCGTCGCAGGCGGGCGCGGTCGGCGTGTCGAAGAACGGTACGCGCATTCAGGGCATGACCGTCGCGGTCTACAACAACGGGATCGTCAATGAAACATTCGTACAGTGCAGCGCGATCGTGCGCATGAACGGTACGACCGATTTCGTCGAAGGTCTTGGCGGGGCATTCGGCGCCGCCGGCACGGTCACGTTCAACGCCAGTGGCAGCAACGGGACGACTTTGTCCTGCGTGCGGATCGGACCGTAGAATGCTCGGACTGTGGACGCTCGGCGAAAAGGCGCTCGGGCAGCTCTCCGGCAGCACGACCGTTCTGACGGTCGCGGCGGGAAACTTTGCGCTCGCGGGCGCGGCTGCCGCCGTCCAGGTGCAGGAGCCTGAGGCCACGGGCTCGTGCTCGCTCGCGGGTCAGGCAGCGCGGTTGCAGGCGCTGCAAGCGATCTCTTCCGGGTCGTTCACCTGGATCGGAAATACAGATGCATTCGAAACGCTTCTGCTGACGGCGCTTGGCGCTTTCGCGCTGAGCGGCTCGGACGTGGCCGAGGTTGACGTTCCGCTCGGGACGGGCTCCTTCATTTGCGCGGGCATTCCGGCCGATCTGAGCTACGACCTGCTCGGTGGGGGCGGCGTCATCGCGGGCGGCACGTTCTCCCGCCACCGCTGGCGCGAGATGCTCGACGCGATCGCGCAAGCGCGCGAGGCCGAGGCGCGCCGGGCGCGCGAGGCGGCCTTGCGGCGTCAGGTCGAGCAGCGACGGCGCCACGCGGCGCTGCTCGATGAGCGCGCGCTCGCGCGCGGGTCTGCAAGAGCGGCGGCGGAGGAGCAAGCCGCGGCGCTTGCAGCGGCGCACGGCGAGGCGGTGCTCGCCGGGCTGATGGCCATGCGCGCCGCGGCTGAGCGGGCGGCAGCGAGCGAACGCGCCGCGCAAGCGGCACAAGCGGCCGCACAGGCGCGGGCGGCTGCGCAGGACGAGGATGATGCGCTCATCCTCCTGATGGCGGCGTGACAGCTTGGACGTTTGCGACCGATGACCGATGAGATCGCGCTGAACAAGGCGAGCGAGCGCGGCGCGCGTGCGCAGCGCCTGCTCGATGACGACCTGCTCAAGGAGGCGCTGGAGACGCTCGATCGCGACTACACGCGCGCCTGGCGCGAAAGCGCGGCGCGCGACACCGATGCGCGGGAGCGGCTCTGGCAGGCCGTGCAGGTGGTCGCCAAGGTGCGCGACCATCTCACCCGCGTCGTCAACGGCGGCAAGCTGGCACAGCGGGAATTGGACGATCTTGCCGGCCGCTAGTGTCCCGATTCCGAAGTTCGCAAACTTCGGAATCGAAAGGACACTAGCAGACTCTATGATTCTAGTGCCGCTTTTGAACCCGAAGTTCGCAATCGTACCCCGCCGAGAAATCGTGCGAACTTCGGGTTCGCGGCCCTGGCGGCGGTCCGGCCCAACCTGACGAGGACATCATGGACGAGAATTCGCACAGCGGCGCCGCCGAAGCGCCGCAGCAGAGCGACATTGTGGCGCGCGTGGCGGGCGGCGAGGGGCCGATCTCGGCACGTGCCGCCGCCCATTCGCTCGCCGATGCGCGCCACAAGCAAGCCGCGCGTGAGCGCAGGGGCGGAGAAACGGACGACAGCAAGGACAGCGGGCAGGCGCGCGCGAGCGCGACGCCCGCGCAAGGATCGGACCCCGGCGAGGCGCCGGGGAACGACGCCGGCCCGGAAACGGTCCCCGGCGAGACCCAAGGCGACGATCGGGCCGAAGTGCCCCCCATCGAGCCGCCGCGGTCTTGGACGAAGGAAGACAAGGAGCTGTTTCGGGGCCTCCCTCGCGAAACGCAACAACGGCTTGTGGAACGCGAGCGGTCGCGCGAAAGCGACTTTCTCCGCCGTCAGAACGAAACCGTCGAGAAGCTCAAGGGTTTGAGCACCCGCGAGCAGGCGGTGGAACAGGCCAAGCGCCACTACGAGGCCGCGCTGCCGGTGCTGCTGCAGACCCTGCAGCAGCAGCAGGCGGGCGAGTTCTCCGACGTCAGGTCGTTTGCGGACATCGAACGCCTGGCCCGCGAGGACTGGCCGCGTTACGTGCGGTGGGACGCGCAGCAGAAGAAGATTGCTGCCGTCCAGCAGCAGGTCGACGCGGCGGTCGCGCACCAGATGCAGGAGGCGCGGCATCACTGGTCGAGTTTCGCGCAGGAGCAGGATTCGCTCTTCCTCGAGAAGGCGCCCGAGCTTGGCGAGAAAGGCCAGATGGCGAAGGCCGCCGAAAGCGCCGTGGGCGTGCTCAAGGATCTCGGTTTCAACGACCAGGAGTTGGCCGCGCTGTGGAACGGCCGGCAGGCGCTGAGCCTGCGCGACCACCGCGTCCAGCTCCTGATCCGCGACGGGGTCCGCTATCGCGACGCCCAGGCGGCCGCCCGGTCGGCGGCCGCCAGGCCCGTTCCGCAGGTCCAGCGGCCGGGCGCGGCCGTCCCGCGCGGTGCGGAGACGGACGCCCGCATCTCGGCGCTCACCGGCAAGCTCGAACAGTCCGGCAGCCTCAAGGACGCGGCGGCACTCCTGGTGGCGCAGCGTCAGGCGAGGGCGCGCCGGTAATTCCAACGACCGTCATTGCGAGGCGTGCGCAGCACGCCGAAGCAATCTCAGCCACCCAGGCATGCGCAAGTGAAGTGAGATTGCTTCGCTTCGCTCGCAATGACGGCGGCAAACTCATCAACAGGAACAAACCCAATGGCACTTCCCACCAACACCTTCACGACCTATTCGGCGGCGGGCAACCGCGAAGACCTGTCGGACATGATCTACCGGATCGATCCGACCGACACGCCGTTCATGACCGGCATCGACAAGGCCAAGGCGACGGCCGT
>Ga0126384_10000531_pt1 | contig 21122 bp, 32 predicted proteins | sample PanSoiMetPlot_36_FD_92543 | JGI IMG/M metagenome (GOLD analysis project Ga0126384, IMG submission 92543) | Tropical forest soil microbial communities from Panama - MetaG Plot_36 | ecosystem: Environmental > Terrestrial > Soil > Tropical forest > Bulk soil | place: Panama | collected 2016-02-17 | reverse complement strand
CAGAATCATGGTATTCTCGTCGGGACCAAAGGATGGAGTCCATGAACAGAACAAGAGGTCGGAGACTTACTATCTACCTATCACTTGTGTTCATCGCCTGGTTCGAGACAAGCGCCGGTTACGCGCAGAGATCAAATTCGTCTTACAACCCCTTGATTCCCAAGACCTGGGACGAACAAGCGTTGACAAGTTTGGAAGTTCCCCTTGCCGAAGCACGCTACAGCCCTAAACATATTTCGGCTGACGTCTATTACCGTATCCCTGTGCGTCCCATCTACAAGAGTTTTCCCAAGTATCACCCTGATAAAGAACCGCCCGGTTATCGCGAACGACTTAAGCAAGTGGATCCGGTCGTTCTATGGGATGATGGGGCGCATCGCCCGCGGCTCGAAACTGAGAACGATTGGATCAAGGCCGGTGAAATCGTCTTCAACGCGCCTGTTCTATTTACTCCACAGACGTCGAGTGCCGAAGAAACGCGTGGATTTATCGCTAAGACAGGCGACTTGTATGACAAAAGCGGCATCAGCCCGTTTGCAACCTACGTCATTCGCGAGCGAGGTAAGCTTGAAGTCGGGGAGGTGTCGTGCGCGGAATGCCATAGCCGCGTAATGCCAGACGGGACGACGATCGCGGGCGCACAGGGCAACCGGCCGATAGAGCAAATCGCGGTTCTTGGCCTCGCGGACGATGCGGCGAAGGCTAAAGACAAAGATAAGTTCCTCGCCAATGCACGTCAGTCAGAGCGAGGGAATTTTGCGGCCCCTTGGTTGCAGCCAGACCCCAACGTCCGGCTCGAGCAATTGTCTGCGGCTGAGATCGAGGCGCTTCATTTCGCGGTTCCGGCCGGCGTTTTCTCCCGACAGGGCACGAGTCCTTTTTCCCCGGCGAAGCTTCCCGATTTAATTGGAATCAAGGAGCGGCGTTATCTGGATGCAAGTGGGTTGGTGCAGCATCGTGGCATTGGGGATCTGATGCGTTATGCGGCTCTCAATCAGGGGATGGATATGCTGGCGCGCTTTGGCGATTTCATCCCGGCAGGTACTGATGACGTTCGGCAGTCGCCCAGTGTGTTTGCACAGTTTGCGCAGGCTCGTTACAGCGATGAACAACTCTATACGCTGGCGCTCTACATTTATTCACTCAAGCCTCCGCTGAATCCCAATCGGCGGACATCCATGTCCGAGCGCGGTGAGAAGATATTCGAGCGCGAAGGCTGCGCGGTTTGTCATTCGCCGCCGCTCTATACCAATAACAAACTAATTCCTGCCGATGGGTTCAAAGTGCCTAAAGATCACTTCGGGAGATTCGATATTCTATCGTTGCCGATCGGCACCGACTCGACGTTGACGATGACCACGCGGCGAGGGACGGGGTACTACAAGGTTCCCTCGCTCAGAGGCGTTTGGTATCGCGGACCGTTTGAGCATAACGGTTCGGTGGCAACGCTTGAAGATTGGTTCGATGTTCGTCGTCTTCGGGATGATTATGTGCCCACCGGATGGAAAGGTTATGGCGTGAAGACGCGAGCGGTGAAGGGACACGAATTTGGCTTGCAGCTTTCGGCTGAGGACCGGCCCGCGCTAATAGCTTTTCTAAAGACATTGTGAAGATCGTTTTTACCGGCGTTCGCAATCCCGTTGTTGCGGAATCAGGAGATACTCATGAAAACTGATCGCCAACCACCAAAGGATATTGATGAGTACATCGCGCAATGTTCGCCGGAAGTTCGGCCCATTCTGGAGAGGATTCGCGCTACCGTCAGAAAAGCGGCACCGAAGGCGAAGGAGCGAATCAGTTATCGAATGCCGGCCTTCAGCCTTGACGGTGACATCGTGTATTTTGCCGCCTTCAAACAACATATCGGCCTCTTTCCTCCCGTTCCTCGCGGCGACGCGCAGCTTATAAAGGATGCCTCCGTTTACTCGGGACCGAAAGGAAATCTTCGGTTTCCGCTCGACCAGCGCATCCCGTATGGTTTGATCAGCCGGATTGTGAAGGCTCAGGTGCAGGAGAACCTGAAACGGTCGGAGGCGCGCCGAGCAACGAAGAAGCGTCGCTCTGCGGTAAAGGGATCAAGCGTGAGCAAACTAGCAAAAACCCGCTAGAGCTCCATGGCTAAGAAGGTCAAGATACCAGGTGTCCAGATCCGCGATATCACCCGAGGCCATAAACAGGATCAGATCATGAATACACAAACTTTAATTGCTTCTTTAGAGTCAGCTCCTGAGATTATTGTTGGCCTCATTCGCGAGGTTCCTCCTCAGCTTTTAAAGCGTCGGCCCAGCCCAAACAAATGGTCCGCTCACGAGCATGCTTGTCACCTGGCTACCGCGGATACAGTTTTCCTCTCACGATTGGAGTTGATGCTCTCTGATCCAGCACCTTACATAAAATACATGGCGCCGTCGCAAGAGGAAGAAGCTGGTTCGCTATTAATGATTGATTTGGACGAAGCACTCGATCAGTACGTGCGCGAACGTGCGCGCCTCGTTAGGCGGTTGAAAGAGCTGTCAGCAGAGGATTGGAAACGGACGGCTGAGCATGAAGAGTACACTAGTTATTCGGTAACACTGATGTTCCGGCAACTGCTAACGCACGAGATGCTTCACGCATACAGGATAGAAGAACTAATGCTGAAGAAGGACTGGGAGTAAGCTTTATTTCGCCAATTCGGTATCGGGTCGCAGTCAGATCTAGGGATCGGTCTATTGTGTAACGGTGTAAAATTGAATCTAGCGGACTGCCCCTTTTGTCAGCTCGGCCCAACAACCACCCCAGGGCGTCAACTCTGTGAGGACAATATGGAAGAATCGATCCGCAACTTTTCAACTGAGGTTGGCCGATTTGCCTTGGCTCGAGACTGGCCCGCAGTCCATAGCATGCTTGCGTTATGGCTGCGATCAAGTAGCACACCTGACGACGTTCGCGAGTTCTTCGAAAACGAATATCGCGCTACGCTCGACGCTAACGGAATCGGCGACCTGCATTACCCGGAGCATCCTGACCCGGACGTCGGAGGAAACTCATTTACCAACGCCACATCGCTGCGGGAACCGATCTCGTGGGAAGGCGGGCGTATCCGGCCAGTCGCTCCCGAAGTGACCGACGAGAATATGAAATTTTGGGCGAGGATGCAGCTCCAATGTTCGGATGAACAGATGGAACAGCTCCGGTTCGACTATTTCGCCGAAGTCTGGATGGCTGTAGTCGAGACAGCGGAGGGGTTGCGCGTAGGGTACTGGAGTCAAGGCGCATATTAGAAGCACCTGTATATGCCGAGCAGCAACTCAGTCGTAACGTTTTCATTGGTGATCGCGTTGTCGATCCCAATCGTAATGAGGCTCAGACTCCTGAGGCGACTGCCGAAGTATATCGGGTACGTGCCAACGACAGCTCACGGACCATTGTGTCGATTCGAAAGCTTCAACTCGAGCACGAATTTGGCGGCCAATGTGAACCGCTTCTTGTCGCTGAATTCGACTATGGAAAGGATGGTCTGCGCGGAGCCAAGCTGGTCAAGCTCGGGTTCATCTCACACCGCTTCGAAGGCGAACAGCTTCGCGTCGAGGCCGATGCGGTCAACTTAGACCTGGGCAGGCTGGAGCGGCGAGACTTCGTCGAAGACTCGTTGTGCCGATCGATGCCACCGACGGTAGGTGTGGAATTGGACCGGAAGACATTTATATCGATCGCCGGATCGCAAGACATTGTGATGCACATCGGCGAACGGATGATCCGGCTCGAGCGTAAACATGTCCAGGCTTTGCATGCGCTTGCGCTCGAATTGGATTTATGAAGAGCACGACACTTGATGGCATCGAGCCGCTCCTCGCTGTTCTGCGAGAGTATTCGGCGTTAAATGAAATACGACCGGCAGCCTTCCATCTCAATGGCAAAGACTTCATTCATTTTCATGAAGAACTGGAAGGCATCTTCGCAGATGTGCGGCTTTCAAAAGGCCGGATTCGAATGCCAGTCTCGACGCAACAAGAACAGGCCGAGTTCTTGGAGAGAATAGAAGACACTCTCTCATCGCTCACATCACATTCCCAGAGCAAGCGAATCGCGAAACATCATGCAAAGTAAGCACGCTTTGAAAAGGGCGTGAGATGCAGCAGATAAAAAAAGATTTTGATCGTATTGCGCTTCTGTCGGAGAGCGAGCGCGAAGTTGGCGGACTTTACGACCGTTTCCTCCTACAGTTTATTCCTGCCGATTGTGACCGAGTTCTGGAGGTTGGTTGCGGCACCGGAATCTTCACGAGACTTCTGGCCACACAGGCTAATCACGTTACCGCAATAGACATGTCCGCCGAAATGATCCGCGTTGCGCGCCATCGCTCAACTGAATGTCCGAACATCGAATATACGATCGGCAATTTTTTGGAATTGAATCTTCCCCGCAGCCATTTCGATTGCGCTGTGATGATCGCGACGTTACATCACCTGCCAACTGATCTGGTGCTGGGAAAGATAAAACAGACACTTAAACCAGGTGGCGCGCTTGTTCTACACGATCTACTGACATCGAGGGGCGCAGTCGCAAGGAGCGCTGATGTTATCAGATTCCCCGTGAGCGTCGGAACCAGGTGGGTTCGAACAGGGAGGCTGCGGGAAAAACGGGAACTTAGGAGGGCCTGGGCAGCGCACGGAAAAGAGGAGCGATATCTGGGAAAGCAAGAAGTGCTGGCGATGAGGGATCAATACTTGCCGGGCGGGTACGTGAAATATCATTTCCTTTGGCGGTATACGCTTGTTTGGCGCAAGCAAGACACATTATAACAATCGTTCAATCGGCTACAATTTGCTCAAAGGACGAAGAAGCAGCTGCCGGTTCTGAGTTGGAGGTAGAGATCCTATGGCCTTACCGGCCCTTACAAGACAACTTATCGAGACCAAACTGAAGAAATACTGCGAAAAACGTGTTCCGGAAGAAGCTAGATCCGAGATCCGGCTGAGTTTTAAGATTCGGGGCAATTCCGTTACGTTGACCGAGGAGCGGCCTCTATTTTATGGATCCATCAGAATGGGTGGGGATACCAATCGCAAAGTTTCGTTTCGATCCTACGACATCAAAATGGACGCTATACTGCGCAGATCGTAACGGGCGGTGGCACGAATATATGGAATCAGATCCCGAAGAGAAAATTGAAAAATTACTTCGGCATGTTGATGAAGACGTAACGGGAATATTTTGGGGTTGATCCTAACCCCAGGTTGAAGCGTCCGACATATTCCTAAACTCGGCCAAATGTTGGCATCGTTTCCAAGCGGCGATCCAGCGGGAACAGGCTGTTAGAGTTCTATGACACTATCTCTTGAATTAACCTCATGACCTGGGAATTGAAGCATTCGGTTATTGCCAACGCCAGCCTCCAAATGGTTTGGGCGTGGCACTCCAATGTTGACAATTGGGCTCGCTTCGAAGGCGATGCAGTTGAGTCCATCACTCTAGACGGACCGTTTCAAGCCGGGACCCGGATCACCACGAAAATGCCCGGACAGGAACCGAGGATCTCGACGTTAACGGAGGTAGAGCCGCCTGGCCGCAGCGTGATCCAAATGGAATTGCCTGAGGCAGTGTTACGGTTCGCGTGGACGTTTGAGGAATTGGCAGACAGCCAGACACGGATGACTCAGCACATAACATTGGAGGGGCCAAATGCTGAGGCATACGTTGCGACGATGGAAGAGTTTTTTGCGCCAAACATTGGAAAGGGCATGGCGAGAATCGCCGAGGAGATTGCGAGACAAGCATATGAGCGAGAATAAGACTGTAATCACGCACATATCCTGGGGGCAGATGGAAGTAACCGCCAACGGCCGGGCTTACAGGTTCAAGGATTGTAAGGTGTGGCCCGGTGGCGCGAAGGCGTGGGATTGGAACCTTACTGGTACGCGTCATCAACCTGGTACACAACCCGCGGACATACAAGAAATCCTCGATCAAGGGATCGATGTAATGATTCTCTCTCGTGGTATGCAACTAATGTTACAGACCTGTCCCGAGACAGAGGAAATGCTTCGATCTCGCGGAATTGAGTATCAAATCGAGGAGACAACGCAGGCAGTGGGAATATTCAACGAGTTGACGCGGCAAGGGAGAAAGGCAGGAGGGATATTTCACTCGACCTGTTAGCAAAGAAGACGTGCTGCCAGGTCCGGTTGCCTAACAGGTGTCGCTATGAATCAATGAGTACGACTGATGCGGTGCGAAGTATTTAGGTGGGTGAACATTTGTTCTTACTTATTTTCAAAGCGGTGTTAAAGAGGCTCGCACTGTTTTTCCCATTGTTCATTGCTATTGGGTTGTTTGTCATACTCTGGCTTGGAGGACATCTCTGCGCAGCGAATCATCCGTAGTGGGTCCGCTTCCTGCGGATCTGGTTGGTGAGCCCGTCCTCATTACCAGTAGGTCAGGATCGCAACTCCGAGGGTCGTTTATATCGGGCCAGCCGGGTGCGGGTACCTTTTTCTGCGTCACAGCCTGCACGGGTCCCGGCTCGATATGTTGGATCGGGCGAGGTTTCTTGCTCGCGCGAACTTCAATGTGCTTCTAATGGACTTCCAGGCAGAGTCCAGGTGAACGGGTCACCTTCGGCCACCTCGAAAGCCTCGACGCTCAAGCCGCAGTTCGCTACGTCCGCGAACGGCTTCCTCGAGAAAGAGTGGGGGTAGATGGCACCTCGTTGGGTGGCGCAGCGACCATCCTGTCGGATCCGCCGCTCGAGCTGGACGCTGTCGTGCTTGAATCACTTTATCCGACGTTTGAACAGGCAGTGGCGGACCGCCTTGAACTGAGCGCAGGTTGGTGGGCGCCGGCTTGACACCGGTTTTCACGATGCAGCTTAGGCCACGCCTCGGATTCGGAACAGACAAATTACAGCCGATCACATGCATAGGTCGAATCTCCGCACCGAAGCTAATTATCGCTGGGACTCGGGACCGGCACACGCCCTTGGCGGAGTCCCGGGCGCTTTTCGGCGCGGCGACCGAACCCAAAGAGTTTTGGGCGGTCGAAGGTGCGGCGCACCAGGACTTGTCTGCCTTTGCGCCGAATGAGTATGAGCGTCGTGTGGTTAGCTTCCTTTCTGCGCACCTTCGCTTCTGAGACTGATCTAAGCGCGCGTGGCATTGAGTCTGCGTAATCTGTGTAATCTGTGGATAAGATCGTTATGCCGCTCGGATGTGCTCAGGGAAACTATTAATCCAAGACGGAATTAAGCACGTAACTGCAGGAGACGATCGATGGACGATGCCTTAAGAGTGCTTGTCGAGATGCACAAGAGTGAGTTTAACTATTATTTCCAACCGCCCCCGTACAACTTAAAAGAGCCAATTCGACGCATCGAGTTTTGGTCGGATATTGTCGAAGGCGTCGACTAACGACGAGATGGGCGAGCGCGCAGCGGATCGCTCTTTGCTAGTCCGTCTTGCAGCTTAGTGTGTCAGCGCAGGGCTGATGGCGAAAATCTGTGTGCTGGAACCAATCTAACTGATGGATACGATCTATACCTTTGAATACCTACGCTCGCTCTTCAATGAGATGGCAGCGTCCTACGACCGCGTGAACTATCTTACGTCCTTCGGCTTTTCGCACCGGTTCCGTCGTCAGTTTATCGAGAGAGCGGGTCTAGAGGAAGGCTTCACTGTGGTTGACTTGATGTGTGGCCGCGGCGAATGCTGGCCGTTCATTCTCAGTGGGATCGGAAACGGAGGGAAGCTGTTAGCGCTCGACATGTCGCCTGGGATGCTCGACGGTGCAAGGCGACGGTTGACGCGTTATTCACAGGGTGACATCACGGTCATCGAAGGCAACGCGCTTGCGACCGGTTTTGAAGATGGGTCGGTTGACCGTGTGCTAGTGGCCTTCGGGCTCAAGACACTTGCCGAGGAGTATCGACAAGGCCTGGCAAGCGAGCTGTATCGGGTGTTGCGACCGGGTGGACTGGTTTCGGCGATCGAGATGTCCGAGCCGCGTGGGTGGCACCTGCGGCCGGTGTTCATGTGGTACCTAAAGAGTGTGGTTCCGATAATTGGTCAGTTGCTGCTCGGGAATCCGGCGAACTATCGAATGCTTGGCGTATACACGGAACGGTTTCAGGGATGCGAACCCGTCGTGGAAGCGATGCGAGCCGCGGGTTTCGATGCAGACTTAGTCTCGTATTTTAACGGATGTGCTACAGGAGTCGTCGCACGAAAGCCGGTCTCGCGAGAAGCTGATAGCTCGTCTCTTCGGTTGGCCGCGAGTGGGCAGTGCTAGTCCTGTTACACCACCCTACGCTTAGCAGACAAGGCGGAATCAAGCTACTCTCAGCTTTCGACGCAGGGCCTCCCACCTTACTACTTCGTGAACGTACCCACAGTGATCGTTTGATTACCGCTCGCATCTATTGCCAACACCTCGAACTGCTGCGCGCCTGTTTTTAGCGATGCTACGAACTCCGGTGGAACCGTCACCTGCCTCGCCGAGCCTGGTAGCGTCACCTGAAACGGATCGACAATGACTTGGTAGCCGACGATTGTAATCGGTTCGTTTGGGAAACCGGGCGGAGGACCCGTGACACCGGTCCAACTGATGATGAGAGAATTGCCGTTTAACTGCGAAGAGACAGCGGGGCCCGCGGGAATGGCGTGTGAAAGCGTGGCTCTGCTCGTCAATCGTCGACCGTCGACCGTCAGACCACTGAACGTGTATCTCCCTTCCGGGAACAGCGCCAATAGATGTGCCAAGGGGACTTCGTCGAGCGACGGCTCAGCGCCCTCAAAGAACAACTCTGTGAGGCCGAGTTCTGCGTAGCCCGCTTTGCCTTCTACTTCGAAGATCGAGGTTCCGCCTGGGTCAGTGATCGTGAGCGTCTTCCAGTGTTCTGCGTCGAGGGATACGTGAACACCCAGATCGTTGTCTGTGGAGTTATACTCGAAGAAGATCTTCGCGATCTCGAACCTATCAGCAGCCACAGTCGGGCCAGCGATCCACACAACCGCGAACAGCCCGGCCAAGAAAACAGACAACTTGCGTATGTTCCTGGTCATTGCAAAACCCTTTCTATTGTGAAGAGATTTAGGCTCTTAAGTGAGGTGATTTAGCCTATTCACGCGCGTCCTGAGCAGAAAATACGGCCGGCGTATAGGTGACGTTTTTAGAACAAGTGCGAGGTGACGTTTTTCGAACAAATGCAATTTGCAGCGATAGCAAAGCAGCGAAGAGCTAATGATACGCTCCGGTAAGGTGAGTTTCAATTGTGCTTATCACCACCAAAATGCTCTCGGAATAATTGCCGGCAGAAGAAATCTTTTCAACGAGGAGCCAATGAAGCCGCGCGTTCCGAATCTGAGAGGCTTGGATTAAAGAAAGGATTGGGACTTTCCGCTACCGGACTTTGAATGTGTTCTCGCTGATGACCTCAGCGAGGTCTCCGATGCCGTTCAACACGATAATCTTCAAACGAGCCTTCTTCGTCGTGGGCAGCTCTTCGGGAACTATCCAGGCGAACTCCGTTGCTGCCCCGTCCAATTCGTTCGAGATGGGCGCGAAAGTTTCCCCGTTATCCAGCGACAGAAATACCTGCTGAGCCAGGATCGGTACTCGTGAATCAGCCTGCCAGAGTACGTCTACCTCACGACCTCTTTTAAATTTACCGAAACTCGGAGATAGAAGTTGAACTTTCGGCGAGGTCTCTCCGGCGACACGTGTTGCAATGAAGCTCCCGGTCCTCGCAGCCTTTGGCTCCGGGTCTTTTGAATCTTGAATGAAGTGAAAGAAATCGACCTTGCCCGAAACCTTGTCATCGGTTTCGAATGTACCTTTAAAGACTAACAGTCCCACCTCGCGACCAACATTCCCAATCTTAAACTCGACAGCACCAGAGAAGTCCAACTGATTGGCAACGAGCTGCGACCATTTTGCTTCTGTCGGTTGAGCGGGTTCGATTAGGCTGGATCGGGTATCAAGCAGCAGGAAGGAGCCTCGTCCAGCGTCCTGTACATCGAAGCGAAGTGAATGTTTCGACATGTCGGTGAACTCTACGTCCACCTTCCATCGCCCTAGCGCGTTCGGAGCACTCGTAGCCTGCGCGCGCGCTCCAGCGATACAGATCGTCTGAGCGGCAACGACCAGGATCAGTGCTAAGCCCGCTTTCATACTCACCTCCTCGGCTAAATGACTTCCATAACCAGGTATCAGAGATCATTCTGGCCAGGCTAGTTGGGGCGACTGCTTTGGCTTCGAGCTTCAGTCTGTGCTGAATCTGCGGTTGAGGATATCATGCCCGGCCCACAATGGGTAGCGTCCTGCCGGGTGTCGTCAGCAGCTGCGGTAAATTGCTGAGGAAAAACACGATCCGGAAACTGTTTCACCGTGGACTTGGGGGACGTCACTGAATAAATTATGATGCGTTTTGCAACATAAACCAAAAAGAACGAGGAGCGACTATGACCGCCTTTGATAATGCATCGAAGTTCTTTGCTGCTTGTGAAGCGCCTAAGGGATGGGATGGATGTAAAGAGTATGTTGCGGAAGGAGCAACGTTCACTGCGCAGTCCGAACCGCTGGCGTCGGTAAGTACCATACAGGAATATTGCGATTGGATGTTGGGCATTGGCACGGTAACCGCTCCTGGAGCAACATATGAGCTTCATTCCGCTTCGTACGATGAAGCGACGAGAACCGCGGTCTTCTTTGCAACCTACCATGCGCGTCATACGGGCGATGGCGGGCCTGTGGCTCCTACCAATAAAGAAACTCATAGCCACTACGTTTATGTGCTCACGATGAACGAAGAGAACAAAGTTGCGAGAATGACCAAGGTATGGAATGCGTCGTGGGCGCTGAAGGAACTGGGCTGGATGTAGCTGTAGGGGCGAAGGGAAGGTTAAGGGTTTAAGATCTTCGTGATCCGGTATGCCATTCCGGCAACTCGACGCGGCGCACCTGCTGACGCTAGTGTTCGGTGGATGTTGGTGGATGGCGCGCTTTCGTCCCGATCACCAGTTCATACATAAAGGCGCCAGACGGATCGTTCGTTGGTGACTAAGCGTATATCTATGACTTTCTGCTTCCGGGTCACCTGCGTTTCAGCATTCGCTTGAGTAATAAGCCGTTGTATGCATGAATTTATTATGAGTGCCGATATTAAAAGTGCGCTCGGTTACAGAGGTATTACGATGTATTTCACGAATGCTTTCCGTGCTCGTCAAGCCTTCTTGTTTTTCATTCTTGCAGTATTCTTATCCACTGCGGTCCTCGCAGAAGACCGAACTGCGGTAATAACAAAACCGACAGCTGAGGCGGCGCAGGTGTCGGGAATAGATGTGAGGCTGGAGCAGGTGTCAGGTACTGCGGTACTGACGACGAGGACCGATGAGAAAGGCAACTTTACTTTTAGCAATGTAGCTCCAGGTAGTTACAAACTGCGGATAGGTTGCGATACAACCGGCCAGGGAGTGCCCGGAAGTGCTCAGAAGTGCCATGCAGAAGTCCGAATCGTGATAACCGAAAGGAGCACGGGTGTAGTAACCGGCACGATCCGAAAAGAGAGCTAAGAAGTAACACCTCCAAGCGGCACGGCCTTCAGAACTGCCGCAAGCAGGGGATGGCGGAGTTTCAATTTATCCCTCAGTATCGTTTCTACTAATAAGTGTTTTCATTAAGAGGATGCAAGCGCTGTTGCCCACCGAATTACCTGGATGATTGAATGGCCCGTAACAATTGATGCCGGAGCCAAAAGAATCGAACTTCCGCAGATTGCGCAGATGACGCAGAACGATGAGATCAAAGCGACAGAAGGCCCTGGCAACTGGCTCAACCGTTTACATTCGTGTACCTGAGCGAGCGGACGGTGATGAGTTCATCGATCTGAACCGGGCAAGCATTCGATTCTATCGAGGCTTGGCGTCCCCGATCTTAACTCCACAACGGTTTGCAGACTTTCTAACCAGATGCCAGCGCGATGACTTTGAAGGCTTCCTGGTTTGCGAGAACGACGGCGATGCCATCGTTGGCTCGATCAACCTTAGTCAGATCTTCCGAGGCGGGTTTCAGAGCGCCTACATCGGTTACCAGGTAGGCGCTCCTTTTGCAAGACAGGGCTATATGGCGGAGGCATTGCATTTGGTCTTGAGATACGCCTTCGACACGATGAAACTGCATAGAATAGAGGCAAACATACAGCCCAGCAATGTAGCTTCAATAGCACTGGTGAAGCGGGTAGGCTTTTCGAAAGAGGGATATTCAAGAAGGTATCTGAAGATTTGCGGACGCTGGCGAGATCACGAGAGGTGGGCGATCGTTGCGGAAGACTTTCGGAGAAAGAAGAGGCGGTGACGCGATGCTGAAGGAGCATGTCGACAGGTGGAGGTGCGGTGAATTTACTGCTGACAGATCCACATGGTTGATGAGAACAAACAGAACCCTCTTAAGCTCCGCGGAATATTCTTGGATTACGGACAGAACGAGGAGTTTCCCATATCCGAATCACCACAACACTTTTCTCAAAGGCTTTATCGAACAGAGATATTCCACACGCATTCGAGATTTATGAAGGTGCAGATCACGGTAGTAAGATTCGAGAGCGGCTGGAGACGCGAGTATCCCAGTTCTTCTCGGATAGGTTGGATTACACGAACCCGACGTCACGGTTCAGCCACCTTCAACATCGGTATAATCTGAGCCTGCCACAATGGGCATTCCTTCTTGACCGTTTTTCTATCGTCGGATATACATAGGATAAACGCGGAATAAGGAGTTATTATGATGTCGAAGGTCACAAAATGGGGCAACAGTCAGGGCCTACGCCTGCCCAAGCACGTATTGGAAAGCGCGGATATTGTTGTTGGAGATGATGTAGAAGTCATTCCTGAAGAAGGTCAGATAATTATAAGGAAAGTATCAAAAAGAAAATTCGATCTGGCAGAGATGGTTTCCAGAATGCCTCGAAATTATAGACCTCGCGAAGAATCTTTCGGCAAAGCAGTAGGCAAGGAAGAATGGTAGATGACAAAGTATATTCCCCAAAAAGGAGATTACGTTGCTTTGTCATTCGATCCGCAATCTGGTCACGAGCAAAAAGGACGGCGACCTGCACTGGTTATCAGTAACTACTTGTTCAATAAGCACACGGGTTTGGCGATTGTTTGCCCAATAACGAACACAAATCGGAACATACCATTTCATTTGCCGGTCCCGTCGTCAGCATCGCTGACAGGCTTCGTAATGGTTGATCAAGTCAAATCGATTGACTATTCGGCAAGAAAAACAAAGTTTATTGGAAAAGCAGACTACGAGCTTGTGGAAGATGTTCTAGAAGTTTTAGACGTGTGCATCAAATAACGTTCTACATTCGGTGATACCGGACATTGATCGATTGAGGTGAAATTATTTAGGCCAGACACTACATAGACGGAAATTCATAGCGCCCATGAAAACGAAATTCTCTGCTCGCAAAACAATCGCGGACTCGCCTCAAGCAGTCGACGAGTTCATGCGAACTCTCGAACACCCACCCAAAAAGCTCATCGAAGCCATCCGAAATTCGATCCTCGGTGCGGACCGATCAATCACTGAAGGCATAAAATGGAATTCGCCGAGTTTTCGTACGAGTGAGCACTTTGCAACGATGAACCTGCGAGAGAAGAAGGGTATTGGCGTCATCCTTCATCGCGGCGCAAAAAAGCGAGACCTGCCATCGGGAGGCATAATCATTGAGGATCCTTCAAAGGTGTTAAAGTGGCTGGGAAAGGATCGAGCAATGATTGTGTTTGATAGCCTTGGGGACTTCAGTCGAAGGAATGATGCTTTTGAGCGCATTATTCAGCAGTGGATCCGGTTTGTTTGAGCGCAAGACCTAAGCGGGTTGAAGACTTTCCTTATGACAGTTCGGCTCAAGCTAGCCGCCGGCTTCCTGGATCACTTAACAAAGAAAACGGAGGAACGCTGAATGATTAAACTGTCCGCGCTCGCGGCATGCTTATTAGTGCTGCTTTCGCCCGCGATTGAATCGCTGGGAATGGATTCCACTAAGGCAATTGTTTCGGCGGCTCAGGTAAACGGCACGTGGAAAAACTCACGGAACGAATTCAAGATCCTCGCCCTGGGCAAGAAGCGTCTCAAGGTCGCGTTTTATGGAACGCATGAATATCGGACCGCTGGCGGCCCGGGGGCAAATACCGGCGAGTTAAGTGGCGTTGCGACCATTGAAGGTACAATCGCGACGTTGAAGGAGCCTGAGGCGCCCGAGGGCTGTACGATCACCATGAATTTCAAGGCGGGAAAAATGGAGGTGCTCCAGGATGGCGAATGCGGCTTTGGTGCCGGCGTATTGGCGGACGGGAGCTATCGGCGAGTCAGCAATCGAAAACCGAACTTCACTCAGGAATGATCAAAGGTAAGCGCGGCTTGGGGAATATCGTTTCGGCGACAATCGATTTTCTATGTTCGGTTTAATACATAGAACGACGAGTTCCTACGCTGTTTTCTATCACACCAGCAGCTTGAACGGTTGTTCCTGAACCTTAGAGCTGAGCCTCACTCGGTCTGCATACAACTCACCCAGTCCAATACCCAATCTAATATTTCAGATCGGCTTTTTTTGGTCGATTGGAGCGAAGCGTATTATGAGAAACCTAATTTTGACTGTGGTTACTATACTAAGCATCGGCGCTACTAGTGTCGCGTCCGCGCACAGACAAGAGACTGTAAAATCTGAGGCTGTCAAAAGTGAAACTTTCACTCTGCGCGCGGGCAAACAGAAGAGAGTAGCTAGAGGCGAACTCACCATCAAATTCGTCAACGTGATTGAAGATTCTCGCTGCCCAGTTGGCGTGAACTGCATCCAGGCGGGCAATGCAAAAATTCAGGTCAAGGTCACTGATCGGCGCGGTCAAACGAAGACGATGGAGTTGAACACTAATAAAGAGCCCAAGGGAGACCAGCTTGGGCCTTATGCGATCAATCTTGTTAATCTTGAACCTCAGCCGATGAAAGAGGGCAAACCCGCGCGATCACGCTACACCGCAAGATTCTCTATTCAGCGACTCCGCAGCTAGAGACTCACGAAGCTGTATATTGATCAGCGTTCGGGTCCCGAGATTTTAGAGGGTTTGACCGATAACTCGAATGGTACTTCGGGCCGTGACCCGTTCAGCGCATTTCGAGACTAGTAATCATCTATTCCTGCACCCACGGTTGCGCCGTTAATCCGGTAGCTCGACCGTCACACTGGTCTGATACCTTGGTCAGGGTAAGTTTTTTGCCATCCAATTTCCATTTGTACTTGCCTGTTTGCGCCTTGTCACAGGCCATCGGGCCTTTCTCATCCGTTACTTCCAGCTCATCTCCTTTAACTTTGTAAGCTCCTTCCACAACGACTTCACCATTCGAAGTGACCGTGACCTTACCGCTCTCATCAAATTTGAGAGACCATTTGCTACCCGCTGCTGTACTGGAGTAGGTGCCTTTCTTGAACTCCTGGGCCGACACTGCTGTGGCCAGGATGAATGACAGGATCAGGCACCCTATGAGCTTGTTTACGAAGTCACATCTATACGTCATGATTTCTCTCCTTATTGCCACGGCTTTAACGTCCCCCTTGAGGTAAGCGGGCGCGTGGCGGCTAATATTTGTGGAGCCCTTATAATATGCAACCCAGTCGCTCGAAGAAAAGGTTTCGCGAATCATTTAGGACTCGATGGTGTTTGGAATGTCTAAGGTCGTCGGAGGTGCTGCGGAAAGTTATGGGTGTATCGCGCGTGAGATGCCAAATTTCGATGGATCCGCTGGTGAGTATTGAGTTAGGTGCCAATCGAGGTCTCGGTTATAATCCGTTTCGGTGAGCTTATGAAGAATATGTATACGGCTGTTATTAAGCGAGATGGCGAGTGGTGGGTTGGGTGGATAGAAGAGATTCCAGGAGTAAATTGCCAAGAAGCTTCTCGTGATGAGCTGTTGGATAGTCTCAAATTGACTCTACAAGAAGCGCTCGAATTCAATAAGCAGGATGCCATCGCTGCAGCTGGAGGGAACTGTCAGGAAGAGTCAATCGCCGTATGAAGCGGCGTGAACTAATTCAGCACCTCCGCGCTCACGCGTGTGAGCTACTTAGAGAAGGCAGCCGTCATTCGTGGTGGCATAATCCGGCACTCAACAAAAGGTCAGCGGTACTTCATAGAGTTGTTTAGACTGCTGCCGATGTGAGCTGATGGTAGGATTCGTTCCAGGCCCACTCTCGATGAACATATTAGAATCAATTTAGGATCAACGCGACCGCAGCGTTGAGAGAGTTGTGGTGTATTGGAGGATAGATGATGCGGTACCATGGAACATATGCTTTTACTCGCGTCTTCCTTGTATTAGCAATTGTTTGCTCCTTAAGTGCGATCCTGCCCGCAGCTGCCGCATCTCCATGCTCCATCGCCGTTGTTTCCGTCCTCGGCACCTGGAAAGGCGAGTCAATCTGTGTGGGGAACCGTCCCGCTTGCAAAAATGAGATCGTCGTTTACCGATTTGAAGGTGTGCCCGGCAAATCCGGTGTCGTTTTGCTCTTTGCGGACAAGATCATCGATGGTCAACGGGTCCCGATGGGTAAGCTGGAGTTTCAGTACAACGAGGCGAAAGGGGAACTGTCGTGTGAGTTCACGAAGAATCAGACTCACGGGCTGTGGGAGTTCACGGTCAAAGGTGATGCTTTGGAAGGGACTCTGGTGCTCTTGCCAGGGACGGAACCAGGCCGGCGTGTAAAGGTGAAGCGGGTATCTGAATCAGAAGTACCTAAGGCCCCAGGTAAAGAAGAGTACGAAGGATCATAGCGCAATCTATTGGGGTTTTAGACAGTCAACATAAAGAGGTATCCATATGAAAATAGCAATAGTTACCTTTGACGGCTTTAACGAAATTGATTCGATCCTTGCCGCTCACATTCTGAATCGTGTTGAGAAACCGGATTGGAAAGCAGAAATCACTGCCCCAACCGCGACTGTTACCTCAATGAATGGCGTGGTCATCTCAACGCAACAACCTTTGGAGTTTCTATCGGAGGCCGATGCCGTTGTCTTTGGCAGCGGTCGCAGAACCATGCAGATCATTGAAGACCCGTCGATGATGTCGAGAATCAAAGTATCGCCAGAGCATCAGCTTGTCGCTTCGCAGTGTTCAGGGGCAATGGTGCTGGAGCGTCTTGGATTACTCAAGAACATACCCGCTTGTACGGATTCCTGGACGAGGCCTGCCTTGGAAGCATGCGGAGTAAAGGTATTGGACCGCCCATTCTATGCGGAAGGTAACGTCGCAACCGCGGGAGGATGTCTCTCGGCGCAATACCTTTCGACGTGGATCATCTGGAGATTGATTGGAAAGGAAGCAGCATTAGAGGCATTAAATTACGTTGTGCCAGTAGGAGAGCAAAGCGAATACATTACGCGAGCGATTGAAGCTGTATCAGCATACATAATCACGAACAAAGGCAGCGATGAAACTGCGGCGGCGTGACGAACCTCTTCGCTCGAGTCGCGCCAAGAGAGTTCCGTTCAGTCATCAGCCCTGCATCCCTGTGGTTCGTTAAGGATTGCGAACGAACCAACTATTCGAAAATCTATCCACAGATTACGCAGAGAGCTCAAAAATTCTAAAGATGCCAGATAGACGCGGTGACGCAGAGCTTAAAAACTTAGACCGGAACATTCCGCTGTTTTTTTGAGCCGACAAGCACACGCACGATAGGGGTCACCGGAAAACATGAAAAACGAGATGCATCACAGCGCAAAGCTGCTCTTCGTATGCGGAAAGATGGCAGCCGGTAAGTCGACACTAGCGAGGGAACTCGCTCAGCGGGAGAACGCTGTGTTGCTGGTTCAGGATGAGTTTCTTGAGCGGCTTTTCCCCAGGGAGATCGTCGACATTCCCAGCTTCGTAGAGTACTCGACTCGCGTAAGGGAGGTTCTGGCGCCGCTCATTCACTCGCTCCTGTCCAGGGGCATTTCGGTTGTGCTCGACTTCCCAGGCAATACCAGGAATCAGCGCGCTTGGTTTCGCCATTTGTTTGAAAGTGCCGATGCGGAACATGAGCTTCATTTCATCGACGCTTCGGACGATTTGTGCAAACGTCAGCTCAAGGACCGAAGTAACGAGTATCCTGCCGAAACCGCGTGGACCACGGAAGCCGAATTCGATGCAATAACCTCGTATTTTGATCCTCCCACGGTTGAAGAGCGCTTCAACGTCATTCGGCATCAACGCGAATAGTCGGGCATTTTCCTCTGACAAATCTAAAAACTGTGAGGAACCTTGCTCGGATTAGAAGCGTAATACGTGTCGGATTTCAGCCGATGTTGCTAGACTGAGGCTGCCATGCGTGGTTCAGAAATATCGATCTTCCTCATCTTGATTGATCAAGCCTTCGATCACAAATCCTGGCACGGGACAAACCTCAGGGGATCTATCAGAGGCTTAAGTAGCGCTGAAGCCAGCTGGAGACCTTCCCCTGGCAGACACAACATCTGGGAAATCGTAGTGCACGCAGCCTACTGGAAGTATGTCGTCCGAAGGCGGCTACTATCGGAGAAGAGAGGATCGTTTCCGCTTAAAGGCTCGAACTGGTTTGTTCGCGAGGGCGATTCGGATGAGGCGGCCTGGAAGTCAGACGTGGATCTTCTGCATGAGACACATAAGAGCCTGCGCGAGGCAGTATCGCGGCTAAGTAGTAAAGAATTAGGATACAAACCAGCAGCGAGTAAAGTGAGCAACCTGGAGTTGGTCACAGGCATCGCAGCGCACGACTTGTACCACGCGGGACAGATACAGCTATTGAAGCGGCTGCATACAATCACACTCGACAAGTAATGGTACCAAGATTTGCGAGCTTTGCGGTTCTTGGCGTCTTTGCACGACCATTAACTTGAGGACGGACAAGCAACGGGGTTCGCGCAGAGACGCAAAGGACCGCAACGCTCGCGAAGTTAAAAAAGCCGGAGTCACATAACATGCAGAAGAACTCATTGAGAACCTGGATTAGCCTCGGGATCATTATCGGAGCAGGCTGCGTTGCTTTCATAACTTCGATTCACAGCTTACACGCTCAAATCGCTAATGATTGGACAGAACCATTTCCTCCGTTCAAAATCGGCGGGAATCTCTACTATGTTGGCAGTGAGGGTCTCGCCAACTATCTCATCACGTCACCGGAAGGGCACATCCTTATCAACAGCGATCTTGAAGACAACGTTCCTCTCATACAGGCCAGCGTTGAAAAGCTCGGATTCAAATTTACCGACATTAAGATTCTCCTCATCAGCCATGCACACTGGGATCACAACGCTGCCAGCGACTCAATCAAGAAGCTGACTGGCGCGAAGTATGTGGTCATGGATGCGGATGTGCCTGTGGTCGAATCTGGCGGCAAGACGGACTTTCAGTACGGCAGTGTTACAACCGCTTTGTATAAGCCGACAAAAGTGGATCGCGTGCTGCACGATGGCGATGAAGTGAAATTAGGAGGCGCGGTCCTCGTCGCGCATCTCACCCCAGGACACACAAAGGGCTGCACTACGTGGACGATGAAGGTGGTAGAGGGTGGTAAGACCTACGATGTTGTGATTGTTGGGAGTCCCAACGTGAATCCCGGCTACCGGTTGGTGAACAACACAGCCTATCCGCAGATCGCGTCGGATTATGAAAAGATGTTCAGGGTATTGAAAGCCTTACCCTGCGATATCTTCCTGGGTGCGCATGGCAGCTATTTTGATCTCGAAACTAAGTACGCGCGCTTTCAGCAAAGCGGTGTCGCAGCTTTCGTCGATCGCGATGGGTACACAAAGTTTGTGTCGGAGAAGGATTTTCGAGAGCATAGAGACGGTTATGGAAGATGGCCTTCCACATCGTTTTCTTCTGGTGCTCGCAAGGAAGAACTGAGCAGCGCATGGCGGGACCAGTGTGGCGAGTGGTAAGCAGGAAGAGACCGGGGGACGAAGGGCACGTAGCGCTATGGTCGGTTGAAAGCGTAACGAGCTCTTCTCTGCGTATTGTTTGAAGAACTATAAGCAGATGACACAGATTACACAGATAAGTCTGAAAATGTTTGGCGCCGTAACATACGAGCTCAGAGTTCCAACCAGTGCGGAAGAGTGGCAAGCCCATCACCGCATCCGGCGCGAGGTGCTGTTCGAGAATCGTGGGCAGTTTGGAGAGTATGACGAAAATCACCCCGATGAGCATCGTGAAGGTAATCATCCCTTGTTGCTAATTCATAATGGTGAACCGATCGGTGTAATTCGAGTGGACATTAGTGGCACTCAAGCGATCTTTCGTCGGGTCGCAATTCGGGAAGACCTCCAACGCTCAGGTCATGGTCGAATGTTGTTAGCTCTCGCCGAGTCTTTCGCACAATCAAAGGGATGTAATCATATCAGTTCGGAAGTCGCGCCCGATGCCGTTGGCTTTTATCAACGTTGCGGGTATGAGCTTGTTCAAGGTGTGGCAATAGCAGGAACAGCTTCGATGAAGAAAAATCTAGTATGAGCACCGTGGTCGTTTCTTGATATTCATTTTTACAACAGGATGGGACAGTCCGATCTAGCTCAAATACTGTTTTGGGCTCGTTAACATCTGTTTGATCACCGCTGTCACTTGTGACAAAGATTTCATATGAATCGAGTGAAAGCATTTGCGCTCTCTACCACGCTTCTAGCAATAGCCTATGCTGGATGTACAGCAACCAACCAATCGAAATCCTCCCAGCAGGGAGCATCCTCGAGTTCTTCGCAAGAACTAAGCTCTTCAGAACCAGTTACACCTCAGCCGCAGACTTTTAATGAAGATGAACCGGAAGAGTACAAGTCAGTTTAGGATCTATTCACCAAAGAAGAGCGTTTAGTCTACAAAGGCTTTAAGCTAACGAAGCTAACAAAAAATGTGAGATTTGAAGGCATTGAACAACCAATGCCTGTTGCTTATACGTTGCTTACAGAACGCAAAAAGGTTATACGCAAGTTCTTTGATAATCTCTGTCCCCTATGAACGAATAGAAGGCGCAAGCCACTGGATGCAGCTCGATCGGCCGGAATATGTAAGTGAACTTCTTGTGCGTTTCCTCACAGAGTGATCGGCAATGTAAACTCTTCCATCTGCGTAAT
>Ga0126384_10000530_pt1 | contig 21128 bp, 18 predicted proteins | sample PanSoiMetPlot_36_FD_92543 | JGI IMG/M metagenome (GOLD analysis project Ga0126384, IMG submission 92543) | Tropical forest soil microbial communities from Panama - MetaG Plot_36 | ecosystem: Environmental > Terrestrial > Soil > Tropical forest > Bulk soil | place: Panama | collected 2016-02-17 | reverse complement strand
TCGGGAAGTACAACAATCTGCTTTTCTGAGAATCCGAACTGCACGAATGCGTCTTTGATGAACGACGTGAGCGCTACTACAAATTGGAGCGAAGGATGATGCATCATCTTTCTAAGCAGCCATCTCTGCGCTCTTTTCGGCACCACATGCTCTTCATAAATCGTTGGCAGCCCAAATCGCAAAAGCCAGTATGCGACGACGCTGTCGCGCGTATAATACACATCCGCAGTTCCTCGCCTGGCTTCTACTGAGGCATAAAAGGCCCACAATAACGCATGGGTGAAAAACAGCGACGATGGAATGGGTCGTGAAAAAAAACGTTCGAGACGTAGCACATCCCAGTTGGCTAGCGTTCGTACCTGAAAGACCTTTCGAAGCCCGTAGTATTCAAACAGGTTTGTTTGTTCAGTAGAACCGGACTGCTGGCGATAGGGGTGCATTAGTACTACTTCGATCCCTTTTTCCGCGAATGCCTCACACATTTTGCCGACCTGATACCCATGGGCTTTCTCCGTAGGCAAACGGGCATTGAAGATATAAGTCATTTTTTTAATGGTCTTGTCCATACCGGCGAAGTCAGGTAGGTAAAACTCGGGGCACCTTTTGGGTCACTTCGTGAAAAAGCTCCACCAACGTGCCAGCGAGCCTATCTATGCTATGCATCGAAACCACCTGCTGACGTAGGTAGAGTCCCATCCGATCGCGGTCACTCTCAGAAACTTCGAGCAACCCCAAAAGCCTATTGGCAAGGTCCTCCGGGTCGTTATAGCGAAAGAGAAGCCGGTCAGCGTACTTTCCCAATGTCTCTGTAAAACCCTCATTTGCCAGCACGCAGGGCCTTTCACAGCTCATTGATTCCCAAGCCACCTTATCCCCCGAACCTGTCGGAGTCATATTCACGTACACTGCGCACTGACGGTACCAAGAAGGCAGGCTAATCATGGGAACCGGTGGCTCAAAGTAGATGATACTCTCGAGTCCCAACTCTTTAACCCGTTGATGGAGCAGACGAACATAGGACTCATCTCGAGGCGTCGCAGGGCCTCCGACGATCACAACCCGGAATGGTTTCCCCCAACTCTGTCGCAAAAGGAACGCCGCCTTCAGGAGAGTTGGATGGTCTTTCACAGGTGATAAGCGACCCACGCAAAGGATCATAGGCGTATTTGTTCTTGACAATCTCGTATCTGCGGAGAAGAGGTTTGTGTCGATACCCTGTCCGACTACCTTTAGCTTGTCCTTTTTATAAGGGTACGCTGTGGCCACACTCGCAACCATCTGATCGGAGAAATGGTGAGCAAGTCGCAAAATCCAGGTCACCTTAGGGTGTGCATACCAGGTCACGATCGGAATTCGCTTTGCTTTCAACATTGGGGCAGCCAGAATCGTGAAGATGGCGTTCATATGGGAAAAACACGCATCGATGGGGTATTCGGCAAAAATTCGAAAGAGGAGCCGATAAAATTCCATTACGCGGCGTGGTTCGCTATAGCCTCTTTCCTTACCTACGGAATAGACGCGCACGTTATCGGGTGGCTCTACACGCCCTGCCCGCATTGTGATGACATGAATACACTCGACCTGTTTAGCCAACGCTCGAATCCAGCGAGTGGTGAAACCCAAGACGGGATCGTCAGAGTCCGTGACCAGGTTAAAGAGTAAGAGGCGCATGCTCGGTTCCGCTGACCAACAGTTCGGCGACCTCGAAGATCTGTCGGTAGGCCTTTACATATGCTTCAGTAGAGAAGAACCCCTCGACAAACGCGCGGCCATGGCATCCCATTGCGTGAGCCTGCTCGGGATTTTCAAGCATCCAGCGGATTTTCTCAGCCAATGCTTTCTCATCGCCCGGCGGAACCAGAAATCCGTTGACGCCTTCTTCCACCAGTTCCGGTATCCCTCCCACGCCACTTCCGATTACAGGTATCCCCGTGGCCATGGCCTCGAGCAAGACCCTACCCAATCCTTCCGATGCCGATGGCAGTACTAACACGCATGCGTTCCGCATCTGCAAGGCTAATTCCGCTTGGGGCATGGCCCCGCTAAATCGGATCCGCCCGTTTAGGCGGAGGCCGCGGACTTGTTTGCGTAGTCCCGCAGCGTAGGTTCTGTTTTGTTCACGTCCCGCTATCAACAATCGCGCTCGTAAAAAATCCTTGGCCACCAGGGCGAAAGCGTTGATTAGGTGATGCACACCTTTGACCGGACTTAGAACACCCGCGTAAAGGATGTTCGGACAAGGAGGTCTCGCGTCATTGACGCTGATTTTTAGAAACGCTTCTATATCCGACCAGGCAGGAAATTGAAATATCGGCGTTGTAGGTCGCAATCGTTCAAATTGCTCTTTGGTAGACTTCGAAATCGCTCGCAGGACGTCTGTATGTGTAAGAACAAAACTTGCGATTCGCCGCATCAAAAACCGATAAAGCCTCTGCAACGGAACTCTACGGTACAGGAATAGACTTTCTTGAAAATCGCCATGGCTTTCCACAACAACCGCGACTCGATATCCTAGCCACCCAGTGATTTTCTTTGCTAAGACTGCGGGCAAGCCTTCATATGGGCTCTGCGCAACTAATACCTGAACGCCCTGTCTAGAGATAAGCCAACAAGCAAGCGGTAGACCCAGCAGGAAAATCTCCGCATAACGTACGAAAGCCATTGGAAACTGCGGCAGAAGATAAAAATAAGCGTGCTCCCTAAACCTGCGTAGAGAAAGTTTGGGAGAAAATCCAATCACGAAAATTTTTCCCAACGATGTCAGCGCCCGAAACTTTTTCGCATTGCTGGTGTCAAGTGGTTGGTTATACCGCGCTCCGCCGATGAAACAGACTTTCACGGTCATATTTTCATCCACGCACTTCAGTTTGGTAGCGCTCTAAAAGCCTGGACCAGCTAAGGTTCGCCATTGCATAACATTTGCCTGATTTCCCTAGCTCAGCGCGTTGTTGCGGAGAGCGTACCAGCTGGATGAGTGCCTTGACGAAGCTCTCTTGAGAGTCACAGACGATTCCACATCCTATCTCCTCTATGAGGAAAGCTTCGTCTACGTCAGTGGAGACAATAGGCACGCCGCACCCCATGAATTGTGAAATTTTTACGCTAGACCGGCCCGGTGGAGGCGTCCAGGTTCTTGGGTATACTCCTATATCGAGATTGGCTATGTAATTCAGGATCTCCGTAAAAGGAATGTATCCAAACAGCTTAATCCAGTCTGCTTCGGCAGCATATTGTTTTACAGTTTCACTCGTTTGGCCGAAAAGCCAAAGCTTAATCCGTGGATCCACTCCACGAGCTTTCTCAAGTGCGGCAAAAAGAAAATCCAAGTCATCTTGATCTCCTCTCGTCCGACTCCGCCCGTCACGGGACAACGTCAATGTTGGCGCGTGATAACCAATAACTACATCACGTTCGCCTTTGAACCGCTTGCCAATCTCCTGAACTTTATCAATGTCGATTTGTTCCACCGACACTCCTTGCGGAATGACGCAGATCGGCCGCGTTACGCCTAACCGTTCAAAGATCGTCTTTGCCTTCTCGGTGGTTACAATGATCTTTTTGACCTGCGGTAGGTTAAGCAGTGTAATTTCAGCCGGGCTGAAGACGGGATCATCAATATCGACGACTACGCTGTCGTGCCTTGGCCACGCCGGAATCTGATTACAATCAATGCTCAGTAGAGTCTGGTAGCTCCGGCCGAGGTACCCTAGCACGCCGGGGTAAATGATCCTTCGGCTGAAAGCTTGCCACAGGCGATATTGCATTCCACGCAAAAACCGATGACGACTGAGCGGTACTTTGTAAAATCGGACAAGCGGATCTAGGCGATTAAATAGCTGAGCATACCGATGATTCGTATGCGTTTTGAACCACAACGTGAAGCACACCGCATTGCTGGCACCGTTCAGTTGATCAGCCATTGGATTTCAAATCGCTTGTTCTGAGATAACCGGTTACGCCCCTCATTAGCGCGGAAGGATATAAGAGGCGACAATCTGTCTTGAGCGCCTTAACCAATAGCAACATGAACGCGTAAGCATCGAGCCTCGATGCCTGTAACGCGAGAGAGCCGATCTTTTTTGCCGCATCGAAGGCGATTTCTCTTCGCTCGTGAGACTCCAAATGATTTCTCATCAAGAAGCGTTGGTAAAGTTTTTCGACTAGCAACGCTGTCAAACGTATTTGGCCGAGACTTTGAAAACGCGGGCCAACTCTCAATTGACGTAACCCAGTTACCGCTTCGATAGGAGGCTCCAGATTGCAAACGTCCTTTATAAAAGAAGCTAGTAATGTGATGTGAGCCTGGCTCCTTAGTTGAGAATGGACCTGCGATGTGCTTTTGGGCCAAACTCTATATTTAAGGAGAACTTCTGGCACGTTGCCAAACTCCGTAATGGCGCTTGCGCGGAACCAGAGATCTCCGTCCTCACCATGAGACGCATCAGGTCGGTAGAAATTCAGGCGTTCGATCACCTCACGGCGCATCAAAACAGAGGGATGAGCGACACAAACACCAAAAAACAGCTCCCATTTGAGCCTTTTAGAGTTCGTGGGCGGACACCACTGGTCCACGATGCGACTATTTTTTTCTATCGAGATCCAGCTGCCTAAGATGCCGATATCCGGATGAGCTTCGATGTAGCTCAGTTGTCTTTCCAGCCTGTTAGCAACACTGACGTCATCGGCGTCCATTCTGGCAATGTATTTTCCCCGCGCCAGCTGACAACCGCGATTTAGCGCCGCTATCATGCCCTGGTTCTCTTGATGATAGACGCGTATTCTGCTGTCTAATTTTTTATATCTGTCGAGAATGGAGCCCGTATTGTCGGTGGAGCCGTCGTTGATAATGATAAATTCAAAATCCCGAAACGTCTGATTCAGTATGCACGTGACGGCTTCATCTAAATAAGTTGCAGCGTTGTAAGCCGGCATTACGACAGTAATTGTTGGAGTTAGCAACATTTCACCTACCGTTGAAGAAGCGCAGGTGCTGCCTTAACGCACCGCGGATCGAGGATGCCTCGTAGTAAGCGCTGCTAACGCAACACGCAGGCATCAGTAGCACCGGAATGCTGCTCGTAAACCTGTGAATTCGGCACCACATTTGATAGCGATCGCTGCGCGGCATCGACGACGATCTTCAGGAGACTTTTACCGGGGGACCTATCAAATCGATGCAACGCACTTTGACGGGCTCGGATCCCCATTTGTTCCCAATCCGTTCGGGCCAGCCACGCTCTTTCTAATGCTGCACCAAATGATTTAGCAGTCGCCGCCCCGGCGACAAAACCGCTCTTGCCATCTTCAATCCATTCAGCATTTCCTCCCACGTCTGTTACGACCGCGGGCCGACCGCACAACATCGCCTCCACCAGCGCCAACGGTGTCCCCTCCGCTCTAGAAGGAAGTACCAAGAGGTGATTCGCTTCCCAGAGTGACCGGATGTCGCTTACATGACCGCGAAATTCGACGTGTTCTGTAACGCCATAATGCTCCGCTAATGCCGCCAGATAATTCCTGTCTTGCCCTGTGCCGTACAGACGCAGACGCCATTCACGAGCACGCCATATGGGTGAACCGAAAACTTCTAAAAGAATATCTTGACCTTTATGACCAGCGCGCAAACGGCCAACATTTGCAATACTCAAAGGCCTCGATGAAGAATAAGGGACCGCTGAGAGATCAGAAAGGTTCACGGGATTTTGCAAAACAATGCCATTGGTTAACCTGTGAGCAAGTTGACGTTCGACAGATTTGAGGTTCTTTCTCGAAACAAATGCAACTCGAAACGCGCGCTGAAAGAAATCCTTGCCTAAAGTTCTAATATCTCCTCTTCCCGCATCGTCACGGCAGAATTGGCACACGACGACGTAAGGTATTGAAGCCTTATAAAGCAGATTTACCAAGTCGCTGAAATATAGAGATTCGTAAGTCCCGCCTTCACTAATGCAGACTACGTCGGGATTCCAACGAAATATCTCGCGGAAAGGCGGTGCGAATTTAGAAATTACCATTTCTACGCGTCGCCCGAGCAAAGGCCGACGCCGAAAAACTCGAGCACCATTGTGAAGAGAAGGATATTTGGTTGGAAGTACGGCTCCATGACAAATCGAAACTGCCACCTCCAAACGCTCCTTAATAGCTTCCTCTACCATGGTAGCCCAAAGTTCCTCACTGCCTCCCCAAGCGCTGCCGTTCCAGGTTGAAATCACACCGAGTTTCATCGGAGATCCAAGGGATTTACGTTCGACACATTAAACGATGGGCGGGAAATGAGACCTTGCCTAAGAAGATTTCAAATTCGGCGGGCGTGTGTCACATTCTGGCTTGAGTGACGATACCGGCTCACAGGAAACTCCAGATTCGCGAGACCAATCCTCTTATCCATTGATCCCATCAGTCAAAACAGAGGATTCAAGAGGCAGCAGATTTGGTCGGTATGAATAGCTTGCATCGAGTAAAACTTTGAGCAGACTTTTTCCTGCCGATTTATCAAATTTCATTAGCGCTCTGCTGCGCGCCTCTATTCCCATCTTCTCCCACTCGGCTTGTGCCAACCAAGCTCTCTCAAGCGCTCGTCCAAATGATTTAGCAGTCGGCGCCTCGGCGACAAAACCGCTCTTGCCATCTTCAATCCATTCAGCATTTCCTCCCACATCCGTTACGACCGCGGGCCGGCCGCACAACATCGCCTCTACGAGCGCCAATGGGGTTCCCTCCGCTCTAGAAGGAAGTATTAGGAGGTGATTGGCTTCCCAAATCGAGCGGATGTCATTGACCTGCCCACAAAACTCGACATTATCGGCAATGGCATAATGCCGCGCCAGCGCGTCTAGATAGTCCCTATCTCGCCCTCCACCATAAAAACGCAATCGCCATTCGCGATTACGCCATAATGGCGAACTAAGAATCTCCAAAAGAATATCTTGGCCCTTATGTCTAGCGCTCAAACGAGCAACATTTGCGATATTTTTCCGACTTGACGGAGAATAGGGAACCGCTGAGAGATTAGAGAGATTCACCGGGTTCTGCAAAACGATGGCATTAGTCAATGTGTGAGCAATTTGACGCTCGGCCGATTTCAGATTCGTTCGCGAAACAAATGCAACCCGAAAGGCGCGTTCAAAGAAGTCTTTGGCTAGTGCTCTATTTCCTATTCCTGAACTATCAGAATTAAATTGACACACGACGACGTAAGGTATTGCCCCATTACTGAGAAAATCTAGCAACTCCGCAAAATGTGCCGATTCGTATGTTCCGCACTCACTGATGCAAACAACGTCGGGCTTCCAGCGAAATATCTCGCGAAGAGGAGATGCGATTTTTGCAATTACGTTTTCGATACGTCGCCACAACAAAAGTCTCCGTCTAAAGACTCGAACGTGATTTTGCCGAATTTCAGAAAATTTCAATGGGATCGAGGCTTCATGACAAATGGAGATGGCGACATCCTGATGGTCCTTCAAAGCTTCCTCTACCATGGTAGCCCAAAGTTCCTCACTGCCTCCCCATGAAACGCCAGTCAACGTGGAGATAACACCGATTTTCATGAAAGCTCGACGCCCATTACACTCGACATGCAAATGAGGAAAGGAAAAGAAACTTCCTTTGACGACAGTTTAAAAGGCGCGATGCTACTGGCGAGAATTCGCATTCAAGCGTGGGGACTTTTCTCTCAGCAAGTTACGCGCCACAAGCCAGCCGTGAAGGAGAGTGCCGAATAGCATGCATGCAGGTCGCAGATGCTTTCGACCCATGTAGAAAAAAAAACGCAAGTAGCTGAATAACTGACCGATCCGCGGCATTTGCTCAACTTCAGAACGAAACCCACTCCAGCAATGGATCCCCCATCGAAGTCTACCCCGTGTGACTGCGGATGCGCAGAGGCGACACGATTTGTGAAGTCCACGATTCCTTTCCAGAACGGCAAGTCCTGCTTCTAACATGCGGCGGTTATTTTTCGATATTGTGTTTGCATATCGTCGATAGCAAGCAGGCTCGCCGCTGACGGGAATAAACCTTCCGCCCGTTGACGCAACGCGGAGCCATAGATCCCAATCTTCAGGGCCTTTTAATGCCTCGTCAAAGCGACCGACCGCGTCAACTATCGCCTTGCGAACCATAACTGCGTGACAAGGCCACGGATTACGTCGTAGTAGGTCGTGGAAGACATCAGCAGACTCAGGCAGTACCGGAAATGAACACAATACCGAGCGATCTTCAGTCACAAGCTGAAAGCCCGAATAAGCAGCCACTGCGTCGGATCGAGTCTTGAAGACCTCGATCATTTTCTCGTACATCCCGGGGAGGATATAATCGTCGCCGTCGAGGAAATGTATGATCTGCCCGTTGGCTTCCTCTAATCCGCGGTTTCGAGCGGCAGCCGGTCCCAGGTTCTTTTGGTTAATCAGCCGCACCCGTGAATCGAAACTGGCCGAAGTCATTGCAAGCTGAGCCGTATTATCCGAGGAGCCGTCGTTCACGATGATACATTCCCAATGCGAATAGACCTGCGCCCGTAAGCTGGCGACTGCCTCGGGCAGAAACCGCGCTTGGTTGTAGCATGGCATAATCACGCTGATGATCGGCTCCGGCATGGTGAATCTCTTTGTCTAGCAACTGCGGGGAAGCTTTTATACGTATCCAGACATTTTCAGGGTCGGCACGACTGACTTCGTGCTGGATGCACTGCCGAGCCCCCCGAACTGATCCGCTTTACAAGTCTCAGAATGCCAAGGGGAAGTACCGTATTCGCCACGGCGCCAACATAAGGCTTCCTCAGCAGGCTATGTGGATCGTACCTTGCCACAGAGTACAGGGATTTTGTCAAAGCCACACCAAGGGAGCCTGGGTTTTTTCTGGCGAGCCGAAACAAATCCTGAACAGCTAACGTAACGAGCGCCTCCTTCTCACGGCGATTGGATCCAACCGATTCAACAAAGCGTCCTAAACTGCGACAAATCGTATCGTAAGCCGATTTCAAGGCTACCTTGCTGGCTGCAGGTTTGGGAACGTCTTGAGAGAGTGCGCTGGCTACACCTAGATCGACGGTGTGGCCCGTGCGCAGATAAATACTCTTGGCCACTACGTTAACGATTGAGTTCTCTCTCACACTGGAACTCATCGTATGTGTCGCGTTCTGCGTATGAATACGATACTGGCTCACGGGGTATTTCAAATTTTCGACGCGACGCCGCATGGCCAATCGCACCCATAGGTCAAAATCCGTTCCCCACGTTAATGTCTCGTCGTAACCGCCGAGCGCAAGTACATCTTTACGCCGATACATAACGGTAGAATGACCGAACTGATTACCAAACAATAACCCCCACTTTATGGCCAATTCATCGGAGTAGACCTTCTGCTTTCCTATAACGCGGCCAGATTCGTCGATAATTTCGTATACGCTGCCCACCAGCGCCATTTCCCTGTTCCGGTCGAGGACATCAATTTGGATTTGCAAGCGGTCCTGGTGTGCAATGTCATCGGCATCCAGAACTGCAATGTACTCGCCTCGAGCAATCCGTAAACAGTGATTGCGCACCCGTTCCTCACCCTGATTTACCGGATTCCGACCTGCCCGGATGCGCGAGTCCCGATACGTGTGGATAATCTGAGCACTATCGTCCGTTGACCCGTCATCGTGAATAAGGAACTCAAAGTCTCCGAAGGACTGGCTTAGTATACTTTCGATCGCGTGGCGCAAATACTTTCCGGCATTGTAAACGGCCATCATCACAGTGACTTTGGGCGCATTCATCGCAGGACAAAAAACATTATCGGGAAAGTAGGCCGGCAAACAATCTAAAGAACATTTGCAGCGACGGATGCGGATTCGTTAGAAATTTTGATCCATGGAGCAGGACAAATATCGACGTTGAGCGATTCGCGTGCTCGCAGCCACTGCGACGGCCGAACTACGACTTTCCCTGGGTGATTGCTTAACCACGCAGCCCACCAAGAGAAGGAGCTATTTGAAATCAAAAAATGCCGGCAAAGTATCATCAGCCAAAGGTGTGTGGACGCACGAGGCCCAGCATGTTCATCTCCGACAATCTCAAACTGGGACGCATCGATGAAATTATCGCGACACCACTGCTCATCGTCGGAGAACACAAAAACTCTTCCGCTGACCCCGAGCGAACGCAACTTCGCCAGGCCCCTCTCGTAATAGTCCAATGAACAGATCCCATGAATGCGGTTGATAAAGGCGTTTGTTACATAATCAGCGCGACGCACGTGCAGGCAAACCGCGTCGTCGAGTCGGATTTTATCGGCAAGACGCCTCGTGGCGGTCGGAAGTCTGGACTCGTCAGGCGCTAGCCGGAAGCGATCGCGGATTATATGGTCGATGTCCGAAAAATAGTTTTCATGCTGGAAATAGCCATCCAGGTACGTGTCGTTTGGGAGTTCGAGGACACTTCGATCGCAACCAAGATGCTTCTCAACGTAATAATGACGCCGCCTCATTTTATTTGCGATACGCCGAAGAAGATTCCTTGAACCCGATGACCGCAGACGCTGAAACTGCCGAACTTCTTCCGGGGACGCTGTTGTAATTGGAAAGTTAAAGACTACTAAATCTAGATCGCGATAGGTGAAGTTCTCGCGAGGGGAACGATCTAACAGAAAAGAAAGATCGAGTTTCAGTTCAGTCTGATGGCTGTGCGCCAGGCGCAATCCGGCCGCATATTGGAACATCTGGTTTCCCAGACCCCCCATCACTCGGACGACGATCATCCCGTAAAATCCTTGGCCGAGAAGTCTCTCATCGCACCCAGTAGTGGGTACAATAAGTTCTTCTCTCGGTCCAATCGGCTCGTACTCAATTTGTTCATTTAGACTAGGTTCGGGTAGATTATCATTAGGTGGCTTATCGGTTGATGACTATAGACCGGACTTTCGCTTCGCGGCACCTAGTTGAGTTGGCATTCCTCTACTCAGCTACCCAGAACCCGTGACTGAATGCGCCTGCCTAATGCGCGCAATAGCATACGCCCACTCAGAGCCTCGGCCCGCGCGTCAGGGGCCACCCATTCATCAGGAATAATTTTGGCTAACCCTTGCAAAGCCAATCCTACCGTGCCGGAACGCTCTTCCAATCGAAGGAAGAATTCAAAGAGCGGCTTTCGCACCTTCGGCCACAGCAGCTCCCAATCGCCAAAGGGAGTTGCTGTGGCATACCACAGACACTTTACCATGAACGCCATGTCTGTTGGCTCAACCGTCGTCTTCCTTGCATGGCCTTCCTGTTCCAGTAAAGCGTATGCCGCATCAACGTTGCCTTGCGCTATGGCAAAAGAGAGGCAATTGAGGAGCCACTTCCAAACGGCATCGTCCGAAGCCTTGCACGAGCACCCCAAACTGAACTGCCTGTGTGCAGTTTCTACGCGCAAGTCTGCAGCATGTGCCCGCAGTATGACTTCTTTTCCAGCAGAAAACGATATACTAGCATCGCGGCTCATACTGACAGGACGCATTCTGGTTATGACCAACGGCTCCTTGATGGAAGACCATCGGCTACCGGAACGCGCAATCCTGAGCCAGACGTCCCAATCTGCACAGGTTTCTATGGTTTGGTCGAATGCACCCGCTTCACGCACAACCGGCATCGGCAAAAGCATGCTGTGGCAGGGGAATGGGATTGTGTGCGCGAGAGTATGGAAAAGCAGACCTTCGCAAACAGGCATAACTCTCCAATGTACATCGGACAGATCAGCAGTGGCATTAATCCAACCGCAGTGCACAACACCTGCTTCGGGCTCTGCTTCAAACCGCATTAAGCTCTTTTCGATCATTCTGGACAGCAGTAAATCATCCGCATCAAGAAACACGACAAAGTCACCCGCGGCGAGGCGAAGTCCCGTATTTCTTGCGACTGCCAATCCTTGATTGAGCTGGTACTCGTAGTGAACTTGATCGCCGTAACGCGCAACAACATCTTGCGTGTTGTCCGTTGACCCATCATCCACGACGATGACTTCGACGTTTTTATGAGTCTGATTCAAAACGCTATCAAGCGCATCCGGAATATATATTCCATGGTTGTAGCTGGGCACGATGACGCTGACCAAAGATTGCTTCAAAGCCTTAACCGGGCAGTGAAATTTCTAGCCTCAGACAATATTTGATTAAGACTGAATGGGCATATCGCGGGGTGCCGTTCCAGCGCACAGAAATCGTTTAGCCATTGTGACCATGCGGGGCGGAAGAACTTTTTCCGCTAGAATGCCGACGTTACGTTTCTTGAGTAGGCTGTGCGGCGCATATCTCGCAACACAGCGCAGGGCTTTCATCCGAGCCACCCCAAGCGAGCCGGGATTTCTCTTAACGATCCTAAACAAGTCATTGACAGCCAAATTAACAATAATCTCACTTTCGTGACGGCTCAGTGAAGCGGAGCTAATAAACCGCCCCACAGATGCACAAATCATATCCAAAGCCAGTTGCAATGCCGCCGGACTGGAGGCAGGCTTACAAAAGTCCCTACTCACTATCTTCGCGACTTCTAAATCAATAGTCTGCCCCGTCAATAATTGAATACTTTCTGCGACTACCTTGAACATGGAGCTTTCTTGAGCTGAGGGTCGCAGTGTGTGCGTGAGGTTTCGGCTATGGACGCGATATTGGACTAAGGGGTCTCGAAGATTGATAAGCCGACCCCGAGTAGTTAATCGAACCCATAAGTTAAAATCAATTCCATAAGACAATGTCTCGTCGTATCCACCCACAGCAAGTGCATCTTTCCGTCGATACATAACTGTGGAATGGCCGAACTGATTTCCGAATAAGAGTCCCCACCTGATCGTCAACTCATCGCAATATACTTTTTGAATGCCCGTGATGCGACCAGCTTCGTCAACGATGCGATAGCAGCTACCCAAGAGACAGACTCGACTGTTCCGATCGAGAAACTCGGTTTGAATTTGCAGCCGGTCTTTCTCGGCAATGTCGTCGGCATCCAAAACAGCAACGTACTCGCCACGAGCTCTTTGTAAACACTGATTACGCGCTCTCGATTCGCCCTGGTTCACTGGACTGACAACTGCACGGATTCGCGAATCCCGATATGATTGGATAATTTCTCCGCTACGGTCCGTTGACCCGTCATCGTTGATGAGCAGCTCGAAGTCTTCAAAGGATTGGCCGAGTATACTTTCGATGGCTTGGCGCAAATATTTCTCTGCATTATAAACGGCCATCAAAACACTGACTTTTGGTGCATTCATCGGGAAACCGCGCCGGCAAACAGACTAAAGAACGTTTTCACCCTCGGATGCCGGCTCGTCTGAAATTTTGATCCATGGCGGAGGGCAAATGTCGACATCGAACAATTCTGGCGCTTGAAGCCACTGGCTAGGCCGCAGCACAATCTTGCCTGGATTCTCGCTCAACCACGCCGCCCACCAGGAGAAGGAGCTGTTTGGAATCAAAAAATGCCGGCAAAGTGTCATTAGCCAAAGGTGGGTTGAAGCACGAGGTCCAGCATGTTCATTTCCAACAATCTGAAATTGAGAGGTATCCCTGAAATTTTCGCGACACCACGCTTCATCGTCCGAGAAGACAAAAATTCTTCCGCTTACCGCGAGCGATTGCAACTTTGTCAGCCCTCTTTCGTAGTAGTCCAGTGAACAGACCCCGTGATAACGGTTCGTAGAAGGATTAGTCACATAATCAGTTCTGCGCACATGCAGGCAGACCGCGTCATCGGCACGGATCTCGTCCGCAAGACGCCGTGTTGTGCCAGGGAGTTTGGACTCATCCGGCACGAGCCGGAAGCGCTGGCGGACCATCTGCTCGATGTCCGAAAAGTAGCTTTCGTTCTGAAAGTAGCCCTCCAGGTAAGTTTCGTCTGGGAGTTCCAAAACGCTCGGATCATAGACAAGATCATGTTCGAAATAATAATGTCGCCGCGTCAGTTTATTTGCGAAACGCCGAAGAAAATTTTTTGAACCCGATGGTCTCAGACTCCGAAACTGCCGAATTTCCTTCGGGGATGCTCTTAAAATTGGAAAGTTGAAGACCACCAAATCGAAATTGCGCTGGGCAAAGTTTTTGCGCGGTGTGCGATCCATCAGGAAAGAAAGGTCGAGTTTCAGTTCAGCTTGGTGCCGATACGCCAAGCGCAATCCAGCCGCATATTGAAACATCTGGTTTCCCAGACCACCCATGAGTCTGACGACGATCATCGCATAAATCCTCTAGTCTCCCTGTGACCCTAAAGCGATCCTAAAATTCCTTTTCCGCGACCACATGGAAGCCGAACGCCAGTAATTCGTGCGAGCCTGTATCGTGGTCACTGAACCTCTGGAGCATCTTAAGCGTTTTATCGATCGCATTTTTTTCCAATCGCCCCGCTTGTGAGCTGCCATAGCGGTTCGCGATCTCGTTCACTCGCCTTAATTCCTGCGCCAGGTACTCAAAATAGTTGCCGTTTGGAGTAACTTCGAGCAAACGGAGACCATTCTCGGGCAAATGTTTCTGATAAAAAAACCGGCTGAAACCAGTGCTGAAATGGTACGGAGCAAAGTGTGTCAGGCTGCAAAACGGCGCCGAAACGAGAAGCCGGCCGCCCTGTCTCAGGAGCCGCGAAAGTTCGCGAATGGCTTTCACTGGATCTGGAACGTGCTCTAATACTTCAAGACAGAGCACAGCATCGAATGAACCGTCTGGCTCCGGAATGGCAGCGATATCGCAGATTATGTCCGGCTTACCATAATCCCACTTCGCCATTTGGAGACCCGACTGAACAGCTGTGGGCTCATACTGAGCGAAATCTTGCGAGACGTAGTGCAGGTGAGAGCAATATTTTCGGTAAGGCTGCTCGCCCGCTCCGGCATCGAGAATCCGTGAGCCGTGTGGTAACTCGGCAAGCTGCTTTTCGATCCATGCATGACGTATTTCCTCGTTCTTGGTACCAACCTTAGGAATCATTTTGCTTGCTGCAATCCACAGCTTGCCGGATCTTGTTAGGCGTGGCGTACAAACCAAAAACAACCACAACCATAATTCTGAGCATCCACAACCGCTTCGCCGGGGTTCATAATCAAGGCGCCATGAGCTGGATCATCCGGAACGAGAGCGAATTCCCGCAAATCTAGACCGCAGAACGCCTCGCGCACCTGGTGGAAACTGTAAATCCTATGAGCATTGAAGCATATGCGTGGACGGCCTACTGGAACAACAAAGAGCAGGGTACCTCCAGGAGCCAGAACCCGGGCTAACTCGCGCATTGCTTTCTGATCCCCTTGGGGGTCAAGAGGATCGCCGTAGCGCCCTAAACCTACATGCTCGACGACGTGCATGCAGGAAATCGACTCAATGGTGGCATCGGTGAACGGCAATTGGAGCAAATCTGCCTGACCCAACGAGAGATTGCTCAATCGCAGGTCTACCGGATGATACTCATAAAACCGCACTCGAATGAACGCGGAAAGCATACCACAGAAATAGAGTGATGATCCGATGTCCACATGCTCAGATAGCCGACTCTGGGCAACGATCCGAGCAGCCCAAGCAGTGTGGTAAACATAATGTCGGTCAAAACCCAGCGCACCCTTCTTCTCCTTGAGGCATGGATATCGATCTTCCCAACGAAGCTCGAACCTCTTGTCACTCGCGCTATCGCTCAATCGCTTGAACGTGATGAACTCATGCTCAAATTGCGCGAGCGCTGTTCGGACGGCGGACCCGCGGCCGAAGGTTCGTATACCGGGCAATCGATTGATTAATTTGGTCGCTAAGGACCCGTTGATATTCATCTCGTTATCTAGGCGTTCAGGCGGATACAGTGAGGTCTTTATACTTGATTTTCACAGCGGTCATACGCGAGGCGAGCAATCCGCCAAGAAGGAAACGCGGCGTTGCCTGTAAGCATGTCTCCCGATTTGCCCAGCAATGAGGACTAAGCCTCGGCAGCTAACGGTTCTGCCACGCCGCGCTGTCAACGAAAATGGTGTTAATGTATGTGTCAGCGTACACGAAGTAGCCGTTCGACTGCATCAGTTCGGCGATCTCTGGAATTTTCCTTTCGGAGTTGTCTTCCGTGTAGGTCAGAGTCTCGACGCAAAACATTTCGGGGCGGAAGCGGGAGAAGTCGAAGGACTGGACGATCTCTAAGTCCAGCCCCTCCACATCCAGCGAAACGAGGTTCGGGCGGCGGGGAAAGTGCTTTTCCAGGACCAGGTTGATCGGGATGAGCGGGAGCTGGATCACTTCCTCAATCTTGTATGTGCCGTAGCTCTCGTAACGTGTGGCCTCTTCCCTGGAGAACGTGTTGAGCGTCGGCGCGCTCATTCTGTAATAATCCGCATGCCTGACGTAGGCCACACCCCCAATGCCCGCATTCAAACAAGTATCACGTGGGCGCTCCCGCCTGATCCGGGCGAACTGCACCGGGTCCGGCTCGACGCAGACGCCATGGTGACCCTGCCGGTAGAACCGGTACGTATTGCTGAAATGAAATGGGTCGTAGGCGCCGATGTCAAGGTAAGTTAACTCTGACAGTTTCAACTGATCAAAAATGTAGCTCAGTATCAGGTCTTCTCCGCACTGAGAATAACTGACTTTATGATTTACGTCATTGTCAAAAAGAGGTGGTTTTACTTCACACTGTTTCGAGCCGTGAATATTGTTATAATGATTCAGTGCGTTTCTGACCGGCTTCTTTAACATGAGGGGGACAAGTTGCTTGAGACGTCGTAATGTTTTTGCCGCCAAGGCGACTTCGTCGGGTTGTGGTTTTACGTCGCAGGGAGATTCCGGCGGCGCTGGGTGAACATTTTGTTCAAGCATCTCTCTGATCTCCTCTTCCGCGAAGAGGCACCGGATTCGTTTATTTCGTAAGCAACACGCGAACAGTTTTTTGGTTTCTTCTTGAATCTGCCCAGCGCGTACCAACCTCGTCGTTTCCGAGCCCTCATGTTCGCGAACGGACACCAAGGGCTGCGCCAAAAAATAGGCGTCACCGTCCAACAGGATTCTGATCCACATCTCCTGGTCCGGCTGGAACCGCAGGGTCGTATCGAATTCCCCGACCCGCGCTAACGCATCCGACCTCACGGCGACACAAGTCGGCCCCCCGATATGGTTCCCCCTCTTCAGGCAGCGCTTAGCCTCCTCTTGTCCCGAGAGACGCCGCGACTCCGAATAAGGCCGATACTTATAGGTCTGTTTGCCGTGGGCATCAATTGCTATTCTGCTGCAGAAAACAAGGTCCACGCCTTGATTGCTGAAAGCGGCGACGGTATGCTCGATTGCTGTTTCCGCTGAAAAGTAGTCGTCCGCAAAAAGGAACTTGACGAACTGGCCGCGAGCGAGCGATAGCGTCTCGTTCAAGTTCTCCACCAATCCGAGCCTCACGGGGTTGACCGAGAATCGGATACGCGAGTCGGCGAAGGACTCGACGACTTGCCTCGAATTGTCTGTGGAAGCGTCGTCGACGATGATCAACTCTATGTGCTCATAGGACTGCCTGAGAGAACTGGCGATGGCTTCCGGCAGGTAGTGGGCGTAGTTATATGTTGGGATGCAGACCGATACCAGCGGATTGTTGGTCTTTTCCTGCGCCATCTTGTGCTGTTCCCGAACCACCTGTTCCCAGTCGATAATCACATGGCACTATTTTTCTACCGTGCAGGCTTAGGAATGAATGAATACTCGGATCGAGATTCGGGCGGACGAGCCCGCCCCTGCCCGCGATATTCCCCTCGATGTAGAGGGGTGTAAAGTAGGTTTCTGCATGGCAAGAGATAACATTGATCAAGGTTAACATGCAGACTTCATTAATCTAGATCAAGATAGGACACAGGCGGAAAAACACGCTTCAGAGCGGGTTAAGTCGAGAGCTCACAGTTGCGATGCAGTCCATCTGAGGAGAGGACGAACTATTCCCGGAAAGCCACCCACATAGTTGCCGCGGGCCGATCGTCCATCGATATTGTCCACAATGTTAAAACTGACGACGTCTTGTTCGTATACGTGACTTAGGAAAGGCTCCGGTCTGAAGAGAGCGATGCCAACGATGACTGCTCCTTCCGAGAGAAGATTGCTGGGTATCCACATTGTGGCGGAGTATAGTCCCTTAGAGCGTGGTAAGTTCCGGGTCGGAGAAACTACGTCATGAGAATTGAAAATATTTGTTCCTTGCTCATTAAACAGATTGCAGCTGTGCGTAAAATAATGCCCTTCCTCTAATACTTCGTATTCGATTGTGATGCCGATCGACTGGGTAACCTGAAAGCTTGCGGATTCTTTATTGTTCTCATCGTGCACCCTCACTTCCAACAACCGGACAACTCTATCACCCGGAGCTGTGTTAGGGTCTTGCCACTTGCGTTTTGCGCTCGTCCCGAAATCCCCTCTTACATAACGGCTTACTACAGTATCGGTGTTACCAGAGGCTTGGATCTTTCCTTTTTCCAGAATGATAGCCTTACTGCACAACCTCGCTACTGTATCCATGTTATGGCTCACAAATAGTACCGTCCGTCCTTCTTTTGCCACATCATTCATCTTCCCCAAACATTTTTTTTGAAACGCGCCATCTCCCACCGCCAGGACTTCATCTACAATGAGAATATCCGGGTCGAGGTGTGCAGCGACAGCAAACGCAAGACGGACGTACATGCCGCTGCTGTAACGCTTCACCGGTGTGTCCAAGAACTTCTCGATATCCGCGAACGCCACGATCTCATCAAATTTCCTTTGAATTTCGCTCCGGGTCATACCGAGAATCGCCCCGTTCAAATAAATATTTTCCCGACCGCTTAATTCGTGATGAAAGCCCGTACCAATTTCCAGCAAACTGGCGATTCGTCCTTTCACCCGCACCTCCCCAGTGGTCGGGGCGGTGACCCGTGAAAGAATCTTTAGAAAGGTACTCTTCCCCGCGCCGTTTCGCCCTATGATGCCGAGGATTTCGCCCTGTCTTATTTCAAATGAGACTCCGCGCAGCGCCCACATCTCATCATCCGCCAAATACGAGTCAAACCTAAGAGGTCGGAGGTTTGAAGTCACTTCGGGCTTCCGAAGTTGGTCGACTTTCGTATACGGATCGGGCTTGCCGCGCATCCGGTGCCACCAGCGGTTGAAGTCATCCTTCAGAGTGCGGGTACCTAAAACGCCGAGGCGGTACTTCTTCCAAAGATTATCTATCTCGATGACAGTCTCGGCCATGGCAGAATCAGAGGTCGGGAGATGAGAACTCGTTTGAGATTGGGAACGGATCAGGCTAGACCGTATCCATAAATGTTCGTTCGACGTGGTTAAAGAGGACTATTCCGATGCACAGAATAACGAAGGTAACGCCGGCACTGTAAACAAGATGCCAGAGGTGAATCGTGCCGGCACCGAGAAACGCATAGCGAAAGGTCTCAACCAGAGCGGTCATTGGATTTGCTAAAATCAACCAACGATATTGTTGTGAAACGAGTGAGGCGGGGTAAATAACCGGCGTCACAAACATGAGCAGTTGGATACCAAACGTGACCAACACCTGGAGGTCGCGGTACCTGGTGGTTAGCGACGAAACAATGATTCCGAGGCCGAGACCCAAAGCCGCCATCATGAAAACGAGAATTGGCATCAGCAAGACGTAAATGCTCGGCCGGATGGCTGCGCCCTGACTGTAATAAAACCCCACGAAAACAAGAAAAAGCGCAAGTTGGATGCCGAATCTGATGATGTTGGAAAGCACGACGGAAACCGGCACGGAAAGCCGCGGAAAATAGACCTTGCCGAAAATACTGGCGTTTTGAATGAAGGTGCTGGCCGTTCGGTTTAAGCATTCTGCGAAATAATTCCAGCAGGTCACTCCCGCCATATAGAAGAGTACGGGGGGCAGACCGTCCGTGGAGAGTTTGGCAACACGACCAAATACCAAAGTAAATAACGCGGTCGTAAGAAGCGGTTGGATGAGATGCCATAATGGACCAAGGATAGTCTGCTTGTATTGAGTGACCAAGTCACGCCACACAAAAAGCAGCGTAAGGTCGCGATAACGCCACAGATCGGAGAGATGCAGGTCAAACCAAGCGGTCTTTGGCCGAATGATCAAGTCCCACTGCTCAGGAGCGGCCATAGATGGGGAAACTTTATCTGAATCACCACGCGATTTCCCAAAGACCGGCAGGTCTTTGAGAAGGGTCGCCACTTTTTCAGTCATGCTTCTGTTCTCCACTCATTGGCGACGTAGTCAAAGAATATTCGCCAGCCCGTATTCAACGGGCAAACGATCGTTCACCGTTTTCATTGTCGGTTATGCTAAACTTCTAAGCGAAGTATTAATAAGTGTCGCTGAAAGTAATTTCTCGAATTTCCCTGCGGTGGGCGAGGAACCACGCCACAGTTTTCGGGATTCCCTCGCGCAAACGGTGCGCCGGTCGGAACCCGAAGAATCGCCGCGCACGACTCGTATCTAAGCGGCGTTGGGGTTGGCCGTTTCGTCCCAAAAACTCATTCGAGCTCCAGTTGAATTTCCCGATTCAAGACAGAATGATTTTGATCCAACTTGTCGCTCATTCATGCCTTCGATCAAAATGATTTCAAACTGCTAAAACTTTCTTTGCTGACTCGCGCACCCCGGCATTGATACGATTCGCAGATGCTTGTTTTTGCGCGAGGCAGACGTCAGCCTCCATCATTAAACGCACCAGGCTCTTGAACTTGGTCTTTGCTTCCCAACCCAACTTCTTCTTGGCTTTGCCCTCATCGCCCACCAGCAAATCTATTTCAGCGGGCCGGTAGTATTTGGGGATCTATCTCGACATGCTTGCGCCAGTCGAGACCAGCATATGAAAAGGCTTCTTCTAAAAACTGCCCGACGGAATGGGTTTCACCCGTCGCGATCACGTAATCGTCAGGCTTGTCCTGCTGAAGCATCAGCCACATGGCTTCGACATATTCTTTGGCATATCCCCAGTCACGCTTGGCGTCGAGGTTGCCAAGATAAACTTTATGCTCCAGCCCAGCTTTGATTTGAGCCGCCGCGCGCGTAATTTTGCGTGTGACAAACGTCTCGCCTCGACGCGGTGACTCGTGATTGAAGAGAATGCCGTTGCAGGCAAACAGCCCGTAGCTTTCGCGGTAATTCACCGTGACCCAATAAGCATAAACTTTCGCTGCCCCGT
>Ga0126384_10000529_pt1 | contig 21169 bp, 19 predicted proteins | sample PanSoiMetPlot_36_FD_92543 | JGI IMG/M metagenome (GOLD analysis project Ga0126384, IMG submission 92543) | Tropical forest soil microbial communities from Panama - MetaG Plot_36 | ecosystem: Environmental > Terrestrial > Soil > Tropical forest > Bulk soil | place: Panama | collected 2016-02-17 | reverse complement strand
TGTCGACGACTTGGCTCGATCAGCCAAGGAGTCGAAACGTCAATTCGGGCGTCGGCGCGCGCCACTCCACAATTGTGCCACGAGGGTGCGCCGGGTGAGGAGTCGAACCCATGGATGAAGCGCTCGAAGAAATCGGTCATGTGAGCAGCGAGGGTGGTCCTCTGTTGCTGGCAGATCTGATCACCGTCACCTCGTGGAGGGGCATTGAAGAGGGCGGGAAGGATTATGAGCGCGCGTGCGACCTGCTTGAGGAGGGGCCGGGAACCGAAGGCTGCGCCATTGCCATCGGGGGCGAGACCGGCGTTGTCTGGGAAATGGAGGGCGGTGGGACTGCAGGTGTTTTCCGACGAGGCCAGGATTATGCCATCGTGACCCGAATCTGGCCCGAAGATCCCGATGACACCCGCACGTTTCGGGTGCTCGCCGAGGTCGCCGCGGCGGACATCGCCCGGATCGCCGAGCTATCGATTGCCAGTGGCGTCTTGGCCATTCTGTGGGCTCCCGAGGACGGGCGTGCTTTCGAATCTCTCGATCCGGCGGGGCTGCCGATGGGAGAGATGTCGATGGGGGGCGCCGGGCTCACCCTGGAACTCGCGCCGGGCGTCTACGACTGCTTCCACGATGCCGTCTCGAACGCTGCCGGGGACGCGCGCCGATGCCACCTTGTTCGTAGGGCCGGCTAGGACGCGGCAGGTCGGCTTTCTTGCCGACATTTCCCAAGGTCGCTCCACAAGCTGCGACTGAACCTGTCTTCACCGTGGGCCCGTATGACCAAGAAGCATCGGCGCTAAGACCCGCTCAGGGTCTTCGGCTGCCGCCGCGCTCCAAACGACGTGTGCCGTTTCGGCTGTACGCCGGATAGCTGACCAGGTCGAGGCTCAGTGAAGCGCCAGCAGTGGAAAGTTTGAACCTTCCCGGGCAGCAGTGTTATGGGGCGATCAACTCTTGGAACATCGTCTTCCAGTTCCCAGGCGCTCTGTTCACCATGTCGGCCAGATAACCTCTCAGGTACGTTGCAGCGGCAGCGTAAGTCGCACCTGGCGCGAGCGGCTCCCTGCCAGCCAGCATGTCCACGACGAGACAAGCACACGTCACGTCGTTTTCACCCTCGTAGAAACCAAATTTCGCTTGCATGGTGACATTGGCCGACATGTCCGATGGCCGCTCGAAGCCTGTGGCGATGGAGAGCAAGTCCAGTAGGCTTTCCGGAATTGTGAAGCCCGGGACCGGTCGATTATCCGCGGCTGCCTGCTTCAGACTTGCAGCAATTCGGCGGAAGTCCTCCGTCGAGAACGGCTCGGACACGATGTGGTTGGGCTCGGTTCCGTCGATCGCTCGATCTACTGCCTGCCGCCAATAGGCGGGCGTTTCGGGCGCAAGACGATGGTCAGACCGCATGTACCGGCTGGCGAACGCTGCCATCATGTCCGGATCGTCGATGAGTGGTGTGATGATAAGCTGGTCGCCAAAAGAGTCGAACCCGTAGAACCAGCGCTTCCCGTCAATGACGATACATTCGATTCCGCCGGCCATGCCTTCGCGATCTGCGATGGGTGGTGGCAGGCTGGGAGGAGGCGGACCACCGCTCTGCCGATGCCATTTGACCAGTCCGACCAAGTCGCGCCAAGTCAGCCGAAGACCAATAAAGAAGCTCTTCAACCACCATTTTGCCAGATACAGATACCATTTGACCAGTCGGACCATCGCGCGCCGCGCCGGCTGAAGATTGTCGTGATTCAGACGTTGCTGCGACTAATTCTAGCGGGACGACACGTGCAGAGCGAGTGCCTGAGTGAGACAGCGTGGGAAAGTCACGCAGCGGCCGGTCCTCACTCTTCTCCAACGCTGTGCTGGTCAGCAACTTCACTGAAACGCGCCCCGGCCACGACGCGAGCACCGCTTCGATGCCAAGGGCTGCCCCCTCAGCCTGCTCGTACTGCCTCAAATGGCTGTCCACAGTACCCCCGATTCCAGGCACCACACTGATGGACCCGAGTACTTACGTCTAGCGCTGACCACCCGATGACTTGCCTTGCGCGGATGTTCGTCCGTGAAATCTCTTATTCCGATATTGCGAGACCGCTGAGCGTCGACCGAGCGTCACGGAGGTACGCAGTGCGGCTTGGCTTGCCTATTGGCCCGAACAGAGGAGGAAGAAGACATTTTTACGACCTGATGCTGAATGAGGCGGACTACGCGTTGTTCGCGACCATGGCGCAAAGACATTCAGGTCAGAAGATCGCTTATGCGTCTTCCTTTCAGGTGCGAGGCCCAATGTGACGCTAACCGAGTTCCTGGCTGGCAAAAAAATTTGCTCGTCAAAGGTGCAGCCATCAAGATCACTTTTAGCTGACCCACACTGGTGTCATGCGACGCGCCGGGGATTGCCAACCAGACGCCCCGGGAACACAATCCTACCGAAACGATGACTATGGAGCGGACCACATGAATGCTCATCCAGTACAAGCTGCCCAAGCCCATTTGGAACGGTTTACGCCGGCCGTGCGTGGTGGTCATTCAGACGAGCGTTGGAGTATCGGCCTCGCTCTCACAGCAATGGTATTTATTCCCGCGTATTTCTTTTTGGTGCCGATTCACTCGCCTGAGTACACGCCGATCCGGCCATGGGTCTGGGCCATCCCAGGCTTGATCTGCATCTCCTATCTCTTCGCTCAATTCTGGGCGCTCATGCATTCGGCCGGCCGCTCGGACGACATTGGCATGAAGGACACCATTATCTCTCTGCTCGCCGCTCTGTCGAGCTTCGGCACCTTGGTCTCAATATTTGTGCTCTGGGAGCTGGACAAATTTTATTTGGGAGCCTTCCAAGCGATGACAATTGCCACCGTGACGCTCACCACATTTGGCGAACTCATCTTTACCGCGTGGGTGAGGTATTTGGTCAATCGCCGCTATTTCAGCAGCGTTGGCCCTGCACAGCAATAAACCTCCGGGAAGCTTTGCGCATGGCATTGTCGCGATCAGGGTGCCGGTGCGCTCGAACTCCTCCCGGCTGATGTAGCTTCGCCGTGGCTTTGATCACAACCTCGCGTTCACCGATCGGCCAACGGACTGCGTGCCGGACGCGCTTGCGACCCATTTCTCGATGCTCACCGTCTTGCCTGGTTTCACCGAAGCCATAGGCGTCGGCGTAGATCGGCTTGGTCAGAAATGTCATGGACCTGGTCGGCAAGACCGATGCCCGAGATTGGCCGGGTATTCGAGTGGCCACTTCAAGCCCAGACCCGCGGCCTTAAACATGATCTGGTTCGGCGTGCCGCCAAGCTTAGCTGCGAATCGCTTCTCGGGGCATGTCCGAGCTTGCCATGGTTCCGCGCAGAACGCGCACCCGCTTCGTTCCATAGTGGGATGGCGGAGACCCGCTATAGGCTCCCAAATGTGAGGCAGGGTGTATGTCGAAGCCTACCCCCTGGGCAACGTGCGTCAAAGCATCCCGCGGTTGATGGCTCGCGACCCACGGCTTTTTCGGATCTGGGGTCCTAAGATAAACCCCGTGCTCGTTTGGCGACTGCGTGTATATATCGTGGAGACATCCAGACGGTAGCGCTCGCCAATCCTGCGCATCGCCGTCTTGCGCGCCTTTACAAGGGCGACGATTTCGACGTTGCACTTCACGCGATCCGTCCTCTCGTGTCACCACTCTGAGGCTCGACATACCGTTGGGGCTACGAGAAATGGCCCGCTAACTGGGCTCGCATCCTGCTTCTGTTTGGCTCGGTAATTACCAACTCTTCACACAAGCGAGAAGTTGCCGGAGGTTCTAATGTCGACTGTCGACTCGCAATTGGGAGCGGCCAGGCCGCTAGAGACCGCCGAGTTGGTCATCGCCATGTGCCAAAAGGCAGCGCGGCGGAAGTTGCGCCGCATTGGTGTCAAAAGGCTTAGTGTGGAAGGGCAGCCTAGAGGCGCGTTTTCGGGGGTTCTCCGGCACACCCCAACGCGCCACCTGCATTCGGAGCGGGCGGCCTGCCTCGGGGCTATTTAGGCTGAAGCCGGGTGGCTGATCATTTGGGAGAAGGGAGTGGCGACCGATCATACCATCGCAATCTTCGTGGCGCAGCTGATCCTGCTGCTGTTTGTCGGCCGACTACTCGGCGAAGGGATGAGCCGGATCGGTCAACCCGCCATCTTCGGCCAGTTGCTCGCCGGCGTACTTCTTGGGCCTTCCGTCTTCGGCGCATTGCTTCCCGAAGTCCGCAATCTGGTATTCCCGGATACGCCGGCGCTCAAGCACATGATCGAGGCGATTTCGCAGGTGGGCATCCTGCTCTTGCTGCTGCTCACCGGCATGGAAACCAATCTGGCTCTCGTCAACCGCAGGCGACGCGCGGTAATTTCCAGCTCCATCTTTGGCATCGCGGTTCCGTTCGTGTGCGGCGTACTCTTGGCCTACGCACTACCTAAAGCGTTGATCCCGTCGTCGAGCTTGCATCTCGTGACGGCACTTTTCCTCGGCACGGCACTGTCGATCTCGTCCGTAAAGATTGTCGCAATGGTGTTGATGGAAGTCGGCGCCATTCGCCGCGATCTCGGTCAATTGATCCTTGCAACTGCCATTCTCGACGACACAGTGGCTTGGATTTTGATTGCCATCATCGCCGGTATTGCCGCGCATGGAACTATCAGCATCATCAATGTTGGAGGCAGTCTGCTGGGCACGGCGCTGTTTCTCGCCGCCAGCCTTACAATTGGTCGTCGCTTTGTAATGCGCCTCATCCGCTGGACCAACGACAACATGACCGTTGAGGTGCCGGTAATCACCGCCATCCTGCTGGTGATGCTGGTCATGGCTCTGTCAACGGAACTCATTGGCGTCCACACGGCGCTCGGCGCGTTTGTGGCTGGCATTTTGATTGGCCAATCACCGATCCTCACAGAACACATTGAGGGCGAGCTGAGGGGCTTCATCATGGCCTTTTTTAGTCCCGTGTTCTTTGCCGTGGCCGGTCTTAGTATGGATCTGGGAACCCTCGTCGAGCCTACGCTCTTCTTGTTCACGCTGGCTGTGATAGCAGTTGCAAGCATCGGCAAGTTCCTGGGCGCGCTTGCTGGTGGCCGCCTGGGCGGGCTTTCGACAACCGAAGCCCTGGCGCTTGCGACCGGCCTCAATGCGCGAGGCTCGACCGAGGTGATCGTCGCGAGCATCGGCCTGTCGATGGGTGCTCTGAGCAGCCAGGTCTACACCATGATTGTTGCAATGGCGGTGGTGACGACCATGGTCATGCCGCCGAGCCTGCGCTGGATGCTGGCCCGTGTGCCGATGCGCGAGGAGGAGACGAGCCGGCTCGAAAAGGAGGAGGCCGAGCTGCAGGAAAGCGTTCCCCACATGGAACGCGCCTTGGTGGTTCTTGATGGCAGCCCTAACGGAAGGCTTGCCGGCATACTCGCCGGATTGTTTGCGGGCCAAGAACAGCTCGTCACGACGGTGATGGAGGGGCAGGGTGATAAGCGTGGAAGGGGCCAACAGGGCCACGACCTGCTCACGCGCGCGGCTCGGCTCGCCTTCGATCGAGCCAGCCAACGGTTGCGTGAAGAGAATGAGCAGTCACCGAAGTTTTCATTGGCAGAGCTGGTGTCTGTAAAGCCGGCGGAAGGAGCCGATGCGGTCGATGCGGAGGTCATGAAGGGGTACAGCATTGCGTTCATAGGCATTGAGCGTCCAATCGCGGCCGGTGCCAACCACTTCCAGGATGAACTGCAAGGCGTCGTTCGCGCTTTTGGTGAACCAGTTGCGATCTCGCTCAACGGCGATCGGTCAGTGCCGGAGCCGGACATTGCGCTCAACATCCTGGTACCCACGGAAGGAACGCCGGACGCGCGGTTGGCCATGGAATTGGGGCTCTCGCTTGCCAAGGCTAGTGCCGGCCGGCTCACGGCCTTGCACGTTCTCGATCCGCAAGATGACTCGCAATGGCTGCGTGGCCGCGCACGCCGGCTGGGCTTGTCACTTCTTGACGACGCGCGCCGGCTGGGCAAGCGGAAGGGCGTGCCGGTGAATGGCGTAAGTGTCACGAATTCCCGCCCGGAGATTGAGATCCGTCGCATGACGCGAACAACGCGCTACGATCTCGTCGTTATCGGCACGTCGTTGCGGCGAGGTGAGACCATGTTCCTGAGCTCGCGCACGGCGTCCCTGGTGCGTTCGCTGCAATGTCCGGTTTTGCTCATTACCCGGTTTCCAAGGCAACGCTCGCTGCAATGATGCCGCACCTTGAGGTGGCAAGCCCGCAAGGCGTGAACGTGTCGACCAGCGTGGCGCAGGAAACCAATTACTGCAGGCTCTTCCCTGATCATTTTTCCTTGCTGAAAATGCTGACCCACCTCGCGACCCAGGCGCGTGGCGCGCAGAGGGATGTTGTGGCCGTGTTGCTTCGGCGACGTGTGTCAGGAGAATTTGACGCTATTGGGGGGGCGCACTGCGGACTGAAGCAGGCACTGTGGTATGCGCTGCTGATTCGCGCGTTCAGTCCGATAACATGGAGCGATATCGCAGCAACCCCAGCTACACGTGAGCATCAGGCACCGGACGAGCCTGTGGCCGCGCGAATACGAGTTTCTGATAGACCAGCCCGATCCCGATCAACACCGCACCCAGGCAGATCACCGAGAATGCGCGCCAAAAACCGCCAATGCCCGTGAGGTCGTAAAAAAACACCTTCAATACCGACAACACGACCACTGCGGCAGAGGCCAGTCGAGCCTCCGTGGAGTACCGCCACAGGCCGTAGAACAGAAAGGCAAGGCCGAGCGTCAACCACGCGACCGAGTAGGACCACACTTCCGGCGCGCTCGCGCCCAGCCAGATCGAGAGGCGCTCGCCTTGGAAAGCGTGGCGCACCTCGAGAGTGACGTAGCCAAACAGCAGGAAGAGGGCCAGCACGGCGGCACCCGCCACGAACCAAGCTGGCCGCTGCGCCCTGCGCGCGATGCGCGCAAGCACGATGGCGGCAAGGCCCGGTAACCCGTAAGCAAGTAGCAACGAGTTGAAGATGACAGGTCCCCGCACTGCATCCGTGGAAAAGAGTGGGTTCTGAACCAACCCGAGACCAACAAGGATCTCAGCAGCCGAGATGACACCGAAGATGAGCGAGGCCGCGCGGAAAACCGGATTGGCGCGAGCGACGTCCAAGCGGATCAGTACCGCTGCAAAGCCGAGGCTCATCAGGGCGAAAAGTCCCTGCTCGACATGCCCGGAGGTCGGCGCCAGGGGGTCGCCGCCGTTCAGCGCATGGCGGATCTGAAAAAACACGAGCAGCGCAGCGAATAGCACGCCGAGTGCATCGCAGAGCCGCGAGGCGAGGTCTTCGGCTTCTCGCTTCAGAAGATTCCCGGCGCCGAGGAAGGCGACCGCCGGCGCTCCGTAGCCGAGCAAGAGCCAGTTAAATATTGGCCAAGTGCCGATATCGGCACCCATGATGCGCGGGTCCCAGGCTACTCGGGCCAGCACAATGCCCCCAATGACAACGACAACATAGCGGAGCAACGGGATGCGATTGATGACTGCAAAGATCGCCGTCGTGAAGGCGGTTATGGCAAACGCCACCGTGAGATACCCACGATCGAGCATCATGACGAACGCGAGGGCCATGGCGGCTGCAACGCTCGAGGCGAACGCCCCGATCACCAGCCCGGTCGCTGCTGTGCTGTCGGCGCGAGCGATTTTGTCGAAAAGGTTGGCGCAAAGATAGAAGGTGGCCGCCAGCAATACCGCGAACAACCCGAATGAGACCGAGCGGTCGAATTGCGTGACGCGCAAGTATGCCAGCACCAGCGCCAGTAGCGGCGGCACCACAGCGGCCAACGCGTAGAGTCCGGTCGTCGCCAGCGGCAAGCGGCGACCTCGCCAGAGCCGAAGGGTCGCCAGCGTGCCAATTGACAAGCTCGCAACCGCCGCGAATGTCAGGAAGCTTGAAATGTTGTCCGGCAAGCGAAGCACGCCTTCGAGCGCCGGTGCCAAAAGCCGAGGCTCGGGTGGCGCACTGAGGCCTGGCCAAATGGCAATTGCGCTCAGCGCCACAATGCCTGCGAGAACAGCGGCTCCAGCAGCAGGTGCGCTGCGCCAGGCGGTTACAGCAAGGATGGCAAGCGCGACAACCGCGAAAGTCGTCCATTGCTCCTGCGTGGGTGTGGCGCCAAGTGCCAGGATGGCAATAACCACCAACGCTGCCAGCGCTCCGGATGCGATCCAATCTGGCTCGGCGGCGGAATCGGCAGTAGTCAGATGCGGCTCGATGGCCATGAACGCAGCGGCGAGCGCCAACTGCAAGCTGACATGAACGAACAGTGCCAACGCCCATTCCCCGGGAGAGGCGGTGCTGGCCGGACCGAGCAGTCCGAAACCCCAAACGACCGCGCCAGCAACCGTGGCCGCAGCCAGCCACAGCCAGCGACGAAGCCGCGCCAGCACGTAGGCGGCCCCCGCCACGATGGCGAGATAGAGAACAACAGGCCATGGGTTCGGCTGTTGCGAGGCGATGAGCAACGGCTGCACCAAAGCACCGGCGAGGCCAAGGCCTGCCAGTGCCGGCCCGTGCAATGCGGCCGCAAGCATGGTGATCATGCCGATGCCACCGAGCAGGATGAAAGCAGCCGTAGCACCGATAAACTGGTAGAGCGCGTGGGCGGCGTAGACCGTACCAAAGGCACTGATGGTACCCGCGGCCGTCAGGATGCCAGGGATGTGGGCGGCGGGGATGGTTTCTACTGGCGAGGCAGGCTCGCTGCGGCGGAACCACTCGCCGCCCGCAAGCAGGGCGAACGAGAACGCGACGCCGAGCGCCACGCGCACCCCCGGGCCGAAGATACCCTGCTCGATCGAATAGCGCACAAGCAGCACCCCCCCGAGCGCCAGCGCGAGCCCCCCAACCCAAACTGCCCAGCGCGTCCCCAGCCGCTCCTCAAGGGTGGCTGAAGGTGCCGGCGGCTCGAGGGGTGTCGCGGGTGCTTCCGGCTCAGCGGCAATAGGCCCCCCCAAGCCAATTGGTATCTCGACCGGGGCAGGCTCTTTCGATGGCGGCGGCTCCGCGAGCACAGGTTCAGCGGCCGAAGGTTCGGGGGGCGAAGTTCGCGAAAGGGCAATCTGAGCTTGAAGGCTCCGAAGCTCATCCTGCAGCCCGACGAGACTAGCCTGCAGCGCCGCAACACCTCGCCGCGCGCCGAACGCAACAATGAGCGCGATCAGCGCCAACAGGATTGCAAATCCTTCCATGGGTCCCAATTCCACAACATGGAAACCGGCATCGTCGTTCGATTGGCGAGGCAAGCCAGAGACCCTACCCCAAAAGTATGCGAAGGCGCACTAGATTGTCGGTCAGCCATCCCACCGGGTATTGGAAGTCCGCCGTCCTGTTGCATCGCGTGAATTTGGAGCCCCTGCATCGGAACAACAAAGGCACACCGCAGCGGCGCGGATGCGGCAATCGGCATATGCGAGCTGCACACCGATCAACCCAATCACTCCACGCTTGGACGCATGTGCGTCGACGAGCACGATCGAACCCGGCGAGGACGTGGTACCGGGCCTTGGCAACCTCGGGACTGTGTCGGTATTGCGGGTCGCTTCTGTTTGGGATGGATTGCACGGGCCGCTGTTCAGGACGTGCGGTTCGGTTCAGTCTTTACCACTTCCAAAACTCCCGGCCTTTGCTTTCGTCGTCCCAACCACCACGATACCCCTTCACAATACTCCCGCCTCCAGCACGGTTGGCTTCTTTTTGGAGCGCTTCCAGAACACGCCGGGATAGCCCTTGAGCGGCACGAGCCGCTCGCCGGCATAGGCCCAGTCCTGCTTCTCCTCGAGGGCGATGTGATAGATCGGTTGGCGGCCAGTGCGGCTCTGAAAGAGCGCGCGCGGAATGTTGATCATGTGCCGTGAGCGCCTGCGCTCGTAGATCAGCGGCGTGCCGCAACGCCGGCAGAAACTTCGCACGGCGCCCGTTGTCTTCTCCTCGAAACGGCTAATTTCGCTTTCGCCAGCGGTGACACGAAAGCGCTTGCGCCAGGTGCCGACGTAGGTCGCGTAAACGGCGCCATGCGCTAGCCGGCTGGCGCGACTGTGATCGTGCCAGGCCCAGAACGCAGGGTACTCCATTTCGAATTGCACGGTTCCGCACAGGCATTGGCCGACAACAACTGGGTCGCCAGAGAGTTTTCGGGATTTCATCGGATGCGTGCCTCTCTGGTATTGATCTGCCCCCGCCGCGACCGGCGCCGGCCTGCGCGTGGCCACGCGCCAGGTGGAGCGTCGGACGACTCAACGGAACCGATCAACCGAAGGACCTTGCTGATGTAAACGTGGTTGCGGGCCTCACATCAAGGCCAGCGTCGGCCGCTCATCCACCTTTTGCCGCTCCTCGGGTAGGGATCTGCGGGCTTCGGTCCTAGCGTCCACGTTCTGTCGCCTGGTGACAAGCGTGCCAAAGCCGCGCTCCATCCGGTCCGCCATGATTGGCCCCTGCTCAAGCGCAGGCAATCGGCGGCTGGCCGAGACCACTTCGCCCGGCGCGAGGCAAACGCCTTCCACCATCGCCTGCCTTCACCATCGGGGGGACCGAAACCTAGGCGTTTGCGCCCTGTCCCACGAGCTCTGGAAAGAACTGAGACCGCATGAGCTCGACGTATTGTACACATCTTGGCTCAGATTTCAGGTAGTCACGGATTGGGGACTCGATGGGCGTCAGGATGGTACTTGCCAATGTCGCGAAAACGATCGCGTCTACACTGGCAGGCCTTGCGCCAAAGAAATATGGGCCGGCCCCCATGACCTTGAGGATTGCCATCCAATCCTGCAACGCGAATTCGATGATTTCCTGATCGGAATGCCGCGACAGGCCCTGATACCGAAGTATTTTCCGCATCTGCCCGCGCACCAGTCGACCAACAAGGGGCCGTATCAGGCTTGGAACGCCGTCGAACGTGGCTGCGGTGTGCTTCCAGCCTTGGTCTCGGATGAAATGGGTATAAAGGAGCACAAATGCATAGTGCTCCTCAAGCGTGCGTTGGACCAATATTGCGGTCGCCCGCTGACCAGGATCAAGCCAGGCGTCCGGGTCCGTCCCGCGCGTTTTCTTGAGATGCTCGATGATCAGCGAGGTGTCCGCGATGCGAACACCGCCATCTTCGATGAACGGAAGCTTGCCTTTTGGCGCGTTCCGGGGATTTCCCGTATCCACCACCTCGTAAGCGAGGCCCGCGATGCGTAGCCAGGTCTCAAGCTTGGCGCAGAAGGGACTCAAATTCGGAATTGCGAATAACCGCGGAAACTGGAAGACCTTGATCGGTGCTGAGGCCGCAGTGCTCATGATCTTGTTCCTTCCGCCAATCGTGCAAACAGGCCAAGCAGCTGTCCCCAATCGCCGCTCTTGTCGAAAATCTCGCGCATCTGTTCACGCCGCGTGCCGAAGCGATCTAGCTTGCGATGTTCCAGCTCCACGCGCGTTGTCTCCTCGCTTACGCGGATGAACCGAATCTCCACCTCCGTCTTCAGCTCGGGGTCATAACTCCAGTCGGCGTTGATATCCCACGACAGCAGCAGCCGTGATGGCGGCTCCCACGCCAGCACACTGCCCCATTTGCACGTGCTGCCATCTTCGCCGCGCTCATACCAGAAGCCACCCACACTCGGCTCGATAACCGCGTCGACCGCGTTGACCTTGCCGATCTTGTAGTGGGCAAGGGGCCACCAGCTTCCAATCTTCTCGGTGAAGACGCGCCAGGCGACCTCTTGCGGTGCGTTCACATCCAATGTCTTTCGCACGCTGTTTGGATCTTCGGTTGTACGCTGACTGCTCATTTCACATTCCTTCTCTTGGCTGCTTCTTGCTCGGCTGCCCGCTTGAATGCGTTGAGCGAATTCTCCCAGAGTTCATCCAGCCAACTGCGTAGGGCGCTAATCGCTGTGGCGTCGATCTCATAGAGCCGTTTCGTTCCCTTGACGTGGACGACCACCAGCCCGGCTTCTTTAAGCACCTTTAGATGCTGGGACACGGCCGGACGGCTAACATCCATCCTCTTTGCCAGTTCCCCGACGGCACAGCTGCCGTTGCGCAGCCTCTTAAAGACGAGCCGACGTGTCGGGTCCCCGAGGGCATCCAGAGCTCGGTCTACGTTGAGCATGCAGCTGCGCTCTTCTTTGCTCGCTCGTACCGTTAGCCATTACTTACGGTAAGTCAATACTTACCTTTCTGGGACCAACCGGAACGGTTGGGCGTTGGCGGCTCGATCGCGACAGATAACACCATCGCGAGTTCGATCCGGTCCTCGTGTGCTAGCGTTCCCAGTGGTCGCCGGCCCGCGTCCGCATCGTGCTTCAAGCCGCATGACGCTCCATCAGGTGCTCGTTTCGCTGCGTGGGCGACCCTTGCGCGCTTCGAGGATTGCAAGGTCACGCGAACGCGTCGGGTCCATGACCTCGGGTGCACTTGCCAGCGCGCCACCCCAAACCACACGTCCATGGACTGGTTGCGTTGGTTCCGCACCACTCCCAAGCCGGATCGGCGCGATTTCAGGTGGACAGGCTGAACGGCGAAAGCCCGCGCCGGTTCTCGTCGATCACGAGCCGCTGCGAGAGCGAAGGGCTCGCACGCTCGGAGCAGTCCGTGCGCGGGCACGTTCGGCACGACGTGCCGATCGGGGTGACGATGCCGGGATCGCCGAGATTGAGGCCATCAGCGTAGATGATGTTGCTCGCGTGAATGACGTCGCAGCCAAGGCCGACCGAGAGCATGCGTCCCCGCTCGGTCAGGCCGCGCGGCGCGCAACGCCCGGGAGGGCGCACCGTGCGGGCAAGGCAGAAGTAGGTCTTGCCATCCGGTGTCTGGCTCAACTGTACGCGCACCATCCCCGGCGTAGAGAAGGCATCATAGACGTTCCAGCGCGGACAAGCCGCGCCGAAGCGGGAAATGTGCAACCCGGAGCCGGAAAACCGCTTGGAGATGTTGCCGGCGATGTCGACACGGAGGAGATGGAAGGGGATCCCCTCGTGACCCGGTCGCTGCAAGGTCGTGAGCCGATGGCAGACCTGCTCGAACGACACGCCGAAGCGGTGCTTGAGAACGTTGATGTCGTGGCGCGTGCTGCGGGCCGCATCGAAAAATCGATCGTACGGCATCATGACGGCGGCAGCGAAGTAGTTGGCAAGGGCTGACCTTGCAAGCGCATCGGCCTCCGGTGAGGTGAGCTTGCCCGAGGTCATCAATCGCTCGATGGTGTCGCGGCACGCTAGAAACCCGATCTGGTAAGCAAGCTGGAAGGTGCGGCTGGGTATCGGCAGCATCTCCGAAAGCTGCAACCGCCGCGTCAGCGGATTATAGTTGCGCAGCAGACCCGACATGCGATCAGCCGGCGCAACCTCGACATCGACCGCGTACCGCTGACTGAGCGTCCGAACAAGATCGTTCGGCAAATTATGTAGGGCAAGCTGGTTGTCGGTCCACAGCGCCTCGGCTGCCCGCTCGAGATCCTCGAAATAGTTGCGGCGCTGCTCGACGAAATCGGTCACTTCTTCGGTGGGGAGCGAAACCACGCCTGGCTCGCCGACCGCGTCGCTGGCAGCTGGACGTTGGGCGACGCTGCGGTGCGATTGGTAAAGCGCAAGCAGCGCCTGGGCCAGGTTCGGCAGCGTCGCGACAAGCTCCCGCACATCGCTGCCCTTCACGTCATGCTTCTCGAAGGATGGGTCGGCAAGCGCGTCCATGAGATCGCCGATCAGCCGCTCATCGACGTCTGAGCCCAAATCCGAAATGTCGACTTGGAAACGTTCCGCCAGCCTGAGCAGGACCCGCACCGTCACCGGCCGCCGATCGCCCTCAATCAGATTGAGATAGCTGGGCGAGATGCCGAGCTCGGCCGCCATTTGCGTCTGATTGAGACGGTTTTCCTGCCGCAGGCGCCTCAGCTTGCCGCCGATGCGAACCCGCTTCGCTGTTGCAGATCGTTGCATTTTACAACCGTGGCCTTGTCACGATGTCAATACTTTGCATTATTTCTGGCGAGAATTCAATATTCTATTGCACTGCATCAAATCCTGCGGCAAACGCTTTGTCACATTCTGTAAATTCCCTGCTGGAGAGAAGGACGTCGAAACACGCGATCGGAGACAGTCCCATGCCTAGGCAGTTCCGGGTGGTTGGCGGCGATGATCTGACTCTGGAATTCAACCGACCTATCGACGGCACGTCAGGGAGGTTTGGGTCGTCTCAGGACATCGAGTGGGCGCGAGAGGTCTGGCGCGACCGGGCCGAGGCCACGCCCGCCCAAGCGGCAACTCGATACACCATCCTCACCAATCTGGGTGCCGGCACCCCCAAGCTCGGTTGATCGTCCATGGAGCATGTGAAGCGGATCGGCGGCCTCACCGTCGTCAAGGCCCTCAATGATTTCGTCAACGACGAGGTGCTGCCCGGCACCGGCGTTAAGCAAGCTGCGTTCTGGGCAGGACTGGAAGCCCTCGTCCGGCAATTCGCACCCCGCAACCGGGTGCTGTTGGATCGGCGCGACGAGCTGCAGCATCGCATCGACGTGTGGCACCGCATCACGCCGAAGGACTTTGACCCAGTCGCTTATAAGACGTTCCTAGCGGACATCGGCTATCTGCAGCCCGAGGGGCCGGATTTCCAGATCGATACGCAGAATGTCGATGACGAGATCGCCCATGTTGCTGGTCCTCAGCTCGTCGTTCCCGTCACCAACGCACGCTATGCGCTCAATGCCGCGAATGCGCGTTGGGGCTCTCTCTATGACGCTCTATACGGTACCGACGCAATCAGCGAGCATGACGGCGCCAACCGAACGGCCGATTACAATCCGACGCGCGGAAAGCGCGTGATTGCTGAAGCCAAAGGCCTTCTGGACGAACTGTTGCCGCTAGCTGGAGCCTCCCATGCGCAAGCCTGTGGCTATCGGGTCAGCGATGGTGCGCTCCGCGCCGGATTCGAGGACGGCACAAGCGTGGGCCTCCTCGACGCGGACAAGTTTCGGGGCTGGCAGGGCAACGCGGCGGCGCCGGAATGCATCCTCCTCGTCAACAATGGCCTGCACATCGAGATCGTGATCGATCGTCAAAGCGCGATTGGGCGAACAGACAAGGCGGGTGTCACCGACATTGTGCTCGAGGCGGCGCTGACGACCATCGTCGACCTCGAAGACTCGATTGCCGCAGTCGATCCGCAGGACAAGGTTGCCGCCTATCGCAATTGGCTCGGCCTGATCAAGGGCACACTCGCCGAGACCTTCAACAAGGGTGGCCGCTCGACAATCCGCAGGCTCAATGCCGACCGCAGTTACCATGTCCCCGGCAGAGGCGACCTGTTGCTGCCTGGGCGCAGTCTGCTGCTCGTCCGCAACGTGGGACACCTGATGCCAGATGCCAGTGTGCTCGACCACGAAGGCCGCCCGGCGCCAGAAGGCATCCTCGACGCTGCCATCACCAGTCTCATCGCCCTGCACGACCTGCGCGGCAATGGCGTCCACACCAATAGCCGGACCGGCTCCATCTACATCGTCAAGCCGAAGATGCACGGGCCTGAAGAGGTGCAGTTTGCTGACGACCTGTTCGCAGCCGTCGAGGACCTCCTGGGTCTTCGCCGCAATACGATCAAGATGGGCATCATGGACGAGGAGCGGCGCACGACGGTCAACCTCAAGGCATGCATCCGCGCCGCCCGCTCCCGCATCTTCTTCATCAATACCGGCTTTCTCGATCGCACCGGCGACGAGATCCATACGTCTATGGAAGCCGGACCAATGGTTCCCAAGACCCGCATGAAGGAGCAGGCGTGGATCAATGCCTACGAGGATTGGAACGTTGATATCGGCCTGTCATGCGGCCTGCCGGGTCATGCTCAGATCGGCAAAGGCATGTGGGCGATGCCCGATCTGATGGCCGATATGCTGCGCCAGAAGATAACGCATGTCGAGGCGGGCGCCAGCACCGCGTGGGTTCCCTCGCCGACAGCGGCGACGCTTCACGCGATCCACTACCACAGGGTGAATGTCGCCAAACGCCAGGCGGAGCTCCGCACGCGGCCGCGGGCGTCGCTCGACGACATCCTCACGATTCCCCTGGCAAACGCGCGTCCATCACCCGAGGACGCGCAGCGAGAGCTGGACAACAATGCGCAGGGGATACTGGGCTACGTGGTGCGTTGGATCGACCAGGGCATCGGCTGCTCGAAAGTGCCGGACTTCAACAACGTCGGCTTGATGGAGGACCGGGCAACTCTGCGCATCTCTAGTCAGCATATTGCCAACTGGCTCCTCCACGGCGTCGTCAGCGAGACCCAGGTGATGGACACCCTGCGGCGCATGGCTGCGGTGGTGGATCGCCAAAATGCCGGCGATCCCCGCTATCGTCCGATGGTGCCTGACTTTTCCAAGTCCATTGCGTTTCAGGCGGCCTGCGATCTCGTCTTCAAGGGCCGGGAGCAGCCGAATGGCTATACCGAGCCCATCTTGCACGCACGCCGGAGCGAGGCGAAGCGCCGCACAACCGCGCAAGCTCGCGCGGATGAGTAGCTGATGGCCTCCCGGCCGGTGGCCCGCCTGCGCTCCGGGTGACGCGCGTCATTCGTGCCTGCCTGGCCTTGACCGCTTGCCAAAGCTCCTGGGCAAATTCGCAACCCTGCGCGAATTCGTGGCCGCACGGCAAACCATCTGCCTGGCTTGCTCGCCAGTTGCGGGCCGCAGCTAGCAAGCAAGATGGTAGCCGGTCGGCGGCAAAATCCATGGTCCTCTTACCCTCATCGGCACTTCGATCCGGCATGACCCGCCATCCGGGCGCACTTTTTTGCGCGTGCCGCGCGAGTTGCTCTGGCAATCTGCGTGCAGGAAGCTCGTAAAAGCCAGATCAAAGCTGATGGAACCATCTGACGAGGCAGAACCCCATGACATTGCGAGTGAAAACCGCCCTCGGCATGTCGTTGCCGCACCGTTCGCCTGATCCCTTGGCACTGACCACGATTGCAACCGTGGCACGCCGGGCCGAGGACTTGGGCTTTCGGGACCTCTGGGTTACCGAGAATACCGTCGACGATGGCACCTGCCTCGACCCGGTCGTGGCCTTGACCTTTGCGGCGTCCATCACCAAACGGATCGGCGTCGGCGCCGCGGTGATCGTGCTACCGATCCATCACCCGCTGATGGTGGCACATCAGTGGGCAACCCTCGATTTCATCAGTGGTGGACGAGCGATCCTGGCCGTCGGCCTTGGCCGCGAACACCACTACAGGGATTTTCAAATTCCGGTGGCGCAGCGTGTGCGCCGCTTCCGCGAGCAGGTAGAGCTGATCAAGGCACTATGGACCGAGGATCGGGTCACCTACCGCGGGCATATCTTCCAGGTTGAGAACGTGAAGCTGGCCACACGGCCAGTGCGTAAACCGCGTCCGCCGTTGTGGATTGGAGCCGGTCACCCGGACGCGGTGCGGCGGGCTGCGGCGCTCGCCGACGGCTGGATGGGCTCGGGCGGATCGAGCATTGCCGCGTTCAAGGCCTCGGTACCGATCCTGAAGCAGGCCTTGGAGGTGGCCGGCCGCGATCCCACGACGTTTCCGGTATCCAAGCGCGTGTTCTTGGCCGTCGACGAACGGCCCGCCGTGGCGCGTCGCGAGCTCGAGCGTTGGTTTACCGAGGTCTACCACGATCCGCCTGGCACGGACGCCTCGGGCATACATGGCACGCCCGAACAGGTGCGCGAACGGCTCGAAGAGTTGGTGGCGGTTGGCGCCAATCACTTGCTCTTGAACCCGATCTCTCGCCACGCTGAGCAATTGGAGGCGGTGGCCGAGCTCGTCGGTCTCAAATAATCGTGGCAGCAGGCGGGGATCGATGGAGGGACGCATTTGCAGCGGCATCGTCGTTCCGCCGCGTCAGTGGTTCTGCGGCGTCAATATTGAACCACTGCGGACGTCTTTTATGAGCAAGTTCGAAAAATCTACGCCACCAATTAGAAGGTGATTGCGGATGGAGCGGCCTAACCGCCTTCAGCAGAGGCTGCATACCGCTGGCGGTTCGCTCGGCTGGGGCTGCAGCCGTCATTTGACCCAGGCGTCGGCTCCGACGACGCAGCCATGGCGATCATCACGGCATAGCCAGCGCGTTCCAACCCGCACCACAGCGCGCAGTGTGGTGCGCGAAAGGCGTGCCGGGGTGACAACAAGTGGGCAAAATCCATGCTGCGCGACAACCAACACTGGAGATCAGGTCGGCTGGCGCGCTAGGCTGCGGAACGTGCGTGTTCGATGCCGAGGAATAGGGGAGCTGTCGCATGCCGTTTGGAGGCAATGACTGGCTGGCATTAACCCAGGAAGCAGCGCTGGAGCCGGAGCTCCCGATCTGCGATCCCCATCACCACTTTTGGGATTTTCGCACCACGCGCATTCCCTACCAGCGGTATCTGCTCCACGAATTGGCCGCCGATATCAGCAGCGGCCACAACGTGCGTTCCACCGTATTCATTGAAGCGCGCGCCATGTACCGCGCGGATGGTCCCGAGGAGCTGCGCCCGGTTGGCGAGGTTGAGTTCGTACAGGGGCTGGCCGCGGCGAGCGCAAGTGGACTTTACGGCCCCGGCCGGGCTGCCGCGGCGATCGTCGGACACGCCAATCTGCTGTTGGGTGACCGCGTCGCCCCGGTGCTCGAGGCGTTGCAGGCTGCCAGTCCCAACCGGTTCCGTGGCATCCGCCATTCGGTCACATGGGACCCCCATCCCGAGGTCGAAAACACCGCCGCACACAAGCTGCAGGGTCAGCTCGGCAGCACGCAATTCCGGGCTGGCGCCCGCGTTTTGGCTCGCATGGGATTGTCCTTGGAGGGGTGGATGTACTTCCCCCAGCTCAGCGAGCTTGCCGATTTTGCCAAAGCCGTCCCCGACCTACCCATCATTCTCAACCATATTGGCGGCCTGTTGCGGACCGGCCCCTATGCCAACAAGGACGACGAGGTATTGGCGACGTGGCGGCGCGGCATCGCGGCTGTCGCCGCCTGCCCGAATGTCACGATTAAGCTCGGAGGTATTGGAATGCCTCGCACTGGGTTTGATTGGCATTCACGGGAAAAACCGATCGGCTCGGAGGAGCTGGCGACGGCCATCAGCCCCTATATGACGTACTGCATCGAGCAGTTCGGCCCCGGCCGGTGCATGTTCGAAAGCAACTTCCCGGTCGATAAAGTCTCCTTCTCGTATCAGGTGATGTATAACGCCTTCAAACGGCTCTCAAAGAGCTATACGCCAACCGAGCGCGCCCAGATGTTTCATGACACGGCAGTGCGCGTCTACCGCATATCCGCCTGAGATTGAGGCGGTCGCGGCAACCCGCGCGACGAGGGTCGACACCTGCGACTGCGTTCCTCCTCGATCGATGCCACCGCCCTAATACGTAGGTGATCGCGCCCGCGACTTGCAGCAAGCCGCGCGATCTTGGCAGCCCTGGGGCCCTCCTCTCTACGGATTAACCGATGCCAACAACCGGCCGTAACCGCACACGCGCTGGCGCACGCCCGCCAGTCTGAGCGCGTGCCACATCATGGCCGAATTGGCAGAAACGGCGGGCTTGCCGAGGTCCTGCTCCAAGGCCTCCAGAATCGTGATCGTTGGCATGCCCGTTCCGCTGAGAAACACTGCCTCAGCATTCGGGGTATCCACGAGCCGGCCAAGCTGATAGGCCCGCTGCGGCGTCTCGTTATAGATGTCGGTGACGTTGTCGAGGCTGCGGTGGCTGACCACCTCGAAGCCGTGTGCCTCAAGGTGCGCCTTGCCTTGACGCGTAACTTCGGGGCTATAGGGCGTGCCGAGCGCGATCCGCTTTGCGCCGAGGGCTTGAAGGGCGGCAGCAACACCACCAAAGGCGGTAGCAAAGGGTATCGCGTACTGGGCTTGCAGGCGCCGCAATAGCGCGGCCTCGGCCACGTGTCCAAGTGTGTAGCTGGTGGCCGTATGGCCGAGGATGATGACGTTCGGCTTCACCATAGCGAGCAGCTCGGCACTTTGGTCGATATGCTCGATCTGGCTCCGGTTGCGCTCCTCCTGTCCGTGATGGCTGCCGGCAGGCCCACGCGCGATTAGTCGCGAAAAGTGGACTGAGACGCCGGGCGGCGTCATCGCCATCAATTCCGGTTCGATCGTTGGGTTCCCTGGCGGGACAAGGAAGCCAAGGCGTGCACGCCATCCTCTCATAGCCATCCTCCACAACCTGGGCCACCCAGCACTATAGATCGATGCGACCGGCGGCAGCAGTCCGAAGCTAAACCGGTGACCGTGCGGTCAAGACGTGCGGTTAGAGGCCAAGATTGCCCATTATGAGTGACCACCAGCAGCGGCCTTTGCCCTCTGGATTGCTTGCCAGACCGCAAATGGGGTCGCCGGCATCGCAAGATCGCGAATGTGAAACCCGCTGAGGGCGTTGACGATGGCGTTGATCACCGCGGCCGGCGCCGGCGTCGTTCCCCCTTCACCACCTGCCTTGATGCCGAACGGGTTGGTCGGCGATAGAACCTCGACTATCTCGGTTGTGAATGATGGCAGAGTGTTGCACCGCGGCATGCCGTAGTCCATCAGCGAGCCACTGACGAGTTGCCCAGACTCCGGGTCGAGATAGCATTGCTCCCACAATGCCTGGCCGACGCCCTGGGCGATGCCGCCGTGAGTTTGTCCGTGAACGATCATTGGGTTGATGCACCGTCCGACATCGTCGACGGCTGCGTAGCGCGTCAGCTCGACGCCACCGGTCTCCGGATCAACCTCGCATTCGCAGACCGCGCAGCCATTGGGGAACACGGGATCGTGCATCTCATTGTCGGCGGTAACACGTAGGCTGCTCTTCAACTCGTCTGGCAAGGTCGATCGCGCCAGTTCGCTCGCCAGCTGGAGGAGGCTGAATGATCGATTGCTGCTGCGTGCCCCGAACCGGCCATCCGAGAACTCGATCTGGTCCGGGGTCAAGTCCAGGAGTCGGGCAGCAATAACTCCTGCCCTGGCGATCAGCGCCTCGGCAGCCTTCGACATGACCGTGGCGGCGTGGCGAAGCGACCTTCCGGAATGAGAGCCGCCGCCAGCGCTGACGATGTCGGTGTCGCCGGTGAAGATGTGGATGTTCTCCACCGCCACGCCGAGCAAATCGGAGACAACTTGCGCGAAACTCGTTTCATGCCCCTG
>Ga0126384_10000528_pt1 | contig 21172 bp, 14 predicted proteins | sample PanSoiMetPlot_36_FD_92543 | JGI IMG/M metagenome (GOLD analysis project Ga0126384, IMG submission 92543) | Tropical forest soil microbial communities from Panama - MetaG Plot_36 | ecosystem: Environmental > Terrestrial > Soil > Tropical forest > Bulk soil | place: Panama | collected 2016-02-17 | reverse complement strand
GCGATCGCCTTGAAGCTTTTCAACCTCCGGAAACAGTCCTGGATTGGTTTTCCCCCGGTTGAAAAGGGTCACCTTGTGACCCCGGGCCATCGCATAGCGGACTTGATGTGGGCCGATGAACCCGGTTCCTCCGAGAATCAACAACCGCAGCGGCCGGGGCGCCTTGGAGATGGGCGCGGCGAGGCCGGTAGCGCTGCCGGCGAACTGAAGGGAGCTGACCACCAGCCCCGATGCCTTGAGGAAGGTTCTTCGAGTCGTGGACATCGGAGCTCTCCCTTTTGCGACGCCTTAATCCTGGCCAGCGTTGAACGATGCGCGGTAAAGAACATTTCCAACGGAGTGAATTGAAGGCACCCTTGGCCAGATTAGCGACGCGTACCATGGGTGATGGATGAACGACCGGCGCAAATTCATCGGGATGGCGGTGGTGGGAGGAGGCCTGGCGCTGGCGGCGAGCAAGTCCAAGGCCCCCTCCAAGGGACCGCCCAAGCCGACCGCCGCGCCGGTCCATCCGAGTGAGGATCTGATGCGCGAGCACGGTATCCTGGGCCGCATGATGCTGATCTACGAAGAGGGTTTGAGGCGATTGGAGAACGGCATCAGCATCTCGGCCGAAGTGTTCGCATCCACGCTCAGGCTCCAGCAGCGTTTTCTGAACGACTATCATCAGAAACTTGAAGAAGATCACGTATTCCCGAGGATCGAAGCGGCCGGAGGGTTGAGGGAGATGACCCAGGTGCTCAGGGACCAGCATGCCTCAGAACGCAGATTGACGGCCCAGCTTCTAAAGAACGCGACCCCCTCCGGGCTGGGAAGCAGCGAGCGGCGAACCGCGCTGGTGGAGGGGCTTCGCTCGATGAATCGAATGTTGCGACCCCATACGCTGTGGGAAGACACGGTGTTGTTCCCGGCCTTCCACCGGCTCTTCAGCGACCAGGAGTTCGAAAAGCTCGGCCAAACGTTCGACGACTTCGAGCGTCGGGCGCTTGGACCGTCGGGTTTTGAAGGGGTGCTCGCGGAAGTGGGCCAGCTCGAGAAGAACCTCGGTATCGACAAGCTGTCTGGATTCACCGTGCACACCTAGATGACCCGAGTGCTTTCGGTGCAGATTGCGCTCGGCATCCTCGGTCTCGGCGGAACGGTGCAGGCGATTGAGACCGAGGCAAGGCGAATCCATGAATCGGCGCTGGTGATCGATGGACACGCCGACACCCCTCAGCGCTTTCTCGACGAAGGCTTCGACTTCGCGACCGATACGCCGGTTTCTGAGGGCCATTTGGACCTGGGCAAGGCGCGCGCCGGCAATCTTGGCGCGGAGTTCTTTTCCATTTGGGTGGATCCCAAACCCAACGCGGGCCGGTTCGCGGCCCGGGCGCTGCAGCTGATTGACTCGGTCTACCAGCAGATTGCGAAGCACCCGGAACAGCTCGCGCTGGCCACGGGGACAAAAGACATTGTCGCGGCGCGGTCGGGGACGGACAAGCGCCTGGCCTGCCTGATGGGGTTGGAGGGTGGCCATGCGATCGAGAATGACCTGGGAATGCTTCGCGATTTCTACCGGCTGGGCGTGCGCTACATGACGCTCACCTGGTCGAACAGCAATGAATGGGCCGATTCCTCGGGGGATCTGAGCGATCCCAGGGTCAAGCATCACAACGGGTTGACCGACTTCGGAAAGCAAGTGGTTCGCGAGATGAACCGGATCGGAATGATCGTCGACATCTCGCACGTCTCCGACAAGACTTTTTACGACGTGATCCAGGTTACCAAGGCGCCGGTGATCGCGTCGCACTCGTCGGCTAGAGCGCTCACCCACAGCGCTCGAAACATGACCGACGAGATGCTGAAGGCGCTTTCGACGAACGGCGGCGTGGCGATGGTCAACTTCTTTTCCGGCTTCATTGACGACAAGTTTCGCCGAGCCGAACAAGCGCAGCGCCCCCATCGCATCGCCGCGATCAATGCCGCGGTCTCGAAACTCGGCTTGGATCCCAGCGCCAAATATCGGGCGCGGCGACGGGTGGACCGAGAATGGGCTGAAAGGATCGAGCGGCCTCCGTTTGAAGCGCTGATCAGCCACGTCGACCACATGGTGAAGGTTGCCGGCGTGGATCATGTGGGAATCGGTTCCGACTTCGATGGCATCCCTTCGATGCCTCGAGGAATGGACTCGGCCGCGGATCTTCCTAAAATCACCGAGGCGCTGCTCGCTCGCGGCTACTCGTCCGAGGCGGTTCACAAGATCCTCGGAGAGAACCTCCTGCGGGTGTTCAAGAGCGTCGAGCAGACGAGCGTAGAGCTGGGCGGCCCGCTGCGCTGACTTGCGCGTGGACCGTGTTGAGGAGTGAATTTGCCGAGCGATCAGGGGACTGCGGTAGAGCCCCAAGAAGGACAGCGTTGGATGGACGCCGGCCTGGTGCCTCTTCCCGGTCTGGACGATGAGGAGGGCCTCGAGCTGCCGAAGCAGCTGCCGCCGGTGGTAGACGCTCACGTGCATCTTTTCCCCTCGCGCGTCTTCGCGGCCATCTGGCGATGGTTTGACCGCCACGCCTGGCCGATTCGCTACAAACTGAACTCGGAGCAGGTGGTGGACTTTCTTTTCAGGCGAGGGCTGTCTCGAATCGTCGCCTTGCACTACGCGCACACCGCGGGAATGGCGCGCGCACTGAATCAATACCTGGCTGAATTCTGCCGCGCGGATCCGAGGATCATCGGGCTGGCGACGGTGATGCCGGGCGAGCCAGGGACCGCCCAGATCCTGAAGGAGGCCTTCGCTCTGGGGCTGAAAGGAGTCAAGCTCCATTGTCACGTTCAATGCTTTAGCCCCGACGAGGATCGGGTCGGACCCGTCTACCAGGAGTGCGAGAGCGCGAACCTGCCGATGGTGATTCACGCCGGCCGAGAGCCATCCAGCCAGCACTACCCTTGCGACACCCACCAGCTCTGTTCGGCCGATCGCATCGAGCGGGTGCTCCGCGACCACCCACGGCTCAAGCTCTGCGTGCCACACCTGGGAGCGGACGAGTTCGACAACTACCAGCGGCTGCTGGAGCGCTATGACAATCTGTGGCTGGATACCACGATGGCCATCGCCGATTACTTTCCCGCCAGCGCTTCGGTTGATTTGATTCGCTACCGGCCGGAGAGAATTCTCTACGGAACCGATTTTCCGAACCTGCCCTATGCCTGGGATCGCGAGCTGAGGCGGCTACTCGCCCTGAAGTTGCCCGCGGACGCGGAGGCGAAGATCCTTGGCCAAAACGCGCTTTCTCTGTTCGGGTAGCCATGGATGAATTCGAGCTCAGTGCAGTGATGATCGTCTACAACGGGATCCGGACGATCGGCCGAGCCCTGGACTCGGTCGCCTTCTGCGACGAAGTGGTGGTGCTGGATGACTGCTCCACCGACGGAAGCTGGGAGTACCTACAGAGCCGAAAGAACCTCCGGCTTTACCAGCGCCGGCACACCACCATGGCCGGGCAGCGAGAATACGTCACCTCGCTCGCGCGCGGGCGCTGGATTCTGACCATCGACTCCGACGAGTACGTGATGCCTCGTCTGGCCGAGGCAATTCGGCGGGCGATCCGCCAACCAGATGCTCCCGATGGTTTTTACTTGCCCTGGCGCAACCCCTACCCCCCGACCTTGCGCGGCGAAGTGTGGGGCCAGCACCCGCGCCTGATGCGAGCGGGTAGCGCCCGATGGGTGCAGTCGGACCATCTGCATTCTCCACTCGATTTCCGCGGCATCCGGATGGGGCGGCTGACGGAGGGGCATGTGGAGCACGAGCCGCTTCCCAGCCTCGCGGCGGTGTTGCGCAAGTACATCAACAAGAGCGCCATCATGGCCACGCAGGAGCGAGCGCGCGGCGTGGGGCCGAGCGCGCTGCGACTTCTCTTCAGCACTTTTAGCCGGTTCCTGAAGTTTTATTTTGTCTATGGCGGCTGGAAGCACGGCGCCAGCGGGGTAGCGATGTCGTGCGCCGGCGCCTTCGAAGCATTCACCAAGCATGCGTTCTTGATTGAGGCGCCGGTGGCGATTCCCGAAGAGCTCCAAGACGGAGGCCCGGGATCCTTTCCTCCTGGGGTCCATTTCAGCGCCGTGAAAGAGCCACCGCCGCCCGCGCTGGCGCGCCCAAACAAACCCTAGACTGAGGCGGTTTGGAGCTCGCCGTTGCTGGAGCGGACTTTGGCGATCTCTTCGTCCAGCGCGTCGATCGTCTCCCGGATCTGGTGTTCGGTGTGGGTCGAAGTTACGAAGAAGCGCAGCCGGGCCAAGCTGTCTTCCACCGCGGGATAGAGGATCGGCTGCACGTTGATCCCCCGCTGGCGCATCGCCTCGGAAACCTGCAGCGCGTGCATCGAGTTCCCCAAAATCGCGGGAACCACCGCCGAGCCTCCTGAAAAGCCAGTGTCCAGCCCGCGCTCTTTGGCCAGCTGCAGAAACAGGCTGGCGCGCTGGTGAAGCTGCCGAATCTTCTCCGGATGCGCTCGAATTTGACGCAGGGCTTCGAGCGCGGCGGCGGAGTTCGGCGGAGAAATCCCGACGCTGAAAACAAACCCGGGAGCGGTGTACTTGAGAAACTGGATCAGCGCCAGCGAACCGGCCACGTATCCCCCACAGGAGGCCAGGGACTTGGACAGGGTTCCCATCCAGAAGTCCACATCGGATCGCTTAGCCGCGAAGTGCTCTCCGATCCCGCGGCCGGTGCCGCCGAGGACGCCGATCGAGTGGGCCTCATCCACGAGCAACAACGCGCGATGCTTCTTCTTGATCTCGATGAATCTCGGCAGGTCGGGGATGTCCCCGTCCATGCTGTAAACTCCTTCGATGGCGATCAGGACTCTGCGGTAGTGGGGACGCAGTTGGGCGAGGGTCCGGTCCAGCGCCTGCCAGTCGTTGTGCGGAAACGGCCGCCGCTTGGCGCCGGACATCTTGGCGCCCCCCATGATGCAGTCGTGGGCGAGCGAATCATGAACCACCAGATCGCTGGGTCCGACGACGTGCCCGATGACGGTGACGAATGCCGCGTGACCGGAAACCATGACCAGCGCCGACTCGGTGCCAAGGAATGCTGCCAGCTCTCGCTCGAGCTCGCCGTGAAGCGGCTTCTCTCCGCTCGCCACGCGGCTGGCGGAGACGGAGGTCCCGTAGCGTGCGATCGCCTCCTGCGCCGCCCGCGTAACCGCAGCGTCTCCGGATAAGCCGAGGTAGTTGTAGCTGGACCAGTTGATCATCGTCCGTCCGTCGATCAGCGCGGTTTCGTTCGTGACCCGCTGGTGGACGTTGAAGTACGGGTTCTTCAACCCGAACCCCTCGATCATCGCGAGGCGCTCCTGCAGCTCGACCACCTCTGGGAATTGCTCGATGAGGTGGGCGGATAAGTCGATGGACGAAACGGCAGCAGTGGATTCAGCTGGACCTTGTATCGGTTCAGCCGGCAACCCATTGGCGACCGGGCGACCGCGAAGAAAGCGCGGATCCCGATGTTTGAAGTCACCTCGCACACCGGTTGCGATCGCCAGAGTCTTGCCGCTGCGGTGCTGGATCGATAGGGTTCCTTGAACCTCGTCCCCACTCACGTTCTCCAACGTGAGGCAGACCCGCAGGGGGCCATCGGTCAGCGGCGCGAACTGGCGGTACTGCGCGATACCGGTCGGAAAACCCGCCCTACCCAAGTTTGCCCACGCCCAGTAGGCGGCCAATTGGAAAGCGCCGTCGAGCGCAAGCGGGTCCACCCACCACCCGTCGCGCACCGGTCGGCGGATCCAGTCGGCCGGCCGGCTGGTTCGAACCCATCCAACGATCCCACTGCCGCTCACCCTTTCGATCGATGTGATCGCCCGCATCCGCGGCCCATGAAAAGTTGTCTCGGCATAGAACTCCTCCAACGACATCGAGTGCTGCTGCCCATCCAGCCGCACCACGTTGAGCTCTGGGATCGAGGCCGAGGGTTCGGCCTCGAGAGAAAAACGGCCGACATAGGCGGGCGCCCTCGAGAAGGGACGGGCTTCGTCTGCCGGAGCGGCGGAGAGCGTAACCGTGAGCTCTCGGCTCTTGGGGTCTAGCTCCCGCGACGTGAGCGTGAGCAGGGTTGCACTGTCAACGCGAACCGGCTGGCGCAACTCGAGTCGACGCACCTGTAGCGTGGCGTTCGCGAGCCCGGTCTCGAAAGCCGCATGCGCCATGAGCTCGAGGGCGGCTGCAAACGGCAGGACCGGGTGCCCACCGAGTTGGTGATCCTCCAAATAGACGTCATTGTGGCGATCCAGGACCGCGAAGCAGCGGCGCCCCTTGTCTTTCGGCGGCGCGTCGACGGCCAACAGGACGTCCCCGCAAGCCCCAGCCTGCAAGGCGGCAAGCAGCGCCGCTTGTCCAGAACGATCGTCGATGAACGGAACACCTTGCTCTCGCAACAAGTCTTTAGCGAGGCGCGGGATCCGGTTCACCATCTCGGTTCCCTCCCACGGAGGGTAACTGAGTGCCAACGCTGAAACGCCGGGGCGAATCGCGGTCAGTGCGCCGGCGATCTTCGACAGTGCGGCGTTGGCAGCTGCGTAATCGGTCTGGGACGCATTGCCGAAGTGCCCAGCCCACGAAGAGACCAAGACCGCAAGGCGAAGCGGATCATCTACCGTCGCACGAAGGGCCTCGGCGAAGCCGCTGAGCTTCGGCTTGAGCACCCGGCGAAGGGAGTCCTCGCCCTTGGCGGCGATGGGGGCGTCTTCGGTGACGCCCGCCGCGTGGACGATCGCGGTGATGGGCCCCAGGCTTTCTCTGGCTGCGTCCAGCGCGTGTGCAGCCGGCTGGGTCACGTCCCATTGGACGTAGAGGGCACGTCCGCCGATCTCTCGGACTGCCTGCAAGCTCTTCTGAACAGCCGGTCCATCGGCGGAGCGGCCGACGAGAATCAAGGAGCAGCCGCGCGACGCCAGGGCGATGGCAAGGCGCGCCCCGACACCCTTAGCGCCACCGGTTACCAGCACCACGTCTTTTGGGCCGAGCAGCCTCGGAGCCGAGGTCGGGGCTGGAACAAAATCCACGGTTCGGCGCGTCCCCGCAGACCACGCCACCTCGGAGACGACGTCCGAGCCGCGGATCTCCGCGATCAATGCATCGGCCATTTTCTCCGTTCCATCGTCGAGTCGCAGATGGACGGCCTTCACGGTTTCGTCAGGTCGCTCCCGAGCGAGCGACTTGGTGAACCCGGCGAGCGCAGCTGACGCTATCGCAGGGGAGGGGGCTGACGGACCCGAATGAGCTTGAGGGAAAACTCCTTCCGCGGTTGCCACGATGAAGAGCCCGGCCCTCGAAAGCTCCGGGTCCGCCTGCAGCCTCGCCAACCGATGCGCCCAGACGAGTGGCTGGAGCAGCCCTTCGAGGCTGCCTGCCAGATCGCCCACGGTCCGAATCGGGGGTGGGGCACCGAGCGCCGATAGATGAACGATGCCGCCAATCCGCCCGACTCCGTGAGCGCTGGACTCGAGGATGCGGCGAACTTCAGCCTCCGACGAAAGCTCGGCGAGAATCGGCCGGGAGCCAAGCGCCTCCAAGCGCAACGCGAGCGCTTCCGCGACGCCCAGCGAGTCGCGAGTTATCAGCACCACCTCGGGCACGGATTCGGTGCTCGGACCGCTGGGGGGCGATTCCACCCAGGCGGGAGCCAAGCAGCGAAGCTCTAAAGGAGGCCCACCGGAAGACACCGGGTGGACGCCGGCGCCGCGCAACGGCTGCGCGTTGGCCACTTCGCGGGCGAGATGCTCGGTGAGCTCCTCAATGGTGCTTCGAGCGCCGAGCAAATCGCGCGGCAACGCCCCGGAGCTTCCAAAGGCGGCGCTCAAATCCGCTTCCAGCTCCGCTGCCATCAGGGAATCAAACCCTAGATCGCCCGCCAAGGTTTGAGCGGGCTTGATGGTCTCCAAGGGAAAGCCGCTGATCCTCGCAACCGTCCCAAGCACTCGCCGCGAGATCTCCCGCCGGGCGAGATCTGGCGCGCGCTGAGGTGCGTCCCCAAGGCCAGATTGCACGGCGACGCTCGGCGACGGCGATTGGGGGGGCTGGCGGTCGGCAACCGAGGGAACCGACGCGGTGGCTGTATCCGAAGCAAGTCCTCGCTCTCGAAGCATCTTGTTCTGCTCCTGCAGCAGCGCGACCTGCTCTCGAAACAGGGCTACCAGTGGGTCCATGGACTCTCCTGATGCGTTGGTGTTGAGGGGCGGCGTCGAAGCGGATGGCAAATTGGCCAGCACCTCGGGACGCCCCGCGCCGGTCTCGATCACCCAGTAGGGCTGGGTTTCGAGCGGCGTCGGCGGCAGCGACCACAGGGTAGCGTCGCGAGACTCGAAGAGCGGCCCAAAGTCGATTGGCGTCCCCATCGCCCACAGCAACCCGAGCGCGTTCGACAGTGACTCCAATCCGTCGTCCTCGCGACCGGTGAGTGCAGCAAACTGTACTTGGCCTGGATTCTCGATTGCACCCTTCGCCAGGCTCAGCAGCGACGACCCTCCACCGACCTGGAGCAAGATTCGAGCGCCGCACCCCTCCGGCGGGTCGGAGACCAGGCGCCGGACCGCGGAAATGAAATCGACTGGCGCGGTGGCATGGTCGAGCCACAACTCGGCCATTGCATCGGCACTGCCCGGACAGATCGCTCCGGATATGCTGCTGACGAGCGGAAGCTTCGGGGGAGAGAGCGGCTGTTCTTGCAAAAGGATTTCCAGATCCGTGCGGAGGCCGCGCATCAAGGGAGAATGAAATGCGTGTGAAACCCGAAGCCGGGTCACCTTCCTTCCGGTTTCCGAAAGCGCGGAGGCGGCGGCGGCCACACCCCCGGTACTGCCGGAGATAACGGCTTGCTGCGGATGGTTGAGGTTGGCGATGACCACCGGTTCCGGTCCGTCCGGCTCGTGATTTGGCCCCAGCGCGCGTAGAACGGTGGCGACTTCCTCACGCGGCGCCGCAACGCTGGCCATGGCACCTGGGTCGGACAGTGGTAACGAAGCCATTGCCAGGCCCCGCCGGGCCACCCAACGGACGCAGTCCTCGGCGGAGAGCACTCCCGCCACGGATGCGGCCACGAACTCTCCCAGGCTGTGCCCAACAGTCGCGGCGGGCTCGATTTGCATTCGGGTCAGGACCGCGCACAGGGCCAGTTCGACGGCCGCCATCGCGGGTTGGCAGGCTTCGGTTCTTTGCAAGCGCCGTTCGGCTTCAACCAGAGACGGCGACTGCGCCGCGTCGGCATCGCCCAGGGATACCAGTGGGTACAGTAAAGACCGCAAGGTGCCGCCCAAACGGCGGTGAAGTTGCGGCCCGAGAGCGACGTCCAACTCGTCGATCCGCTCACGGAACGCGGGTACCTGCTCGTAAACCTCGCGCAGCATTCCCACGCGCTGCGCGCCTTGCCCGGGAAACAGCAGTGCGAGGCGGCGAGCCGAGGCGTCGGTGGGCCCGCGTACGAACCAGACTCCGGCGCCCAAAGAACTGGGGCCACCGGAGCTGGACGGGCTCTCGACGGACGCGGCCGCGACCCGAAGGCGCTCTTCGAGCTGGGAGAAGGAATTGGCGACGATCGCGAGCCGGCAATCCTGCGCCAGCCGCGCGGTGGAAAGGGTGTAAGCGACATCGATCAGCCTGCCCCCCTCCGATTCGATTGCCCCCAGAGCGTCGAGCAACTCCCGCGCCTGACGTGCCACCAGGCTGGGTTGGGCAGCGGAGATGAGGATCACCTCCGCGCGCGCTCTTTCAGTCCGGGGATCGGATCGCCGGCGCCGATGGGCGAACTGCTGAGGCCGGACGGATCGCTCCTCCAGTACCACGTGCGCGTTGGTGCCGCCGAAACCAAAGGAGCTCACTGCCGCCCGCCGGGGGTAGTCCGGCGGCGATTCCCAGTGTTGCGCCTGTTGCGGCAAATAAAAGGGCCCGGAGCTTTCTCCCGGCGAGACCAGGGACAGCTTCGGGTTTTGCTCGTTGACTGACGGCTGGGGCGGCACAGTCCGATGGTGCAAAGCCAGTGCAGCTTTGATCAGACCGGCGATGCCTGCGGCGGACATGGTGTGCCCGATGTTCGCCTTGATCGAGCCCAACGCGGTGCGCGCGCCTTGTGCGGGCGTCCAGCCGCTTTTTTCGAACAGCTGTCGCAGAGCGCCAACCTCCACCAGGTCTCCCACGGTGGTGGCGGTTCCGTGCGCCTCGATATAGCCGATCGTCGAAGGCGAGACGCCCGCATCGCGATACGCAGCCTCCAAGACCGCCAGCTGTCCGCCCTGGCGCGGGGTCATCGGACCTTCGCTTCGGCCGTCGTTGTTGCAGGATGCCCCCTTGATCAGCGCGTAGATCCGATCTCCATCGCGCTCGGCGTCTTCGCGGCGCTTCAACAAAACGACCCCGACGCCTTCCCCCATGAGAAAGCCATCGGCGGCAGCGTCGAAGGGCCTGCAGGCGCCGGCTCTCGAGATCGCACCGATTCGTGCGAAGCCGACCAAATTGTCGGGCAGCAAGTTGAGATAAACTCCGCCTGTCACCGCGAGATCCAGTTGCTGGGTCCGCAAGTGCATCAGCGCGTTGTGCAGCGCGACCAATGCGGATGAGCAGGCGGCGTCAATGGCGAAGGCCGGTCCGCCCAGGTCGTAGAACTGAGCCACGGTGGCAGCGGCCATGTTCAGCAAGTTTCCCGGAATCGAGAAGGCACGGGTGGCTGCCACGTCTTCGACCACCGAGAGTTCCACGCCACTCGAGATGCCACCCGGCTTTTTCCCGAAATTTCCGTCCAGCAGCTGCATCGCGCGCAATCGGCTGAGGTGCAGCTCCTTGTGCTCGCTCACGCTGGCACCCACAAACACGCCGGTGCGCTCGCGGCAGAACCCGCGAGCTTCGTAGCCGGCATCCTGGATGGCACAGCGAACCGCGTCCAGCAGTAGCCGGTGCTGCGGATCGGTGACCTGCACGCGGCGAGCCGCCATTCCAAAGTGCAAGGCGGCGAATTGCTTCAGCTCGTCGTCGTCGAGGAAAGCGCCCTGCTCGACGTAGGTCTTATCCAGGCTGCGAGGCCGGTCGTCGAAGAACAAGCGATGGTTCCAGCGGGAAACTGGAATCGGCCGGAAGGTTAGCCCCCCTCGCCGAATCAGCTTCCAAAACGCCAGCGGGTTAGGTGCTTCAGGGAATCGGCAACCGAGCCCGATGATCGCGATGTCCAATGGCTTTGCTCTCCGGGACGCGATGTTTAGACCCCTCGGCCCCAGACTCCACTAGGGTGATTGAGACCGCAACGTCAAGATTACTGAGGCTGCGGTGACGCACCAGGCATGGCAACATTGCACAAAATGAGGGTCTTGGTTACCGGGGCGTCCGGATTTTTGGGGTCGCACGTTTGTGAGCAAGCCGCGCGAGGCGGCTTTCAGGTGCGCGCGCTGGTCCGCCCCACCAGCGACAAGAGGTTTCTCGAGACGCTTCCGGGAGTCGAATTTTCGGTTGGCGCCATCGAGGACGTGCGCTCTCTCGAGCGAGCGGTCGACGGCGTGGATGCGGTGATTCATGCTGCTGGGCTGGTGAAGGTCCGAAGGCTGCGGCAATTCGATGAGGTCAACGTCCAGGGGACGAAGAACATCATTGCAGCGACGCTCCGGAGCGCCCCAGCCATCCAAAGATTCGTTCAGGTCAGCTCGCTCGCGGCGCTGGGGCCTTCGGTCGATGGGCGGCCAATCACCGATGATGCGCCGCCAAATCCGGTCTCGGAGTACGGCCGCAGCAAGCTGGAGGGTGAACGCGCCGCGCTCGCGGCGAGCGATAGGATTCCGGTCACGGTCATCCGGCCGCCGTTGATCTACGGCCCGAGGGACAGAGAATGCCTCGCCTTTTTCACCGCGATTCAGCGCGGGGTGCTGCCGATCTTGGGCGATGGCCGCAACACCTTGAGCGTGATTGCCGGGGCCGACTGCGCGCGCGCCTGCGTTCGCGCGCTCACCGCAAAAACGGCGAGCGGTCGCAGCTACCTCGTGGACGACGGCGAAATCTACGTCTGGCGCGATGCGCTGGGTGAAATCGAAAAGGTGCTCGGCAAGCGCGCCTGGCTGCGCTGGGGCCTGCCACTGCCCGTGGTCTCGTTGGCGGCGGTGGCGACCGAGGCCTGGGCGTCGCTGACGGGCACGGCTCAGATGCTGACGCGCGACAAGGTGAAGGAGCTGCGGCAGCGCCATTGGGTCTGCTTGGGTGAAAATGCTAGGCGCGAGTTGCTCTGGTCGCCGACGACCCGCTGGCCCCAAGGGGTCGCGGAAGCCGTCGCCTGGTATCGAGGCGCGGGCTGGCTCTGATCAGAGGGTTACTTGCACGCCGGGAGGCACCAGGCGCGCCACGATGTCCTTCAGGTCGCCCAGGGTGCGAACCCGCCCGAGGTCCTCGTCGGGAATCCGAATCTGGAGCTTTTCTTCGAGGTACGCGACCAGCTCCATGGTGGCCACCGAGTCCATTCCCAGGCTGGAAATGAGCGTCTCCCCACTCAACCCGGTGAGCTTGCGGTTGTCGACTTCGAAGGCCGCCCGGGTGAAGAGCTCAGTTACATTGATTGGCTGCATCTAGTCGATCCTCTTCAGACAGTACTGCGCCAGCGATTGGTAGTGTTTCTCGAATCCGCGAATGCACGTCGACAGATAGCGATCATAGTCCTCGAAGACCTGATCGCCCCAGTTGGCGCGAATTTTCGTTTCCTGCTTGCGGAGCCGGTCCCGCCACTGCCAGGTCGTCATCCGGTAGTCGAGCCGCCGCGTCTTGACTTCCAGTACTTCCCAGAAGGGATTGACCGCGGCGATGATTTCTTCCAGCCGCGGGGTGATGCCGCCAGGGAAAATCTCGTAAGTCACCCACCCCACGTCGCGCAGATCCTGTCGCTCGCGGGGAACGAAGTTGCGCAGGATCGTCTGCAGCCCAAAGTAGCTGCCGGGGGCCGACCACTGGTGCGCGAGGCGAAAGTAGCTTCGGTAGGCGGCGACGGCTTTGCCGGCACGCGCTTCCTCAGGCGAGACGATGTGCTCCATCATGCAGATGGACATCACGGCGTCGAAGTTCACCGAGGGCTGGTAGTCGAGGTAGCTGCAAACCTCGGCGGTCACGTTGGGGATCTTGCGCCTGCGGATCTCCGCGCACTGCGCCTCGGATAGGGTAATCCCATGCGCCGCCTTCACTTTGTTGATTCGCGCCTGGTATTCGAGGTTCGCGCCCCAACCGCAGCCGATGTCTAGCACCGTCGAATCGGGACCGACGTGGGCGAATTCGGAAAGAATCCGCAGCTTGTTGATCTGAGCTTTCTCGAGCGAGATGTCCTGCCCGTCGAAGATCCCGCAGGTGTAGTTCATTCCCTCGTCGAGCCAGAGGCGAAAGAACTCGTTGCTCACGTCGTAGGAGACCGCAATGTCCGCTTTGGAGGAGCCCACGCTTTGCGCCTCAGGCAGTGGGGGAGAGGAAGCGTTTTAGCCAGCCGCGCGCCTGGTGACGAGCGAGCCCTAAAAGCGAGGAGGCCAGATGGCGCGCAACGATGATTCTGGTCGCCGTCGTCCCCCCAGAGCGGTAACCGCGCTTGGCGAGCTTACCGGACAGGTACAGCTCGCGCGTCTTTCGCCTTTGCAGCTTGCCCGAGGAGGTTTTTGGGACGGTGCCAGGGCGAAGCACGACGACATCCGACGCGGAAAGCCCGAGCTCTTCGCCGATCCTCGCCACGATCGCCGCGCGCAGGCTCTCAGGGTTTCCGCCGCGCGCTTCGGCTACAACCACCAACTCCTCGGACGCGGCCCCAGGTCTGGAGAAGACGACGGCGCCCCCCTTGCGAACGCCAGCAACTTCCTCGACCTGCCACTCGATCTCCTGTGGGTAGTAATTTCGTCCGTGGATGATGAGAATGTCCTTGAGGCGTCCGGACACGAACAGCTCGCCGTTGACCAGATAGCCGAGGTCCCCGGTTCGAAGCCAAGCGCCTTCAATCATCCCCGCGCTGCGACTCGCCTCAGGATCCCGGAAGTATCCGGCCGCCACCGTCGGTCCGCGCAGCCGAATCTCTCCTACCTGGCGGTCCGGCAAGCGGTTGCCGGATTCGTCGAAGATTCCCAGCTCGTGTTCCGGAAACGGCCTGCCGCACGAGACGACCTCCCGCGCCTTTGCGCCATCTGCGGCGGGAACCGCCCGTCGCTCCGAATGATACTGGCGCGCGTCGATTCGGTCGGTCCGCATCGTTTCCTGCAAACCCACGAAGCTGATCGCAAGCGTGGCCTCCGCCATCCCGTAGCAGGGAAGCACTGCCTGCGGGGGCAAACCGGTGGGCGCGAAGGTCGCCAGAAAATCCCTGAGCGTCTGAGGGTTGATCGGCTCCGCTCCGCACCCGAACACTCGCATGCAGGACAAATCCCATCGCCGGATTTGCTCGGGCCGTGCTCGTTTGGTGACCAGCGCATAGGCAAAGTTTGGCGCAAAGGTCACCGTTCCCCGTTTCCGATGGATGGTTTCAAGCCAGAGAGTGGCGTTCTTCACGAAGCTCAGCGGCGGAATGAAGGTGGCGGAAACCCCCGCCGAGGCGCTTACCAGAACCATCCCGATCAGGCCCATGTCATGGTAGAGCGGCAACCAGCTCACCGCGTGGTCTCGCTCCGGGTCCAGCAGCACGCCGTCATGGTCGATGGCTTTGACGCTCGCTGCGAGGTTGCCGTGCGTCACTTGCACGCCCTTCGGCATCGCGGTGCTTCCGGAGGTGAATTGGAGCAGCGCCAAGTCGCTCGGGCCGATCTCTTCAGGGGCGGACAGAGGCCCCGTCACCGGCACAGCGAGCCTCTCCACTGGGAGCAACGACTCCAGTGACTTCACGTTGCCGAGGATCGACCAGAGCAGCTGCCGGATCCTTGCGGTCGTGACCAGCAGCCTGGGCTCCGCGACATTGAGAATCGCCGTCAGGGCCTGCATGAACGCGTCGAGCTTTCCCAGCGCGAGCGGCGGATAGAGGGGCACCGGAACCAGCCCCGCCCATAGGGCGCCATAGAAAGTGGGAATGAATTGTTCGCCCTCCGGAATTACCAGCGCGACGCGATCCCCTTTCTTCAACCCGGCTCGTCGCAAATGCTCACCGCGCTGGGCCGCCTCGAGGCGCAGCTCGTCGAACGAGATGAACAGCTCGTCGCGCGAGTCGCCTCTCAGAAACGTGTAGCCACGGCCGTGGACGCCCTTAAGTGCATCGAGCGCCGCCACCACGCCGATTGCCATTTGCGCCCTCTACAGAGAACCCGCGGGACGGTCAAGAAAGGAATGCTGCGCAGTTTTTGGCGCAGCAGGTACTCGGGAAGTGGAACTTAATAAACTTTCGTAACGTCATCGCGCGCGGGTATGATGTTAGACCTTTGACACATCGGCCCTCGCGATCAGGCGATTCGCTCAAAACGCAACTTCTCGATGCAACTCGCCGGTTCGGGGTCGAATCGCCGGCGCTGAGCTGGCGCTACGTGGGTAGCACCATCGGCATTCTCCTCGTGGGAACCGCTCTCGTCGCCCAGCGGCTTCCCTGGTTCATCAGACTACCCGTCTCCGTCTGGAATGGGCTGGTGGTGGTTCGGGCGTTCATTCTGTACCACGATCACCTTCACGGCTCGTTGCTCGGGAATTCGCTGGCGGCTCGCTACCTGATTCGCTGGGTTGGCTTTGTGGTGATGGCGCCGCCCAACGTTTGGCGAGAGACCCACAACTACCATCATGCGCACACCGCCAAGCTGGTGGGTTCGCACATCGGTTCTTTCCCGATGATGTCGATCCAGCAGTGGGAGAGAGCGACGCCTGCAGAGCGCCGCCGCTATCGCTTTGCCCGGCATCCCCTCACGGTCGCCCTTGGCTACTTCACCATTTTTATGTTCGAGATGTCGCTCGCCTCTTTTCTTCGCGGTCCGCGCAAGAATTGGGACTCCCTTGCCGCGCTGCTTCTGAATTGGGGGCTGACGGCGATCCTGGTGAGTGGGTTTGGCCCGGTGGTTTGGTTCTACTGCCACTTTCTCCCTCTGGTTGTGGCGTGCATGTTGGGCGGGTACCTCTTCTACGCGCAACACAACTATCCAGATGCGCGGATTCAGGCGCGGGAACAGTGGTCTTTCGAGCGTGCCGCGTTGGAGTCATCCAGCTACATGGAGCTGGGTCCGCTGATGAACTGGGTGACCGCCAACATCGGCTACCACAACGTCCATCACCTCAACCCCAGCATTCCCTTCTATCGCCTGCCCGAAGCGATGAAGTCCATCCCCGAGCTGAGCCGGGTGGGCAAAACGACTCTGCGGCCGCGAGACGTGGCCGCCTGTTTTCGCTTGAAACTCTGGGATCCGCAGCGCGGGAAGATGGTTGGGTTCCCCAGCTAAGGGCTTCTTCCGAGGGTCACTACTCGCCGAGCAATTGCAGCAAGCCATCGGCTCGAGCGCCCAACTCGTTGAACCACCTCGGCTGGGACAGGCCGTCGAGAACCGGCATGTTTTCTCCAGTCAGATAGTCGGAGAGCGCCGCCGGCTGGTGCTGACCCCGGGGAAGGACGTGGACGAATTGGGTGGCCGTTTCAGCAAAGTGGCAGCCGTTGCACGAGGCGAGGGCGAACTTGTGGCGCGTCTCGTAGGGGTCTGCGATCCCCGGAGCATTCCAAAAGTAATTCAGGGTCGAATACCCCCCGAGCATCTCCTGGGGAACCTGATCAGTTCCCGACAAAATCTCATCCTGGTGCTCATTGATGTACCCGGCCAAGTCCGGGGAGCCCTGAAACGAACCGTCGGGCGTCTGATACAGCGAGGTGAGCTGAAGGGTGCCGTCTCCGACGGTAAATGCACGCATTTCCCAGTCGACGAAGGTCACCAGGATTTCGTTGGTCCGGATGTCAGCGAGCCGACCATCGAGATCGTCGGTGATCCCCTGCAGAGCCTGGTTGAACTCGGGGCCGAACTCGAGGTTACCGAGTTGGTGCCAACGCCGGGCCCACGCCACCACTTTTTCAGCGCTGCCGGCCGCGAGCTTGTACTCGAACGCCACGGAGAAGCCTGATGCCCGGCAATTGACGTCCATGGCGCTGTAGAGGAAACGCGCTTCGCCGGCGTCGATCGGTACTCCGTCCTCGGTGGCCCTCAGATCCATGCGATTCACGATCGCCAGCAGTCGAAAGGGCGCGCGCGCCAGATCCAAATGGTCGCCGCCACTCGCTTGAAGCCAGGGAGCGATCAGCGCGCCTTCCATTCTGGGGCGGCTGGGGACGAGAAATCCATTCAGCTGCTGATCCTCCTCCCAGCTTCGCAGCCATTGCAGGACGAACGCTGAGGGGTCGTCCGAACCCGCCTGCCTCGCCACTCGCGTCATCTGCGCCGCGAAGGTCCAGGCCCCGGGGGTTGCGCTGGGCTCCTCACAGGGATCCTGGGTTCGCACCGGATCTTCAACCACCGAGAGGTCTCGGATCAGCAGCTCTTTTTCGGGATCGACGCTTCGAAGAGGTCGCCTGGTTTCGGAAACCGGTGGAACTTCGGTGAACCAAGAGCCAGAACCACAGGCCAACAGCGCAACTCCAACCAGGCCGGTCAACCGGCATTTCTTGGGTTGCGTTCTTTTCGATGTGCGAGGGCGAAAGGTCACGAGGCTGTTTCCCGCAGAGCGAATTCGGGGCGAGCACCTTAGCCGTTCGTGGGCCGCGATGAAACTTGCCCTTTGACCGGGCGCGATTCAGACGCTAGTTTCCCTCTCGCGGTCGGGGACTTCATCATCACAACAGGGGGAAAACCAACCATGAGACGCTCGCTGCTGCCTCACTGTTTGCTCGCGATCGGTGTATCCGTCGTGGCAGCTCGGTCAGATGCTCAAGATGCTCAATCCGAGTGGCTGCAGTTTGGCCACAACGCGCAGCACAACGGCTATCAGCCCAACGTCGTCGGGCAGCCGCTGGATGCGATTCGGCTGGTGATGACCAACGACACCCAGCCTCACTCATTCATCGACATCCACTATTCGGTGCCGATGCCGGACGCGGCGGGAAACATCTACATCAGCTTTCGCGAGCGGGACAGCCAGACGCACCTCAGCGTGAAGCAAATCGATGAGAGCGGCGCGGTGCATTGGACGTACGCCAGCGACTGGGTTCCTCCACCCTCCGGTTGGGAACCGGTCTTCCACCCGGTGATCGGAAACGGCTACGTCTACGCGCCGGGCGCCTACGGGGCGATCCACGTGCTGAGCCCCGCCGACGGTTCTCTGCTGTTCGATATCGACTCGTACGACATCTCGCCGGATCCCGCGATCCGTGATCAGCTGCGGAGCACGGTGTTCGTTTCCGGAGTCCCAACCCTCGGCGACGATGGCACGCTGTACTACTCGGTGTATGCGCTTTCCAGTAATCCGATCGGATTGATGAGTCACCTTGTCCAGGTCACCACGGACGGAACGATTTCTTCGGTGAACTACGGCGACCTCACCGGCGACAGCCTTCAGCGGCCTCCGTTGAATGCCGCCGCGGCAGTCGCCCCGGATGGAACGGTGTACGTGGGAAGCACCCGCGGCAACACCGCGGGCTGGCTGGTGGCGGTCAATCCGGATCTGTCGCTGAAGTGGATGGGCTCGACTGCTTCCGATCCCAATCACGTCGCGAACCTGATTGACCTTTCAACCTCGTCGCCGATCGTCGCGCCGGACGGGCGGGTGTACTATGGCGGACACAACGGCAATGGCCTGAGCCAGGGCTACCTCTACGAGTTCTCGGCGGACGGACAGTTTCTGGCGTACTGGGACTTTGGTTGGGATACCACGCCGGCGATCTTCCCCGATCCCGACGGCGATCCGAGTCACTACTACCTGATTCAAAAATACAACCGATACGGCGATGGACTGTATTGGATCACCGCTTTGGATCCGAACTCCAATCCGATGACCATCGTCTGGCAGTGGCAGTTGTTGGGAAACGAGTGGTGCATCAACGCCCCTGCCGTCGATCAAACCGGGGCGGTGTACGCGCTGGGCGAGGACGGATACCTCTACCGCATCGAGTGGGGAGGCCAGAACGCCACCCGCAAGTTCCTGGATCGACCGATTTCCGCGGCCTACACCCCGGTCTCACTGGGGCCCGACGGGACGGTGTACGCCTTGAACAACGGCAAGGTGTTCGTCGTCGGCAACTCTCGCGACTAGCACGCGACTTTTCGAGGGTCGGTCTCGGTTTTTAAGCGCCGCCGCGCCGCAAATACGCGAAAATTCGAGAGGGGATCTGGCACGTCCTTTGCTCATCTCGCTCTGGCTAGACAGGGCCGGATGGAGGCAGCAATGTCCAGCAAAGCAGCGATCCTTGCAGCATCCGTCTTTTCAGTTGTCGGTCTTCTGACGTCCAATTGCGGCGGGAGCGATAATTCATCGAACTCCGCTCCTCTGACCGAACCCGCTTACTTCACGGTGCGCCCGGATGCGCGCGCTTGTCCGGCGCCGACCTGCGGCGGGTTCTGGGTGGTTGAGCTCAACCAGGCGATCACTCACTGCGCAGACGGCAGTACCGCGGCGCAGGACCAGGGCTGTTATGTCGGCGAGCTCAACTCCGACGTAGCGGGTCTTGCGGAGAAGACCCGCCCGCTTGCACAGGCCATCGTCAAAGGGAAGATCGTCGCAAAGACGTTCGGCACGCTTGGCAATCTGGGCCAAATCGTCATTACCGATGCCTGGCAGCCGGTGACGCCGTAGCAGCGCGCGCGCAGCTTTTTGGACCGACGACGGAGCGGGCTCAGCCCTTGGCCCTGAGCGCTCGCAATGCCCAGCCCGATGCTTGGTAGAGGCGCTCGTCTCCCCTCGCCGGCCCCACCAGCTGGATCCCCACCGGCAATCCCCGGTCTCCCCGCCCCGCGGGGAGGCTGATGCAGGGCAGGTGAAGCAGGGTCCAAATCCGATTGAAAGCTGGATCTCCGGTTGATTCCAAGCCGGCCGGTGCCTCGCCGACGGCGCTGGGCGTGAGAAGCACGTCGAATCGGGCGAAGATCGCATTGACGTGGCGACGACACTCCGCTGCCCTTTCGAGCACCGCACGGTACCGCTCGACAGGAGTGGCAGCGCCCACCTCGAGGATGTCCCGCAGGTGCTCTCCGAGCCTGTCGCGGTGTAGCTCTCGCTCGGTTCGCAGGGACTGACTCATCTCGAAGGCCATCACCACTTTTTGGACGTCGAGCAGACCGGTGCAGGCGCCGCCGAGCTCAACTTCCTCAATCCGTGCTCCAGCGTTTCGGAGCGCCTCCGCGGCTTCCACCATCACGCCCTGTGTCTCCTTCGAGGCCAGCGGCCACTGCTCGGTGCGACAGAACCCGACTTTTGGCGCGACATCCGCGGGCGGCAATGACCAGCTCTCCCCCACGAAGACCTGCCACATCAGGGACAGATCCCCGAGGTCTCGGGTGAGCAACCCAAGGGTGTCGAGAGAGGGGGCCAGCGGTCTTATTCCGTTCATCGGAAATTGTGCGAAGCTGGGTTTGAAGCCGATGACTCCGCAGAACGACGCTGGACGAATGATCGATCCCGCGGTCTGCGTGCCGAGCGCCACCGGAACCATATGATCGGCGACCGCTGCCGCGGAGCCGCTCGAGGATCCCCCAGGCGTGTGCTCCGGCCGGTTGGGGTTTCGTGTCTTGCCCGGCGTGAAATAGGCGAATTCCGTGGTCACCGTCTTGCCGAGAATGACCGCGCCGGACCGTCGCAACGCGGCAACACAGGCGGCGTCCGAGGCAGGGCGATGTCCGGCGTAGATCGAGCTTCCATACTCGGTCGGCAGGTCCGCGGTATCGATGATGTCCTTGATTCCAACCGGCACCCCGTACAGGGGCCCGACCGGGTGGTGGTCGATGGTGCGGGCTTGAGCGAGTGCGATCTTCTCATCCAGGAACTGCCAGGCTTGTACGCGCGGCTCGCGATCTGCGATCCGATGCAGGCAGGCGCGGGTCAACTCCTCGGCGGAAATCTCTCGGCGCGAAAGCAGTGCTGCCGCCTGGCTCGCGCTGAGTTGGGTGAGGCGCGTCACGGCTGGCTCCAGCGACGCCCGATCTCCAGGTAGGCCTCGACGGCTTGCTCGATTCGCTCGACCGCGCACCATTCGTCGGTCTGGTGGGCGAGCGACGGTTCGCCGGGCCCGAGCACGACGGTCGGTAGGCCCCCCAACGCGGGCGTGAGCGCACTG
>Ga0126384_10000527_pt1 | contig 21173 bp, 19 predicted proteins | sample PanSoiMetPlot_36_FD_92543 | JGI IMG/M metagenome (GOLD analysis project Ga0126384, IMG submission 92543) | Tropical forest soil microbial communities from Panama - MetaG Plot_36 | ecosystem: Environmental > Terrestrial > Soil > Tropical forest > Bulk soil | place: Panama | collected 2016-02-17 | reverse complement strand
CTCTGCAGCCGCTGATTTTCGGTCTCGAGCTGCCGGTTTCGAGCTACGAGCACGTTGATGCGGTCGACTATCTGCCCGAGCCCGTCCGCCTGCGCATTGCGACTCCGACGACGTCTAACTCCAGTCACGTTCTCTGGCACTGAACCGTGAAACCTCCTTTCGGTTACTCTCGGGTCTTCACATAGTAGCGATCGCGGCTGTGCAACGAGTTCACAGAGACCTTACAGCAGCACGATGCACATCGAGCCGGTCCGCATCGACAATTGATCTGTGACACTCACGGGCACCGACATGACCGGCGCCGACCTACTCGTCGACGCGCTCTATAGACACGGCATCAAGGTTGTCTTCGGACTACCTGGCGTTCAGCTCGACCCGGTTTTTGACGCGCTGGCACGGCGAGTCGATCAGGTCCGCGTATATCACACTCGCCACGAGCAGGCGACCTCCTATATGGCCGACGGCTATGCACGCGCGTCTGGCGAGCCCGGCTGCTGCCTCGTGGTGCCGGGCCCCGGGCTGCTCAACGCCATGTCGGGGCTGGCCACTGCATACGCCTGCTCATCGCCTGTGCTCTGCGTCGCCGGTCAGGTCCCGTCCGATCAGATCGACACAGGCAGGGGCCTTCTGCACGAGATTCCCAACCAGCTCGAGATGGTGCGCTCCGTGGTCAAGTGGTCCGGGCGGGCAATGCTGGCCGACGAAGTGCCTGGGCTCGTCGCCGAAGCCGTGAGGCAACTGCGAACAGGCCGCCCGCGACCGGTGGCAATCGAGGTGCCCCCAGACGTGCTGGAGTCGCTCAGCCAGGGCACACCCAAAGGCGCCGCTGTCGCCGCGGGCCGGCCGCGAGGCGACTACGCACTGCTGGAACACGCGGCGTCCCTCCTCGACGCCGCCGAGCGACCACTCATCCTCGCAGGAGGCGGCGTGCTGCAGTCGGCCGCCTGGGACGAACTGGCCGGAGTCGCCGAGCGGCTGAACGCGCCGGTCCTGCTCTCCAGCAACGCCAAAGGCGCGCTCTCCGCTCGACACCCGCTCGCCTTCGAGGGGCTGACCACTCCCCACCTGGTGAAGGCGGCGGACGTGATCCTGGCGGTGGGCACCCGCTTTGCCACCGGAAACGGATCCCGATGGCGCCTGCGGCCCGATCAGCGACTGCTGCGTCTCGATGCCGACCCTGAGGAGCTGGTCAGGGACGTGCAGCCCGACATCGCTGTGGAAGCCGACGCGAAGGCTGCGCTCGGCTTGCTGGGGGACTTGCTGCCCGGCCGTGCCGGCACGAGCTGGCGGGGGCTGGACGAGCTGCGCCGTCGGTGCAGCGAAGAGCTGGCGAGTCTACAGCCGCAGGCCAGCTTCGGGGCGGCCATCCGCAAGGCTCTGCCCGACGAAGCGATCGTCATCGACGGGATGACACAGGTCGGGTACTGGTGCCGCATCGGCTTTCCGGTGTATGAGCCTCGAAGCTTCCTGACCCCCGGCTACCAGGGCACGCTCGGGTTCGAGCTGCCGACCGGCCTGGGCGCCCAGGTGGCCAGACCCGACAGCAGGGTGGTTGTCATTGCCGGCGACGGCGGCTTCATGTTCAACGTGCAGGAGCTGGCGACCGCGGTCCAGCACGGCATACCGGTCATCACGGTCGTCTTCAATGACAATGGCTTTGGAAACGTTCGGCGGATGCAGCGCCAGCGATTCGGCCGGCTGATCGCGAGCGACCTCCACAACCCTGACTTCGTGCAGCTGGCGAACGCGTTCGGCCTGCCGGGCCGGCGTGCCGACGGTCCCGAGGAGCTCGGCAGCGCGCTCCTCGAAGCGCTCGACCACTCAGGACCGAGCTTGATCGAGGTCCCGGTCGGCGAGATGGAAGACCCGTGGCCGCTCCTCATGCGCATGCGGACCACCTGACAAGGTCATTCCTGGCCGGTGTCGTCAAGTTCGAGCAGCACGTCGCCGGCCCGGATCGTGATCTCGCCGCCCCTGCGCCGGATGTCGACGGGCCCATTGAAGGTGACGTGGCTGACCGAGCCGTCCTTGGATACGCGAACGATGACTCCCTGCGGGCTCGTGAAGACGTTCTCGAAGGTCCTCCGGAGCGGAGTGCGCGAGCGCAGCTCGCGGATGGCCGGCGCCCCTGCACCCGCTGGCGGCGCCCCTGCACTCGCGGCGGGCGCCCCTGCACTCACGGGCGGGGCAGGCGCCTTCGGGGGCGGGGGCGGTGTCGCCGGTTTGGCAGCCTGGATGCGGGCGGGAGCCGGCGGCGGCGCCACCCGCTCAGGCTCTGAACGCGTCGCCCGCCGCGAGCGCGCCTCCTCCAGCGATCTCTGCAGCAGCTCCGAGCCGACGTCGCTCTGGAAGAAAGCGCTCGACACCCTGGCCGGATCGTCTCGGCGGCGAAGGCAGTTCCGGCAGTCCGCTTCTTCGTCGGTCTTGAGGAAGGTGCCCTCGGCGAACGATTGGTTGCACAGCGTCACAGCCGGTCCAGAGTCTGGCACGTGGGGGGTCAGGTGGATTCGCCCACCGCTCTTGCGCCGCACCCGCTCCAGCTCGATGCCGACTGCCATCACCCACAGCATCCGCCGTCCGCAACCGCATGTCCAGCAGGGCTTGTGTCCTCCGAGTGAATTGGCGCACTGGGGCGGCGGTGCTCCATCCTTTGATCTAGAACGGCATGCGAACCGCGGCCCCGGCAGACAGCCCGCCGGTCTATCCGCTCTCCAGGCGCCTGCGCCGCCACCGGCGGCGTCGACACTCGCGGATCGCTCGCTCGGCCCTGACCACCGCCTCCTGGACGGTCGTGGCTCTGGCCGCGATGGCCTGCTTGCTTGGCCTGATCCTGCCCGACGTTCGTTGAATCGGTTCTGACGGCCTCCGACCAGGCTGGCCCCTCCGACCAGGCTGGCCCCCCTCCCCCGGCTTCGCCGGGTACTCCCCCGACCATGCGGGACCCCCCTCCTCCGGCTTCGCCGGGTACTCCCCCGACCATGCGGGGGAGAGGGAGACGGGTCAGCCGGCTGCTGGGCGCTCGGAGGCCGGGCCCTCAGCCTCGGAGACGAGCGCTTGGAGCTCCTCAGCCCTCAGGGTCTCGACTTCGAGCAGTCGCTCGGTGACCGAGTCAAGGGTTTGCCGCCTCTGACCCAGGACGCTCGACGCCAGCTGGTAGGCCTGCTCGACGATCGCCGCCACCTCTCGGTCGATGTGGGCGGCCGTCTCGTCCGAGCACGCCGGCGACCCGGAGACGTCGCGCCCGTCGCCGTGACCGAGAAGTACGATGCCGACCCTTTCACCCATGCCCCACCGCGTGACCATCCGGCGGGCCATCTGGGTCGCCCGCTGGATGTCGTTCTCGGCGCCGCTGGTCACGTCGCCGAAGACGATCTCCTCAGCCGCGCGGCCACCCATGATGCCCGCGATCTGCTGCTTCAGCTCTTCCTTGCTGACGAGATACCTGTCCTCCTCCGGGAGGCTCAGCGTCCAGCCCAGCGCCATGCCCCGGCTGATGATGGAGACCTTATGCACGGGATCGCAGAGCGGCAGCGCCTTCATCACCAGCGCGTGCCCGACCTCGTGATAGGCGATGACCTCCTTCTCGCGCTCAGAGATCCGGCGGCTCTTCTTCTCCGGGCCCGCCACGACCCGGGCGATGGCCTCCTCCAGCTCCTCCATCCCGATCACCTTGCGGTTGGCCCGTGCGGCCAGGATGGCGGCCTCGTTGATCAGGTTGGCCAGGTCGGCGCCGCTGAAGCCCGGCGTCTGCCGCGCCAGCACGTCCAGGTCCACTGCCGCCTCCAGCGGCTTGTTGCGGGCGTGCACGTCCAGGATCTCGCGCCGGCCCCGGACTTCTGGGAGATCGAGCCTGACGTGACGGTCGAAGCGGCCCGGCCGAAGCAGGGCCGGGTCGAGCACGTCGGGCCGGTTGGTGGCCGCGATCACGATGACGTGGGTGTTGGTGTCGAAGCCGTCCATCTCCACCAGCAACTGGTTCAGCGTCTGCTCGCGCTCGTCGTGAGCGCCACCGAAGCCGATGCGCCGCTGGCGGCCCACGGCGTCGATCTCGTCCACGAAGACGATGCAGGGGCTGCTCTTCTTCGCCTGCACGAACAGGTCGCGGACGCGACCGGCCCCCACACCCACGAAGAGCTCCACGAACTCGGACCCGGAGGCGCTGAAGAACGGCACTCCTGCCTCGCCGGCCACGGCCTTCGACAGCAGCGTCTTGCCCGTGCCAGGCGGTCCGGCCAGGAGGACGCCCTTGGGGATCCGCGCGCCAAGCTCCGCGAAGCGCGCCGGGTCCTTCAAGAATTCAACGATCTCGGCCAGCTCCTGCTTGGCCTCGTCCGCACCGGCCACATCGACGAACGTGACCTCAGGTGTGGCCACGACCAGCTTCGCCGGGCTGCGTACGAACATCAGCGGCTGATTGCCCTGGCCGCGGACCTGTCTGAAAACGAAGAAGATCAAGAGGCCCATGACCGGCAGGACGAGCAGGTAGGGCAGAACCCTCTGGAGCGCCGCTATCGCCTGGGAATCGCCGAAGGCGACCTCCACGCCATCAGACGCGAGGGTCGAGGCCAGCACGCTCGGGTTGGCTGGTAGCTGGACGGCGTACTGCCGGCCGTCGCGGTCGGTAGCGATGCCGACTTCGCCGTCGATCTCGAAGGTCTTGACCCGCCCCTGCAGGGCCTGATCGATCAGCCTGCTGTAGCTCCAGGTGCTCGTGCGGGTGTTCACCGCCGACAGGAAGGCGATCGCCGCCAGCAGGCAGGCCAGCGCCGCGATCATGGCCAGGGCGATCTGTTTGCGGCGCGCCTGGGTCACGCGAGCGCTTCGCCAAGGGGGGACACCCCCTCACAAATCGGCATGCTGAAATGGGCGACCGCGATCTTTGCCAGGAACTTCCCCCCGGCGCGGCTCCACAACCAACGAGTCACGCGGCTTAAGAGTACGCAACCAGGACCCCTCGCGTCCGGCGATCTGGGGGTCGCTCACAGTGCGGCAGCCTGGCTGATCGCGGCGGCCATCCTCTCCAGCAGCTCGTCCAGGATGGGGGCCGAGGTGGCGAAGTTGAGGCGCACACAGGCCTCGCCGCCGGGCCCGAAGTCCCCGCCTACTCCCAGGGCCACCTTCGCTTCCCGAAGGAAGAATTCTTGCGGGCTGGCTGCCGGCAGGGCCAGGCGGCGGCAGTCCAGCCACGCCAGGTAGGTCGCCTCCGGCGGGTAGGTGTGGATCGCGGGCACGACCTCAGCGACCCAGGCAGCCACCCGGTCGCGGTTTGCCGTCAGCCGCTCCATCACCTGGTCCAGCCACGGCTGTCCTTGCCTCCAGGCCGCGATCGTGGCGTCGACGCCGATCGCGTTCACGCCGCCCAGGAGGCGCTCTGGAATCGCCCGGCGGAACCGCTCGAGCAGCTCGTCGGAGCCAAAGTGCATTACCGCGCAACGCAGCCCGGCGATGTTGAAGCCCTTGGTCGCCGAATTGACGGTCACCGTCCGAGCGGCGACCTCGCCACCCAACGAGCCGGTCGGGATGTGCCGCCCGCCGGCGTATACCAGGTCGCAATGGATCTCGTCCGAGACGATCACGAGGTTGCGCTCGACGGCCACGCTGCCGATGGCGTCGAGCTCGTCGCGCTCAAAGGCCCGCCCGCTGGGGTTGTGGGGGTTGCAGAGCAGGATGACACGCGTCCGATCGTCGACCACCTGATGGAGACCGTCCGAGTCCACGACCAGGCGTGAGCCCGAGTCCACCATCGGGTTGAGGACGCGCCTGCGGCCGGTGCCGTCGATACCGCCCAAGAACGGCGGATAGATCGGCGTCTGCACCACGACGCCGTCGCCCGGCTCACTGAACGCGACGATGGCCGCCGCGATCCCCTGCAGCAGGTCCGTGATCGGGAGCGTCCGCTCCGGGCTGGCCTCCCACCCGAAGCGCTCACGCATCCGGTCGGCGAAGGCCGACTCCAGGCCGTCTCGGTCTTCACGATGGTAGTAGCCGTAGTCCTGCTGATCGACGATGCGGCGTACGGCGCTCTGAACGGGTTCGGCCACGGCGAAGTCCATGTCGGCGACGAACGCGGGTAGCACGGCCTCGTCGTAGCGCTTCCACTTGATGCCCCGGCGTGCGCGCATGGTCTCGACGGGTAGGGCGAAGGGCTCCATCGGAGCCTATGGTGGCAGAGGTCAGGGGTGACAATGGTCGCGATGAGCAACGCCATGCGGATCAGCCGCTTTCCGGTCCCAAGCCTCGACGAACTGCCCGCGGACATTCGCGAACGGATCGAGGCGGTCGCGGAGAAGAGCGGCTTTGTGCCCAACGTCTTCCTCGCCATGGCCCACCGCCCAGCGGAATGGCGTGCGTTCTTCGCCTACCACGATGCGCTGATGGAGAGGGAGGGCGGCCTGCCGGCTGCCGACAGAGAGCTGATCGTGGTCGCCACCAGTGCGGCCAACGACTGCCTCTACTGCGTGGTCGCGCACGGCGCCATCGCTCGTATCAGGGCACGCAACCCGCTGATCGCCGACCAGGTCGCCGTGGACTGGCGCAAGGCCGATCTCACCGACCGCCAGAAGGCGATGCTCGGCTTCGCCGTGAAGCTGGCGGTGCGGCCCGCCGACGTGACCGAGGCGGACCTGGACCAGCTCAGGCGGCACGGCTTCGACGACGAGGACGTCTGGGACATCGGTGCGATCACGGCGCTGTTCGCGCTCTCAAACCGCATGGCACACCTCGCGGCGATGCGGCCGAACGACGACTTCTACCTGATGGGCCGCGTGCCCAGGCCCTAAGGCGGCGTCTCAGGCCGTGGCGACTACGGGCTGCTCCCGAAGGCGCACCGGACCTGCGAGAATCCAGATCCCTGCAAGCGTGGCAACGATCGCCCCGACCACCAGCGCCGGCACCACGCCGAACCGCTCGCCCAGGATGCCGCCCACAAATGAGCCGATCGGGATCGTCCCCCAGATCATGGTCCGCACGGTGGCGTTCATCCTCCCTTGCACGTGGTCAGGGGTGATGGTCTGACGGAGGCTGACCTGGTTGACGTTGTAGACCGTCCCACCGAACGACATGACCAAGAAGGAGGTCACCAGCAGGAGAAGTGAAGCACCCAGCTGGGCCAGAGGGACGAGAAAATAGGCGAAGCTGCCTGCGATGCCCAGAACTAGCGCTCGACCCAGGCCGAATCGCCGGGCGAGGGCACCAGCGCTGACTGCTCCCAGCAGTCCTCCGGCGGAGCCTGCTGCGAAGATCAGGCCGACGACTCCCGGGCTCAGGTGCAGGTAGCGGAACACGAAGATCAGGTAGACGGCGAAGATGATGTTGGAGCCCAGGTTGCTAGTCGCCGTGCACCCAGCGATCTTCCACAGGGTCGGGTTGCCCAGCACGACCCGCATCCCCTCCCACATCTCGACCCAGAAGCCCCTGCGGCCTGAGGCCGTGCCGGGCGCCGGTGCCGGCTCAGGCCGGCGGATCGCCCAGAGCGAGAGGACCGAGACGGCAAAGGAGGCAGCGTCGACCGCGATCGCCCGCGCCGCGCCCACGATCTGCAGGAGCAGGCCCGCGATGGCGGGGCCCGCCACCTGCGCCACGCTCCGGCTCACCTCCAGCTTGCTGTTGCCCTCGATGAGTTTCGGCCGCGGGATCAATGCCGGCAGGTAGCTCTGGTAGGCGATGTCGAAGAAGACGGTGAAGACGCCCGTCAACAGGGCAACGGCGTACAGGAGGGGCATGCTCAACCACCCCAGCGCATAGGCGGTGGGGATACTGCCGAGCGCGAGCATGCGGCCCAGGTCGCAGATGATCATGATCCAGCGGCGTTTGACGCGGTCGGCGTAGACGCCGGCCACCAGGCCCAGCGTAGGGAAGGCGAGGAACTCAAGCGCTCCTAGCAAGCCGACCTGGAAGGGACTTGCGTGAAGCATCAGGATGGCGGCGGCGGGGAGCGCCAGCAGCGTCACCTGGCTGCCCAGCACGCTCACCGTCTGTCCGGCCCAGAGCAGGACGAAGTCGAGGTCTCGCCAGAGCCGCCCTCCCAGCAACCGGTCCAGCAGCGTCGGTGCAGGATCCTCCACTCCGACCGAGCAGTTTAGGCGAGAGAGGCTCGAGTCTCAGTAGGACTGCATTCACGGTGGGGGTCGGGGGGAGGCCGCTCCCCTTGCTACTCCCGGTGGCCAGACTGCATCCCCCACCCTCCCAGGGGGGCACACCCACCCTCTGACGGTCATTGGGACGCGTAGGAAACGATCAGCCGGTGACCGGCTGCTGTCAATCCCGCTTGTAAACCTTGAGCACACGTCGTCCTCGCAGCCGGGAACTGCGCAAATGTACGTATGAGTAGCTCCCGAGGATCGGGAGCTACGCGATCGTACAAATGCGTATCTCCGGGGATCCCAAACTTGGGAGTCGGCCCCACCCCACCGTGAGCCTGCTTTTGCGGCATGGGCTCGGCGGCTATGCGCCAGCGCTCGGAGGCCTGGTGATGGCGGCCGTGACCCGCACCAGGGCCGAGGTGGCGCTGCTGGCGTTCGTCGCTGCCTACATGCTCGTTGTCGATTCAAGCTACGAGGTGTTCTGGCGGTCCGTGCTGCCGGCGCTTCCCGCGCTGGCGCTGCTGGGCCGGGAGCGTCGCCTCCTGGCCACCGCCGATACCTGCCTCCCCTGCTATGTCTGGCCGTTAGACGTGCCCGTTACCAGGCGGTAGCCGCGGCCGCGCAGGGTCTGGATCGAGGCCGGGAGGTTCAGAGCCTCCAGCTTGGCGCGCAGCCGCACGATGTAGTTGCGGAGCTGTGCCTCGCTTCGCAGGTCGCCCCCCCACGCGGTGCGCAGGAGGTCAGCTGCGGAGCAGGGGCGGCCGGCCTGCTCCAGGAGGACGCGGAGCAGGGCGGCCTCGAGGCGGCTGAGCCCCACGGCGGCGCCCCGGTAGGCAATCGTGCCGCTGACCGAGTCGAAGGACAGGCCGGATGACTGAAGCTCGCGGCGACGCCAGAGCGAGGCTCGACCCTCCAGCCACCCGATCTCGGCGTCGAGCGCAATCAGCTCGGTGCGACCGGCAGGCGACGTGCGGCCGCCGAGCTGCCTGTCCAGGCGCCAGCGCACGCGCTCCCGGAGCCCGCGCTTGTAGTCCCGCATGTGCTCGTAGATTCCGGCCAGGTGCCGCACATCCACGGCCCTGACGTCTGCCTCGTGAGCCTCGAGGCCCACCTCGGCGACCGCCAGCCATCGCTCCTGCCGCTCGCGCGCCAGCACGTTGCCGAGCACCTCGTCCAGGTCGACCGTCCCCTGCTCGCCCTCACTCAGCCCGCCTGGCGCGTAGTAGGGGTTCCGGCAGGGCGTGTCGCCGATGATGAGCAGCGGGTGCACGCAGACCACGTCGAGGAGGGCGTGGGCGTGGAACCGCCTGCGGTCGTACTGGCAGATGGCGGAGGCGGGGTTCGCCTTGAAGAAAGCGGTGCACTGGGACTCATACAGGCTCAACAGAGTGAGGGTGGGGTCTGGTGCCAGCGCCCACGCCATGTCACCGACGCCCCTCACCCCCGCGTAGCCCGCGGCCTGCGCTCGCGCTACCTGGCCGCGGGCAAAATCGAAGAGGCCTTCGACATCGAAAGTGCCCGGCGACACCGGCAGGAGATCGCGGTCCGCGAGCTCGAGCGCCGCAGACTCGATGGCTTGATTGACGTCAAGTCCAGCCCGAGCCAGTCCCTGCAGCGCCCTGGTGTCGTCAAGTTCGTCGTGGATGTAAACACAGCGCAGGCGCTCGTGGAGGCTGGCCTTGAAGAAGGACACGGCCACACCCAGCTGCTCGTCACGATCGGTGTAGATGTGACCCGCATGCGCATGCTCGGGGAGGCGCAGCCCTTGCTCGGTGGAGGGAGGAGATCCACCATTGTTTTCCGCGGACTCGCCGACGAGTGGACGGTCGCGGGTCCTCACCGAGAGGTGAGTGTATAGCGACCGCTGTCAATTGTGCATTGCGCAAATGTTGCAAATGTCCCGGATCGCAGACTCATCCTGGAGTTCGCCGGGCGGCGCGGTCTCCGGACCGGGGGATGCGTGCGTGCATCCGCCGGCGACGGCACGTTTGAGCTGTCGCCAATAGGTGCCGTCGCCGGCGAATGGCCTTATCAACATCTGGGCGGCGTTTCCTCACAAATTCAGAATTTGGACGCGCTAAGGCTTCCCCGTATCATCGTCGCGTGAACATCGAAGACATCCAGGGCATCTCTGACGTCTACAGTCACAAGCTTCGGGCTGCCGGGATCGTCACCTCCGAGTCGCTGCTCGAAAGGGGCGGCAAGCGGATCGAGCGCGAGAAGCTCGCACAGGAGACGGGCATCAACGAGGCTCTGATCCTGAAGTGGGTCAATCGTGCCGACCTGATGCGTGTCAAGGGGATTGGCTCCGAGTACTCCGACCTGCTCGAAGCCGCCGGCGTCGATTCGCCGTTGGAGCTGCGGCACCGGATTCCCGAGCACCTCTTCAAGAGGCTGGAAGAGGTCAACGCCGCCAAGCACCTCGTCCGCCGTCTGCCCACAGAGCACGAGGTCGGGGAGTGGATCAGCGAGGCAGGGGCACTGCCCAAGAGCGTGGAGCATTAGTGCGTACCTGACCACCAGGTCATCCAGGTGCATTGAACTGAGGCCGCCTCTCGGCTACCGTTAGCGACATCTCCATACGGCGGCGCCGTTGAACGCTCAGGAGGGTGGCCTTAGAACCTCGACCTCCCCGTCAGCCGGGTGGTCCTGCACGACTGGCAATTGCGGTGGCAGTTGTCATCGGGCTCATCGCGACGATCGTGGCTGGCTTCTGGTGGGCGCGTAGCGGCCAGCTCGCTGGAGTGGGTCCGGCTCCCCACTCGACGTCGACCACCCCCGCCCCGCTCGTCTACGCAGCACCACCAGACCATTTCGATACCCTGCCGCCGGGCTCTCGGCTGCCGGCAGGCAGTGAGTGCGCCGCACTGATTCGCACGCGTCCCCTGCCCGAGAACAAGGCCGTCAACGCGGCCTTCAACCAGGCTCGCGGTCACGCGCTGGCCCGCGACTTCTTCGACCCGCGGAGCGGGGATCCGAGGGCGAACGCCACGATCAGCGTGCGCGTCGACGGCGACTTCGCCGGCACCACGCACGAGATCCTGCGTTGGGCAGCCTGCAAATGGGGCATCGACGAGGACGTCGTCGACGCACAGGCAGCCAAGGAAAGCTGGTGGCGGCAGAACAGCATGGGCGACTGGCATCCCGATTCGAGCGCGTGCGCTCCCGGCCATGGCCTTGGCGCCGACGGCCGGCCGGGTCAGTGCCCTCAGAGCTTCGGCATCCTGCAGGACCGCTACCCCTTCCAGCACTCGTCCTGGCCGGGCATAGCGCAGTCGACGGCGATGAACGCTGACACTGCCTACGCGATCTGGAGGGCATGCTTCGAGGGCTATGAGCGCTGGCTCAACACACTGGAGCGCGGCCGTGAATACGCTGCCGGCGATGCCTGGGGCTGCGTCGGCCGCTGGGTCAGCGGCCGGTGGCACACGCCCCTGGCTGAGCAGTACATCGCCGGCGTCCGGGACTACCTGAGCCGGCGGGTCTGGGAACACCGCGATTTCGTAGAGCTGTAGCTGCCTGGCCGGCGGGTCGAGGTCAGTGCCTCCGGCTCCGCGCATAACGCACCGAGGAGCTCAGGGGTAGTGGCCTGCCACGGCCGGCGAGCACACGCCGTGCGGCCGCTATCGAGCCCGGGTCCGCTCCCTGGGCCGCCCTGACTGTGACGCGGCGGAGCCACAACAGAGAGACGACGTCGATGCTCAGGACCGGGTGGAAGCCGCCGTCTGCGACCGCCTTCTCGCCGACGCGCCCGATGCTGCCTATCCAGAGCCGGACCAATCCCTCCTTCCTGGCCTGTCCTGCGATGGAGAGCAGGAGAGTTCGAAAGATGCCCTGGTTGCGATGAGCGGGGAGGGTCACGCAGTTCCACACATAGGCCTCGCCCGTGCCGGGCTGGATTTCAAGCCGGAGCTCTCCGATCCACTCTGCCCTGCTTGACAGCCAGCCATAGGCGACGACTTCGCCGCCAAGCCACGCCCCGAAGCAGCGACACCCCCTGGCCAGCCGCTCGGCCACGAGATCGCCCTCCCTGCCCATAGCCGCCACAAGGGCTGGTATGGAGGTTGAGACGACCTCCGCGACTGCGACCGGGAGCGCCGCGGGCGGCGGACTCGAGGCGCGCAGGTCCGCCGCCCACAGTGTGCCCCGGATCAGAATCGGAAAAAGAGACCGCGAACCTTCTCGATGACCTCCGGGTCCCCGGTCGCCGACCCGCCCGGAAAGCGGCCGAAGACCGTGAGGACGAAGTCAGACGGCGTATACCGGAACAGGGCCTGACCACCCTCGAAGTCGCCCGCCTCGGGCTGGGAGGACCACTGACCGTCTTTGACGGTCGCGCGCCACCTGCCGCCCCAGGGACCTGAGACGTCGATGCCGTAGACGGCGTCGACACCCTCGGCGGCCTTCTGGTCGACCGTGTACTGCATGATGATGTGGCAGTACGGAATCAGCACGCCCGCCGTGGCTTCGTCGAGCTCGGCCAGCTTGTCGCCCAGCCCATACTCAATGTCGTAGGGGTGAATCCCGTAGTCCATGATGTGGAAGGCTGGATAGAACCCGGCCGGGACAGGGCCCATGTACGGGTGTGTGACCATGAAGCCCGTCCACTCGTCAGGCGTGAGCGCGTCGAAGATCGACATCATCTTCGACCTGTCGTCGTTTAGACGGCCCAGCGCCTCGTCGCGTGAGAGCTTACGAAACTCGAGAGCGTGGTCGTTCAGCGTCTCTCCCATGACGGGGAGGCCGAGCGCGCCGGCGCTCTCGCCCTTCCCGGCCACCTCCCAGCGCGAGAGGTAGCCCTCGGTGACGTCGATCATGTGACCGACGAGGTCGCGCACCTCCCACTCGGTGCAGCGCGTCTGGACGTTCCAGTTCCTGGGGTCCTCCACCAGGTCGAAGAACTTCTTCTGGTCGCGGCGAAGGATGTCGAGGACGGTGTCCTTCCCCTCGGCGGCCATCGGGTTGACCGGAGCCATCAGTGCGCTCATAAGTGCATTCGTTCTCCCAGAGGTCAGATTGCGACCACCCGAAACCGGATCAAAGTTCTGCGCGGCTCGTCGCGGTGGTCGGTACGACGATCGGCGGCAGGTTGAGGTTCAGCTTGTCGCGCCGCCCTTCGTACTGAGGCGGCAGCTTAAGCGCCGAGCCCAGCGCCTCTGGCGCCTCGTCTACGGTGAACCCCGGCTGGTCGGTTGCAATCTCGAAAAGAACGCCGCCCGGCTCCCTGTAGTAGATCGAGCGGAAATACTTGCGGTCGATCACCGGCGTGACCTGACGCCCGGCCCCGACCAGCGTCTCGCGCCAGGCAAGCTGCTGACTCTCGTCGGTGGCCCTCCAGGCGACATGGTGGACGGTCCCCGCCGCCTCCTCCCCTCGCGCGCCATCGGGTGCCTCGAGCACGTCGACCAGCGCGCCAGGCTTCCCGTCACCGGTCTCGTAGCGTGTCCGGCCATCCTCGCCACCTGCCTGACGGAATCCCATGGTGTCGCGGAGAAAGCGGACGGTTGAGGCCGCCTCGTCCACACAGAGGGTGACCGAATGGAAACCCCGGATGGCGTGGACGGGGTCGACCGGGCCGCCTCGCCAGGGGACCCAGCGGGCGTCTGACGCGGCCCCCACCAGCTCCAGCTGCATGCCGTCGGGATCGCGGAACGCGACGGCCTGGACGTCAAAGCGGGTGGTCTCGGAGACTTCCAGGCCCAGCTGCCGAAGGCGGAGGGCCCAGTAGGCGAGCGAGCTGTCAGGGACCCCAAACGAGATCAGCGTCACCTGCCCGCTGCCTTGCCGGCCCCCGCCCAGGTGGGGCCACGCGAAGAAGGTCATCGCCGTCCCGGGCGTACCCAGCCGGTCGCCGTAGTAGAGGTGGTAGGTGTCCGGCACGTCGAAATTGACGGTCTTCTTGACGAACCGGAGCCCAAGCACACTCACGTAGAAATCCACGTTGCGCTGCGCGTCGGCGGTGATGGCGGTTACGTGATGGATACCCGGCACAGTCTCGGGCACGGCCTACTCCAGTCCTCCAGCGAAGGCATATGTTAGGTCACCCCGGGCGTCCGTGGAAGGTACGGCAACGCCGCCCGTGCCGGCCCGCCGCTCACTCCCGTCGCACGGACAGCCTGGTCTTGTATCCGCTTTCGCCGAAGGCTGATTCCGGGATCAGCTCGATCCTGGACCGGAAGGTCAGCCTGGACCGGATCGCGTCCTCCAGCTGACCGGCCAGCGCCACATCGGCAGGATGCTCGGGTACCTCTACCTCTATCGGTACGGGGGGCTGGACGCTGACGCCACTGCCCTGGCGGACGACTCGCGCTCGTCCGGTCACGCGAGGCCTGAACTCGCCAACCACGGCCAGGATGGCGGAAGGATATACGTTGACCCCGCGCACTATGAACATGTCATCTCGGCGGCCGAGACAGCGCAGGCGAAAGCTGGTCCGGCCGCAGGGGCACGACGTGCCCTCGATCCTTACGATGTCGCCACCCAGAAAGCGGACCACCGGCATCGCCTCGCGTGTGAGGGTCGTGTAGACCATCTCGCCGACGGCGCCCGTCTCGATCGTCATCGCCTCTCGTGTGTCGAGGTCGACGAGCTCGGGCCAGACGTCGCCGGTGCCACAGAAGTGCATTCCCTCCTGCTGCGGGCACTCGCCGAACAGCGAAGGCGCCACGTCTCCGATTCCCATGACCTCCGTGACGGTCGCGCCAAGTGCGCTCTGTATGTGGTCGCGAATCGCCGGTATGCCACCGCCAGGCTCACCGCCCGTGACCACGTGGACCAGTGCCGGCGAGCCGGAGCCCACGTCGCCCTGCCCCAGTCGGTTGGCGATGTATTGAGCGAAGGAAGCCGTGGCCAGGAATGTGTCGGCAAGGCCGGACCTGAGGCTGAAGAGAACCCTGTCTGTGTCGCCGGGCGCCACGGGTACCGCCCGGACTCCAAGCCGCGACAACACGAAGTGCGTGTGCCCGGCCACGAACGGGCCGGCCCCAAACGACGTCAGCACGCTGTGGTGGTCGTGGATGCCGGTGGCGTAGTAGCTGCGCGCTCCTATCGCGGTCCAGGTCTTTATGTCGGCAGAGGAGAGGGCGATGATGCTCGGAGCTCCGGCAGTTCCGCTGGTCTGGTAGAGGCGTTTGATCCCGCCCTGAGGCACGCAGACGTTGGTGCCGAAGGGTGGCTCCTCGTCGATCGCCTGCTTGAGGTCGTCCTTCGTCGTGAACGGCAGCTGCGCGATGTCCTCCAGACCCACGCCCGAAGGACCGATCCCCGCCTCGCGAAACCTGCGCGCATAAAACGGCGACCTCTCAACCACGCGGCTGAGCTGGGTCTCCCAGACCGCGGCGGCTCGGGCCAGCGTCTCGTCGGCGGACGCGGTTTCGAGTTCGCGCTCCCAGATCCAGTCCCGGTTGCAGTCATCGCCTTGTAGGCGGCCGCTGGCATGCGGCTGACAGCTCCCAGACATCGTTTCCATCGTGCGCTCTGAGATTATGTCGCTCATGGCGCCGCCGTTCGCGGGCGATGACCGAGTGTTGCTGACCACAGTGGTGGGCAGCTATCCCCAGCCCGACTGGCTGATCGACCGGCGAGCCCTCGGCGGTCGCCTTCCCCCGCGCACTCGGGCTCGAGAGATCTGGCGTGTCGCTCCGGAGTTCCTGGAACAGGCTCAAGACGACGCAACCGTGCTCGCGATCCGGGACATGGAGCTGGCCGGCATCGACATCGTCACCGACGGCGAGATACGGCGTGAGAGCTACTCCAACAGGTTTGCGACCGCGCTTGACGGCATGGACCTGGAAAGACCGGGCACAGCCCTCGACCGGACGGGACATCCCAACCCCGTCCCCCGAGTGGTCGGCCCGATCCGCCGCCTGGCTCCAGTCCTCGTTCGTGACGTCGAATTCCTGCGGGCGCATACCGGACGGACCATCAAGGCCACGGTGCCTGGTCCGTTCACGATGTCGCAGCAGGCCCAGGACGACTATTACGGCGACGACGAGGCGCTGGCGATGAGCCTCGCGGAAGCGGTCAACGAAGAGCTTCGGGACCTGTTCGCTGCGGGCGCGAACGTGGTGCAGATTGATGAGCCGTACCTGCAGGCCAGAGCGGAGAAGGCGCGACGATTCGCGATCCGAGCGATCAACCGGGCGGTGCTCGGCGCGCCGGGGACCACAGCACTGCACACCTGCTTCGGATACGCGCACATCGTCCATGATCGACCGGACGGCTATCCCTTCTTCGACGAGCTTGCAGACGCGACCGTGGATCAGATCTCACTCGAATCGGCCCAGCAGAACGTCGACCTGTCGATCCTCAGGGCGGTTCCCAACAAGCGCTTTCTCGTTGGTGTGATCGACCTCGCCGATGACAGTCCGGTGGAAGAGGTGGACGTCGTCGCCGGCCGGATCCGCAACGCCCTCAGGTTCGTGACGCCCGAGCGCCTTCTTGTGGCTCCCGACTGCGGCATGAAGTACCTGCCGCGCTTGAAGGCGTTCCAGAAGCTGACGGCCCTGGCCGGCGCCGCGGCAAAAGTTCGATCCGAGTTGTAGTTGGCAAGGGGAGGCAGGCCTCCCCCTCCGGACCCCCACCGTGCTCACCCACAGGTAGCCGCCATCCCACCGGTGGTGGGTGACGGGCAGCGTCTGGCAGCATGCGGTTGGGCTACCGGGACTAGGGCGGGTGCTGACTGAGCTCAGGGCGGCCCTGAGCGGGACGCGGCGCCCTTCTCGATGAGCTGGTACTGAACACCGTCGCAGGTCTCAGCCTTCGTCCAGTAGTTGAGGTTGGCGCCGATCGCCATCGGATCGGCGGTCGTGGTCTCGACGCCCAGTCCGCGCAGCGCCTGCATCGTAGTCGAGAGCGAGTCGACCTCAAACGCGACGTGCTCGATCCTTGCCCTGCCGTCGCCGAGACGCTGTGCTCGCTCCGCCGCTTCGTCGATCTCGATGACCTCCAGCTGGGTCTCGCCACACGCGTAGAAGGCGGCGCGCAGGCGGCCTCGGATCTCGACGTCTCGGTCGAAGCGGAGCCCCAACTGCGCCAGGAAGCGCTTGGCCTCGTCCAGGTCGTCGACGATTACACCCACGTGGTCGATTCGTTTTAGCACCTCCCCATCATCCCAATTCCAGTCTCTCTCCCTGTGGTCCTGTGACGCCGGCGACCGCCTGCGCCTGCCCACCGACCTGTGGTAACGTGAGAGTTACGGTAACTCTACCGTTACCGCATCTCGTTCATCGATAAAAACAGAGGCATCGCAAATGAACCAGCTGTCAGGCAAGACCGCCCTGGTAGTGGGAGCCAGTCGCGGGCTCGGGAGGGGCGTGGCCGAGGCGTTCATCGAGGAGGGCGCCTCAGTCGTCGCGGTGGCACGGGACCCCAGCCCTCTCGCCGACCTCGCCGCCCGAAGCACCCAGCTTCAAATCGAGGCTGCCGACGCGAGCGACCCGATCGTGGCAGGCACCCTGCTGGAGCGGCACGCGCCGGACGTCCTGGCGCTCGTCGCGGGCGCGACTCCGCTGCTTCGGCCGGTTCACCACCACACCTGGGAAACCTTCTCTGCCAACTGGCACACCGACGTGCGAATGACGTTCAACTGGCTCCGCGAAGCGCTCCTCCTCCCCATGCGGCGCGGCAGCCGCGTAATCGTGATGAGCAGCGGAGCCGCGCTCCAGGGGTCGCCGCTCAGCGGGGGCTACGCAGGCGCAAAGGCAACCCAGCGCTTCATGGCGGAGTACGCGGCGCAGGAGTCCCGCCGCAGCGGCCTTGGAATCACAGTCACCGCCGTCCTGCCCAGGCTCACGCCTGCAACCGACCTCGGCCGGCCGGCCGTCGCCGCTTACGCGGCTCGCAGTGGCCTCTCCGAGGCAGACTACCTGGCGCAGCTGGGCGAGCCGGTCACGCCGCGAGTTGCGGGAGCGGCTTTCCTGCGCCTCGCTGCCGGCAGCCCTGACGGCGACGCTGCCGCGTACCTGCTGACGGGCGACGGGCTGCAACCTCTGAAGTAACCAGTGGACTAGCCGGCTTCAGCCGGGCGGCGTCCGAGCAGACCCGGCAAACTGTTTGGAGTGCGGAGTACCGCTGCACCCAGCAGCCCGGCCGGCACGGCCGCTCAACCACTGTCCCCCGACGACCTGAGCCGCATGGACGCCTACTGGCGCGCGGCCAACTACCTCTCGGTCGGCCAGATCTACCTGCTCGACAACCCACTGCTCCGTGAGCCGCTCCGTCCGGAGCACATCAAGCCCCGCCTGCTTGGCCACTGGGGGACGACGCCAGGCCTGAACTTCATGTACGTGCACCTGAACAGGGTGATCAAGGCGCGGGACCTTGACGCGATATACGTCATGGGGCCCGGCCACGGCGGACCGGGAATCGTGGCCAACGCCTACCTCGAGGGCACATACAGCGAGGTCTACTCCGCCGTCACCAGCGACACCGACGGGATGCGCCGGCTTTTCCGGCAGTTCTCGTTTCCCGGCGGCATTCCGAGCCACGTGGCGCCGGAGACTCCGGGGTCCATCCACGAGGGCGGCGAGCTCGGCTACTCGCTCACCCACGCCTACGGCGCCGCCTTCGACAACCCCAACCTGGTCGTGTTCTGCGTGGTTGGTGACGGCGAAGCAGAGACCGGGCCCCTCGCCGCCAGCTGGCATTCGAACAAGTTCCTGAACCCGGCGACGGACGGGGCAGTCCTGCCCATCCTGCACCTGAACGGCTACAAGATCGCCAGTCCGACCGTGCTGGCGCGCATCCCGGAGGACGAACTGCGGCGCCTGCTCGAGGGCCTGGGTCACGAGCCGCTCTTCGTCGAAGGCGACGACCCCACCGTGATGCACGGCTTGATGGCGGCGGCGCTGGACCAGGTGCTCGATCGAATCGCGAGCATGCAGCAGGCAGCCCGGGACCGAAGCCAGACTGAACGGCCTCGCTGGCCCATGATCGTGCTTCGCACGCCGAAGGGCTGGACGGGCCCCAAGGAGGTGGACGGTCTGCCCACCGAGGGCACCTTTCGTTCTCACCAGGTGCCGCTCGCCGAGGTTCGAACCAATCCTGAGCACCTGCGCGCCCTGGAAGCGTGGATGCGATCCTACCGGCCCGAAGAGCTCTTCGACGACGCCGGCAGACTGAGGCCGGAGCTGGCCGAACTGCCACCCTGGGGCGACCGGCGGATGAGCGCCAACCCCCACGCTAACGGCGGGCTCCTGCTGAAGGATCTGCGGCTGCCCGATTTCCGCGACTACGCGGTGGAGGTCCCCAGCCCGGGAACGACCACGAGCGAGGCCACCCGGGTTCTGAGCGCGTTCCTGCGCGACGCGGTGCGCATGAACCCCGACAGCTTCCGGATCGTGGGACCGGACGAGACCGCCTCTAACCGGCTGTCTCACCTGTTCGAGGCCACCGACCGCACCTGGATGGCAGAGCTCGTACCAGGTGATGATCACCTCGCCCCGGACGGTCGCGTCATGGAGGTGCTCAGCGAACACCTCTGCCAGGGCTGGCTGGAGGGCTACCTGCTGACCGGCCGTCACGGCCTGTTCAACTGCTACGAGGCGTTCATCCACATCGTCGACTCGATGTTCAACCAGCACGCCAAGTGGTTGAAGGTGACCCGGGGCATTCCCTGGCGGAGACAGATCGCGTCGCTTAACTACCTGCTGACGTCGCACGTCTGGCGCCAGGACCACAACGGCTTCACACACCAGGATCCCGGCTTCATCAACCTCGTGATGGACAAGAAGCCCGAGATCGTCAGGGTCTACCTCCCACCCGACGACAACACGCTGCTTTCGGTCGCCGACCACTGTCTGCGCAGCCGGAACTACGTCAACGTCATCGTGGCCGGCAAGCAGCCCGCCCTGAACTACCTCTCGATGGAGCAGGCGGTCATTCACAGCACCCGCGGCATCGGCATCTGGGAGTGGGCGAGCACCGACGCCGGCAGTGAGCCCGACGTGGTCCTGGCGTGCTGCGGCGACGTGCCGACCCTGGAGACGCTGGCAGCGGCAGACCTGGTGGGGCAGCACTTGCCGGACCTCAAGGTCCGCGTTGTGAACGTCGTCGACGTGGCGCGCCTGCACCCTGCAGCGATACATCCCCACGGGCTCTCGGACTCACAGTTCGACGCGCTGTTCACAACCAGCCGGCCCGTGATCTTCGCCTTCCACGGCTACCCCTGGCTCATTCACCGGCTCACATACCGTCGACACAACCATGACAACTTCCACGTTCGTGGATACATGGAGGAAGGCACGACAACCACGCCGTTCGACATGGTGATGCTCAACAACCTCGACCGGTACCACCTGGTCATGGACGTGATCGATTGGGTGCCCGGGCTCGGGCCACGAGCCGCCCACCTTCGCCAGCAGATGGAGGACCAGCGGCTGCGCAGTTGCCTGTACACGCGAGAACACGGCGAAGACACTCCCGAGGTCCAGGGCTGGACCTGGCCGCGCTGACTGATCAGAGAGGGCGCTGACGCCGTGCGGATGCTGGTCATCAACGCCGGCTCGACCAGCCTGAAGCTGCGCTTACTTGACACCGATGACACGCTGCTGGCGGACCACGAGCTGCCGGCAGTCAAGGGCGCATTCGACGAAGACGCGGTCGCTGCTCAAGTGGCCGGGCTGGACGGGGTGAACGCCGTCGGCCATCGCGTCGTGCATAGTGGCCCGGCGCTTTCGACGGCGGTGCTGGTCGACGAGCGCGTCGAGGCGTATCTGCGCTCACTCGTTGACCTTGCACCCCTCCATCAGCCGCCAGCCCTCCACGGCATCGATCTCGCGCGGCGGCTTCTGCCTGGCGTCCCGTCGGTGGCCTGCTTCGACACGGCCTTCCACGCCGGCCTCCCGGCGGCCGCCGCCACCTATGCGATCCCGCAGCAGTGGCGCGACCGGTACAGCCTGCGTCGCTACGGCTTCCACGGCCTGTCTCACGCCTACGCGTCACGCCGCGCGGCTGAGCTACTGGGACGCCACGCTGAACGGCTGCGGCTGGTGACCTGTCACCTCGGCGCGGGTGCCTCACTGGCCGCCGTCGTCGACGGCAGGTCCGTCGACACGACGATGGGGTTCACCCCTCTCGAGGGTCTGGTCATGG
>Ga0126384_10000524_pt1 | contig 21245 bp, 18 predicted proteins | sample PanSoiMetPlot_36_FD_92543 | JGI IMG/M metagenome (GOLD analysis project Ga0126384, IMG submission 92543) | Tropical forest soil microbial communities from Panama - MetaG Plot_36 | ecosystem: Environmental > Terrestrial > Soil > Tropical forest > Bulk soil | place: Panama | collected 2016-02-17 | reverse complement strand
TGCCGATGAGGTGACGGATCGGGTCGACCTCGCCCTTGGCGCCGAACGCCCCTCTTAAGTCCGGAATGGTCGAGCCGAGCACCAGCAGGGCGTCGCGCACCTTCTTCTGGCTTACCGGGTCCCAGTTCGGCACCTCGAACCTGCCAGGACTCTGCTGGCTGAGCTTAGTCGCATCCTGCAAGGCATGAACCTGCTCGACGTCCTTCGGATCGTTGGGGTCGATCAGCGTCCGTATCGCGACCAGCGCATAGCGGGTGCCGACCTTTCCCTTGTCGTAGGTGTAGCTGCCCGCGCCATAGACGATAGCGCCCACCACATAGTGATCTTCATTAATCACCTCCATCGACCTGAAGCGCCGACCGGTATCGGGCAGCGCGATGGTCACCGGCCCGGCGTCGAGATCGACCACCGCCGGGGAATAGAGCGTATCCCGATTGGCCCGGATGACGGTCTGCTTATCGATCGGCATCACCGTGCGATGATGAAACAGGCTGCCGACGCCGCCGGCATCCTTGAATGCGTGGCCGAGGTAGAGGTCGGACTCCGCGCGGATGAAATTGTCCACCGTCACCGGGACGGGGCGGGGCGCCTGCGCCAGCGCTGCGCCCGCGCTCGCGCACAGAATGGCGAGTATCGCCTGAACATGTCTCATCGGGTCCTCCTGCTTACTGCGCCGCGATGCGCTCGACGTCGGGCAGCACCCAGACCTTGTCGAAGAACGCCGTCTTCGGCCCGTACAGCCGGAACATCAGCTCGAAGCCGCGCTGCGCGTCGGTCGGCACCCAGTTCGACTCCTTTCCGGCCGGCGCCTTCGGACCGAAATAGACATCGATCGAGCCGTCGGCATTCTTCTGGATCTCCGGGATCTGCGACGAACGGCTGGCGCGCGGCATGTTGCGGATCAAGGCGTGCGTCTGCCGGTCGTAGGCGGTCACCGACCAGTACTGCTCCACCGGCGCGTCGGGCGGCACGGTGAGACGATAGGTCTGGCCGCCGTCGAACGCGCCGCCAGTCTTGTCGCGGATGGAGATCAGGTAGAACTGGGCGGTGCCCGGACGTTTGATCGCGATGTAGGCGTAGGTATAGAGCAGCGCGCGCGCATCGATCGCGTAGTGGTCGTGGTTGGCATAAGTGGAGCTCTGCCCTTCGATCGCTTCCGGCGCGGTCGGAAACATCCACCGGCTGTTCGCGAAGAACGGCGGGAAGCCCGCATCGTAGCGTTGCTCCAGCCGCCCCTTGGCCTCGCCGATGGCGGCGATGAGAATCTTTTGCGTCGCCTCGTCGGGCGCGAAGGTCTTGCCCTTCTCGATGCCGACCGTACGGAGCTGATCGATCATCGCCCGGTCGCGCTCGAGCCAGGGCTCGCTCTGCACGATGCGGTCGAGCGATGTGAAGAAGCTCAGGTCGTAGCGGATGGTGCTGTCATACGCGACGTCCTTGACGTCGGTGAAGACCGTCTCGGGCGGATTGGCGGCCGCGGACAGCGGGTAGACCTTCACCCGCTTGCCATACGCGATCGCCGCCGCAACGTCCGCATCTCCATGGCTCTTCAGATTGGAGCGCAGCAGCGCGTAGCCGCCGTAGGTGTCGGACTGGAGCGGGATGTAGCCGTCGGGGAGCTTGTCCCGGTAACCCGGCGGGAGAACCAGAAACCTGCCGCCCGCGCCTTTGTCGAGGCCCAACAGTCCCACGTCTTCGAGGGCGGTCTGCCAGACCGTGACGATGTTGCCCGTCAGCGAGGCCTTGGCGTCGCCCGGCGGAATCTCGAACACGATCGGTCCGGCATCCTTGGTGTTGAAGAACGCCATGAAGTAGATGGCGTCCGGATTGGGGGTTAGCGTCTGGTTGCGCCAGTCGAGCGGGCGGCCCCAATAGATGACCTGGTTCACCTTTCCGGGAGTCTTGGTGAGCATCTCCTGCAGCATCAGGTCGGTGTTGACCGCCGACATGCCCCAGAAAACGGCCTCGACGGCGCGCCGTTCGATCTGCCGGTGCGCGAGATCGTCGGCCGAGAGGTTTTCGGCCCGTGCGGTCGACGCCGCGCATAGCGATGCGAGGATAGCGAGGGTTGCACGCTTCATGGCTCCGCTCCTTCGTGCTCCCACCTCAGAACGGGTTGACGTAATTGAGGGATCGCGACCTGCCGCAGCACGACCTGGCGGATGACGTGGGCGGCCTTGACGTGCTCGGTGTAGATCGCGGCGGTGCCGGTGCTTCCGGCGGGCAGGCGGCGCGTCACCTCCGCGTCGTCGCGCTTGACGCGGACCACGAACGGCGCCGCCTGGATCTGCTCCGGCGCGACCGCGCGGCCGCCGACCTGCGTCTGGCCGGTCGCGATCGCCTGCAGCACCGTCTCGACACGTCCGTCGTAGATCCGGCCCGGGAAGACCTTGAACGATCTCGATCGGTAGGACGCCTCGCGCGCGCCTGCGATCGAGGTTTCCGTCGTGCCGGCTGCTGCGTCTCCGGCCGAGATCGCGCCGTCAGCGCTTGACGAGGCGCTGCAATATCGGACACACGCGCCACATGGCGGCGCGGGCTCGTCTGGGTGCTCGGCATCCTTGCCCCGGCACTCGCAGGCGCGTGGGTGGCGCACCCGGTCGCGATCCCCGGCCGGCTGAGCCAGCCGGATTTCATTTGCCGATCGGATCGTGTCGTCCCGGCTCGATTCCTCGTTCACCTCGCCGGCTGACCCGCCATCGCGTTCTTGATCAGGCCGACCACCGCAGTGACGATCGCGCCGGCAACGCCGCCGCCCACCGCCTGTCCGAGCATCGTACCAATGTCGAGACCGCCTGCGCTTCCGGCCAGCATCGGCAGCAGGGCGGTGAGAAGCTGGCCGCCGCCCGCGCCGCCGAGCGCGCCGGCGACGGTGTTGCCGAGCGTGCCGAGGTTGAGGTCCTTGAGCGCGGCGCCGGCGGCATTACCGCCGGCCGCGCCGAAGATGAGCTGGATGATGAGATTGACGATCGTGGCTGACATGAGACTCTCCTTGCTCCGTTGGGGTTCTGATGGAAGCTCAATCGTGACGTCGTCGAACGCGGCTCTCGCGTGTGTCCTCGCTTTCAGCCCACCCATGACGGAATTGCACCGGCCGACGTTTCCGCGGGCCGGCGCGCGACGCTATTGCCTCGCCGCGTCGAAGTTCTTCTGCATCTTCTCGACGATCTGATCGATGCTGAAGCTGGACGGCCGCTGGCTCGGCGGCCAGTCCTTGAAGGTGGCGAGGAAGTCGGCGGCGACGGCCGACGCTCCGATGAACGCACCCGCTCCATCCGACAAGAACCAGTCGTAGTAGGTGTTCGACGTGACGTCTGCGCGTTCGTAGGGGTCCGAGCGCAGATTGAAGAGCTTGGGCACGCGGAGCTTGGTGAACGGCTCGGCCCAGATCCGCACCGTGCCCTGCGCGCGTTGCTCCTCGAACACGACCTTCCAGTTCTCGTGGCGCAGGGCGACGAGATCGCCGTCGTCGTCGAAGTAGAAGAACTCCTTGCGCGCGCTGTTAGGCTGCTGGCCCGTGAGGTAGGGAAGCTGGTTGTAGCCGTCGAGATGCACCCTGAAGGTCTTGGCGCCGACCTGATGGCCCTTGAGCAGCTTCTCCTTGATGTCGGGATCGCCTGCGGCCGCCATCAAGGTCGGCAACCAATCGAGCCCGCTCATCATGTCGTTCGAGACGAAGCCCGGCTGAATGTGTCCAGGCCAGCGGATCATGCACGGCACACGGAACGCGCCTTCCCAGTTGGTGTTCTTCTCGCTGCGGAACGGCGTCGTGCCGGAATCCGGCCAGGAATTCTGGTGCGGGCCGTTGTCGGTCGTGTAGAGCACGATCGTGTCGTTGGCGATGCCGAGATCGTCCACAGCCTTGAGGATCGTGCCGATCGTCGCGTCGTGCTCGATCATGCCGTCGGCGTATTCGGTTCTGCTGTTCAGTCCCGGCTTGTCGCGGTGGGCTTCCCGCACGTGGGTGCGGAAATGCATGCGCGTGGTGTTCATCCAGCAGAAGAACGGCCGATCCGCGCGTGCCTGCCGCTGAATGAAGTCGATGGCGGCGGCCGACGTCTCGTCGTCGATCGTCTCCATGCGCTTCCTCGTGAGCGGGCCGGTGTCCTCGATCCGGCCGTCCGCGAATGTCCGGAGCACACCGCGCGGTCCAAAGCGCTTCCGGAAGGCCGGATCCTGCGGATAGAAATGGTTCTCGGGATCCTCCTCGGCGTTGAGGTGATAGAGGTTGCCGAAGAACTCGTCGAACCCGTGATTGGTCGGCAGATACTCGTCGCGGTCGCCGAGATGATTCTTGCCGAATTGGCCGGTGGCGTAGCCGAGCGGCTTGAGCAGCTCGGCGAGCGTGACATCCCGCGCCTGCAGGCCGACGGTCGCGCCCGGAATGCCGACCTTCGAGAGCCCGGTGCGCAGCGTGCATTGCCCGGTGATGAACGTCGACCGCCCTGCCGTGCAGCTCTGCTCGGCGTAGTAGTCGGTGAACATCATGCCTTCCTTGGCGATGCGGTCGATGTTGGGCGTGCGGTATCCCATCAGGCCGAATGAGTAGGCGCTGATGTTGGTCTGGCCGATGTCGTCGCCGAAGATGACGAGGATGTTCGGGCGCCGGCCGCCGCCCGCCGGCGCAGGTTGCTGCTGCGGCTGCTGCGCCTGCGCGATCCGCGCCGGCGCGCCCGCCGCGAGCGCGGACGCCGCCGCCAACGTGGTGCCGGCGAGCAGGACGTTGCGGCGGCTGAGGTCGCGATCGTCCGTATCGCGCCCGGGTTTGCGCGGCGCGGCGTCGGGCGTCACTGACTTCGTCATGGTCTTCGCCTCCTCGATCAGTTGCGGTTCGCCTTCAGGCATTCTTCTTTCTCACCACGCAACGAAAGCCGACCTGGCTTGTCGACCTATCGACCGGCTCCGTGTGGCGCGCGGCCGGGCGATAACGGCGGCAGTCGTTCGGCGCGCAAAGGCGCGAGCCGCCTCGAGCATGGGCGGGCAGCACGAGGGTCACGCGGTGGACGTCGCTTTGTCGGGATAAATACCTGTCCGATCCCATGCCGAAGGTGCCATAGGGGATACCGGCCACGCCGGAGAGCGCCGCCGACAACGCGGCGCTCGGCCGTCGCAGATCAGCCTTGTTCAGCATGATGCCGTCATTAGCCATCAAGACGTCGACAAGGAGCCTGCCCGGCCCGCGTGACTGGCACGCGTCCGCGGCAATCGATCGGATCGACGAAGATATCGCGATGAACCGATGACGATTGCGCTAAGCAATTCGATAGAATTACGCCCGTCGCACCCCGTTTGCCGGCGATCGCGCCCGCATCGCCAGATGGAACCTGATGTTTCGACGACACGCGCGCCGCCCGTCGAGCGATGCTAACAGGTCTCAATGAGGTGACTGTTCCATCGGGCCGCCGCGAATCAAAACGAATCGCGGCAGCGGCCGCCGATATTTTTCGGTAGTACCTGTGTCTTGCGCGCGACCGCCTGTGGACAACGCCAACGCCCGGATACCAACCGGGCAGGCTCCGCGGCCCCGCTGCGCCATTTTTCTCAACGCTCACGCGCCGATTGCGTCATCTGCAGCGCCAAGCCTTGTCCGTGGCAAGACCAGGAGTCACGTTGCCATTGCAAAGGCGACGGGTGCTGCAAGCTAGGTTGCACGTCAAGTGCGCGTCCCGTGCGCTGGCGGTTGAACTCGTGGAAGGGGGCGCGACGATGGAGAGATCAAAGCGCAAGCCTCTTCGTCGTCGGGTTTTGTTGATTGTGCTCTGCGCGCTCAGCCTTGCGCCGGCCGCCGCGCACGCGGATGAAGGCGGCTTGAGCTTCTGGCTTCCCGGATTGATGGGCAGCCTCTCCGCAGTGCCCGGCCAACCCGGATGGTCGTGGTTGACGGCCTACGTTCATCTGCAGGAGGCGGCGAACGGCAGCAAGGAGTTCGTCCGGCGCGCCGCCGTCGTTGCGGGCCTCGAGGCTCGCGCGGACGTGGCGGCGAGCGGTCCGGTCTACACGTTTGCGACGCCGGTGCTGGGCGGGCAGGCGGCGTTCGGCCTGTTCGGGGCAGGCGGAAATTCGTTCGCCGCAATCGACGCCACGCTGACGGGGCCGCGAGGAAACACGATTTCGGGCCATGCCAGCGATTCCCGCACAGACTGGGCCGACGTCTTCTGGCAGGGAACGCTCAAGTGGAACAACGGCGTCCACAACACCATGGTCTACGCGACCGGAAACATCCTGAGCGGCACCTATGATCCCACCCGCCTCGCCAATCTCAGCCTGGGCTGGGTCGCCGTCGATGCCGGCGGCGGCTACACCTACCTCGACACGAAAACCGGCCACGAGTTCACGGTCGTGAGCGGACTGACCTACAATTTCATGAATCACGACCTCCAGTATCAGAACGGCATCGACTGGCATCTCGACTGGGCCGCCTCCCAGTTCTTCGGCAAGTCCGTTCATGCCGGCATCGCGGGCTACGTCTTCCAGCAGCTCACCGGCGACAGCGGCGCCGGCGCAAAGCTCGGCGATTTCAAGGGACGCGTGCTCGGCATCGGTCCGCAGATCGGATTTTTCTTCCCTCTGGGCGAAAAATATCAGGGTTATCTCAACCTGAGGGCCTACAGGGACTTCGCCGTCGAGAACCGGGCGGAGGGTTTCAGCACGTGGCTGACCTTCGTGATCTCGCCGGCCGCACCAACGGAGACGCCGGCCAAGCCGCTGCGGACCAAGTACTGAAGGCGCGCAGCGCATCCTTCATCACGAGAAAGGCGAATGGACCAAGTCGCGGATCGCGACTTGGTCCATCGTCTTGAGCGTTGACTTATGTCCTGCCGGCGAACCGGTCCCGCTCGCCCGGACTCAGCGCCAGACCAGAGCACGTTCCGTTCCTACGGAATCGGAACGTGCTCTAGATTCGTCGTGTGGCGAAGATTCTTATCGGCGAACCGGTGTCCACTTCATCGGAATATGCGCTTAGTCCAGCGGCTCCACCTTCACGAGCGCGTGCGCATGGTTGCTGCCGGTCCAGAACGTGGCCGGCGAGGTCGAATCGTCCACGAACACGGTGCGCATGTTGGTGTCGGTCGGCATCAGATATTCGACCGACTGCCCGGTCTTGGGATCGAGCCGGATGGCGCGGTCGGTCTGCATGCCGCCGGTCCAGATCTCGCCGTTCTTGTCGATCTGCGCCCGGTACGGGCCGCTGTACGCGGTCGGCAGCGCATACTCGTTGAACTTCTCGGTCCGGGTGTCGAAGATCGCGATCTTGTTGCCGCGATATTCGGCGAACAGGATGCGATCCTGATCGTCGATCCGCATGCGCCGCGCCCGTGCATGCTGCGTCGGCGTCGCGAACCAGGTGACCTCGTGGGTGTTGGCGTCGAGCTTGCCGATGTGACCTTCGGTGAACTCGGCCATCCAGAGATTGTTCTTGGAGTCGGAGATGACCTGGTAGATGCCATAGGGGCCGCCCGGCAGCTTGTCGGTCGGGTGGAATTTCTCCCAGTTGCCGCTCGCGAGATCGAGCCGGAAGATATCCTGGGTGCCGACGCTCTTGGTCCACACCTTGCCGTCGACGTCGTGGCGCAGCCCGACGAAGTTGAGCTGCACGCGCTCGTCGTTCCACTGCGGGGCGAGCGGATAGTATTTGATCTCGCCGGTCTTCGGATCGAGGTTGCCGAGCGAACCCTGGTACATGGTGTCGAACCAGAACGTGCCGTTGTGGTCGAGCTCGAGGCTGAGCTGGCCGACCGGCGCGCCGGGCTTGAACTGCTTGATCGGATACTCGGTGAGCTTGAGCGTCTTCGGGTCGAACTTGGAGATGAAGAGCTCGCCGAAGTCCGAGTACCAGACGTTGCCGTCCTTATCGACGACCACGTCATGCGGCTCGGTGGTCGGCCGGCCCATGTCGTACTCGGTGACGATGGCGCGCGTTGCCCGTCCCTTCGGGCGCGGCAGCGTCTTGAGCTCGTACTGCCACTTGTCGACCGTGCTCAGGTTGAGGGTCGCGAGATACTCGCCCTGCTTGCGATATTTGTCCGGCGAGCCGGCGCGCGCGGCGTCGAGCATGCGCTGCGGCTTGATCGGCTGGCTGACCGCGCCATAGCCCATCATGCGGCTGATCACCTGCGCCCATTCGTCGGCGTCGTGGGTCGAGCGCACGATGCGCTCGAGCGTGTGGCAGCTCGTGCAGTTGAGCAGGAAGGCCTTCTGGTCCTCGGTGCCCGGCACGCTCATCATCCACTCGGCATTGGTGAGCTGGCTCGCGAGATTGCGGGTCTTCTTGAGGCTGATGTCGGTGGTGGTGGTCTTCTCGGTGACCACGGTCGCCGTCGTGGGCGCGCCGATGTCGTAACCGACCGCGCGGATCGTGATCGTGTACTCGCCCGGCTCCAGCCGATCTTCCGGGAAGCTGTAGCGGCCGTGCTCGTCGGTGGTGACGCTGATCTTGACGATCGAGCCGTGCTTCTTGGCGCTGACGACGACGCCCTCCATGGCGCCCTCGGCCTCGGAGGTGACCTGTCCGGTCAGCGCGACCGACTTTTGTGTTGAGGCCGGATGTATGGTGGCTTGAGACAGCATGAGGGCCGCGGCGGCGGTCATGCTCCACGCCAGTTTGTGTCGCATCGTTTGCTCCCAAGGGGTGTGACGCGTTCAGCGCGCTCGCATTGGCATTCCGATGGAATCGCAGGTCGACCGAAGACTGCCGGCACGACGGTCGACTGCGCGCAGTGTGACTCTCCGTCGCGTCTCCGACAAGGCTCATCCCTGGCGATATGCAAGGTTTGCGGGTGTCGCGTGCTGCGATCGCGGGGCCTTCCGGGCGGTGGCGGGCGGCCGGCGTTCGCAGCCGGGTGAGCCGAAGTCAGCGCCCGATGAAATTCGGCCTGCGCTTCTCCAGCCAGGCCGAGATGCCTTCCTGGATGTCGCGCGTCGCCGCCATGCGGGCGAAATCATTGGCCTCGATCGCCAGGCCCTCGTCGATCGGCACATTGAGGCCGCGTGTCACGCTGCCGAGGCAAGCCGTGACGGCGAGCGGCGACTTTTCCGCGATCGTATGCGCGAGGGCGAAAGCGGTATCGAGCAGGCGCGCCTGCGGCACGACCTCGTTGACGAGGCCGAGGCGGCAGGCGGCCTCGGCGGTGATCGGCTCGGCGGTGAGGATCATCCGCAACGCGCGCTTGCGTCCGATCAGGCGCGGCAGCCGCTGCGAGCCCCCGAACGGCGGCGCGAATCCGAGATTGATCTCCGCCTTGCAGAACTCCGCGCGATCGCTGGCGATCGCGAGCGGCGCCGCCTCGGTGATCTCGCAGCCGCCGCCATGGGCGAGACCGTTGACGGCGACGATGATCGGCTTTGGAAATGTCTCGATGCGCGCCGTCATGCGCTGGCCGCGCCGCACGAACTCGCGCAACGCAGTCGCCGGATCGCGCCGCACGCTCGGCGCAAACCCGGCGATGTCGGCACCCGAAGAGAAGGCGCGCCCCGCGCCGGTGAGTACCACCGCGCGCACCCCGTCATGCGCCTCGATCGCGTCGAGCTCCGCCATCAGGCGGTCGATCAGCCCATAGTCGAGGGCGTTGAGCTTGTCGGGCCGGTTGAGGGTGACGAGGGCAACCGGCCCCCGGGTCTCGACCAGCACCACGTCAGCCGTCATAGCGCCAGCTGTCATAGCGCCAGCTGTCATGGCGCCAGCTGTCATGGCGCCGGCTCAGCCGCGGCGGTTCCAGTCGCTGGTCCACAGGCGCTCGGTGATCTGCCGCTCGATATCGTCGGTCAGGCGTCCGCCGGTGCGGCCGAGGAAGCGCACGATTTCGCGCTCGGCGTGCCGGCGGCGCGAGTCGATCACCGCGTCGTAGAGCCGCCGCAGCAGACCCCTGCGGGAGGCTGGGACGAAAGCCGCTTCGGGACAGTGCGAGGCGCAGGCCATGGCTGATCTCCTGACTTGCGATAATTGAGAGATGCTCAATCATCTGATTTCGAGTATGAATATCCGCCCGATTTATCCGGCTTACAAAGGATGAGTTCTCACTCGATAGTTGAGCTTTTCTCATGCATAGGCCAATGCCTCCGCTCAATGCGCTGCGCGCCTTTGAGGCCGCGGCGCGCCACCTGAGCCTCACCCGCGCGGCCGCCGAGTTGCACGTGACGCCGGGCGCGCTCAGCCACCAGATCCGCGCGCTCGAGGAGACGCTGGGCCGCAAGCTGTTCGAGCGCCGCGTGCGCGCGATCGCGCTGACGCCGGCCGGCAAGCTGCTCTATCCGGGCCTGCAGACCGGCTTCGCCCAGATCCAGGAGGCGGTCGCCGGCCTCGATGTCGACGCCGGCGAGCGCGTGCTGGTGATCAGCGCGCCGCCCGGCTTCACGGCGAAATGGCTGGTGCCGCGGCTCTATCGCTTCGCGACTGCGAACCCCGACATCGACGTGCGGGTGTCCTCGTCGGTTACCTATGCGGATTTCGCGGTCGACGGCGTCGACGTCGCAGTGCGCAACCTCCCGAACCCCCCGATCGGCGCCAAGCCCAGCCCGACGCTGATGCTCGAGAAGCTGATCGAGCTCTCGGTCGTGCCGGTGTGCAACCCGCGCCTGGTCGCGGAATACGGCCCGATCGGGCGGCCGGACGCGCTCGCGCGCGTGCCGCTGATCCATGACGACACGCTCGCGCACCTGCCGGACTATCCGGTCTGGAGCGACTGGTTCCGGGTGGTCGGCTTCGCCGGCGTCGACGTCAGCCGCGGGCTGCGCTTCAACAGCACCGACCACGCGCTCGACGCCGCGAGCGAAGGCGCCGGCGTGCTCCTGGCGCACGACGTGCCGGCCTATGACGACCTGCGCACCGGGCGGCTGGTGGTGCCGATCGGTCCCGCGCTGCCGACCGGCCGCGCCTACTATTTCGCCTGCCCGAAGAACCGCAGCGAGCGAGCGCACGTGCAGGCGTTCCGCACCTGGGTGAAACACGAGATCGCCGCCGTCGACTGGACGCTGGTGCCGGGGATCGACCGCCCGGGATCGCGGCCCGCCGCAACCGCGCGGCGTAGAACGAAATCGGCCGGCTGAGCCGGCCGATTCGTGATCAGGCACAACACGACGTGGGAGGGGCGCGTCAGTTGTGGCCGACCAGCTGGAAGTCCTGCGCCTCGACGGCGTTCTCCACCTTGAACCCCGCACGCGGGGCGTGGCGGGCCGACGCGTAGGCGCCGCTCACACCCGCTTGCGGCACGTAACGGCCGCTATCCTGCAGCTCGGTCCAGGTGTTCTGGTCGCCGGCGAAAGCCGGAGCCGCGACGAGGGTGGCGAGCGTGGCGAGGATGGCGATCTTGCTCTTGGTCATGGTTCTTCTCCTGAAAATCGGGTCGAGACGAAAGGTCTCGGCTCAAAAACCTCGATCCGGGTTTCGGAGGCTTTTTGCGTCCGTCTCGATCGATGACGGTTACGTAGAGGGCCATTCGATTGTTTACAATTGAATTGTGCATGCATAATTGAGGATGCTGCTATGCACAATTAAATTGTGCACTATCTATTTGTGTCCGCGGCGATTTCCCATATAGTGGCTGAGGTTCACTGGGATGCCGTGGTGGACGCCAGTGGTGTTGTCCACGGCGAACCGGCAGGTAATTACCGCCGGGAACGCTCCAAAAAAGGTGCGCCATGGGCAAGAAACAAGAAAGGGGGCCGTCGCGGCTGGGCTCGATGCTGTGTTTCACGGTCTATTCGACCGCGCATGCCTTCAACCGCGCCTACAAGCCGCTGCTCGACGCGCTCAACCTCACCTATCCGCAGTACCTGGTGATGTTGGCGCTGTGGGAGGAGGACGACCTCTCGGTCAAGGAGATCGGCGAGCTGCTGCATCTCGACTCGGGAACGCTGACGCCGCTGCTCAAGCGACTGGAAACGATGAACCTGGTCAAGCGCACACGCGACACCGAGGACGAGCGCAGCGTGCGCATCAGCCTGACGTCCGAGGGCTGCGCGATGCGGCAGAAGGAAAACCAGGTCAAGCAGGGCATCCTCGGAGTCTGCGGACGCAGCGCCGACGAGCTGAAAGAGCTCAATACGCAGCTGGTCCGGCTGCGCGACGCCCTCGCCAAGCGCTGACGCGGATTGCCGCCCACGCGGCAGGCCGCCGCTTGACAAGCTGCGGCCCGCCATGGCCCTTGCGCGGTCACGAGCGCGCCGCGCACGGCCGCTCCTGCCGCCGATCCTTCCCCGCGCGGCACCAGCACACCGAGGCCGGAGGACGCCCACCATGATGCGCATCGACGCATGGACGCATTTCATTCCGAAGCCGTTTGCGGACCGGATGGCGCAGATCGCCGGCAACTTCGCCGACATCGGCAAGCGGATGCGCGAGATCCCGTGCATTCACGACCTCGACGAGCGACGGCGCGTGGTCGACCTGTTCCCCGACTATGCGCAGATCCTCTCCCATGGGATGCCGCCGATCGAAAACATCGTGCAGGGCGCGCAGACCGAGGAGCTGTGCAAGCTGATCAACGACGGCTTCGTCGAGATCTGCGCCAAGCACAAGGATCATTTTCCCGGCTGGGTCGCGCAGGTCTCGCTCGGCCATCCCGAAGGCGCCGTGCGCGAGGCGCAGCGCGCGATCAAGAATGGCGCGCTCGGCGTGCAGATCTACACCAACATCAACGGCAAACCGCTCGACCGGCCCGAATACGCCGAGTTCTTCGCGACGATGACCAAGCTTGGCAAGCCGACCTGGATCCATCCAACTCGCGGCGCCAACTTCCCCGACTATCTCGACGAGAAGAAATCGCTTTACGAGATCTGGTGGACGTTCGGCTGGTCGTATGAGACCGCGGCCGCCATGGCTCGCCTCGTCTTCTCCAAGACGCTCGACAACAATCCCGGCCTCAAGCTGATCATGCATCATTTCGGCGGCATCGTGCCGATGCTGGAGGGGCGCATCGGCCCCGGCTGGGATCAGATCGGCGCGCGCACCTCGGACGCCGATTACCAGGCGCTCAAGCGCAGCCTGAAAAAGCGTCCGCTCAATTATTTCAAGGAAGACTTCTACGTCGATACCGCGGTGTTCGGCGCCGATGCCGGGACCGTGCTGGGCATGAGTTTCTATCCGACCGAGCAGGTCCTGTTCGCGTCCGATTGCCCATTCGACCCCGAGAAGGGCACCGGCTACATCCGCGAGACGCTGCGCATCCTGGATTCGCTCGACCTGCCGAAGGACAAGCAGGAGCAGGTCTTCTACAAGAATCTCGAGACGCTTACCGGCACGAAGCTGGTGAAGTGAGGCGCGGTCGTCTGTAGTCCGGATGGATCCCTCGGGCTTGCCGAAGGCAAGACCCGAGGGCTCCATCCGGGCTACGGGCAACTGCAGTGCATCCGGGGCACGAGGCTGTGGGTTTCACCGCGGCGCGCATGAAAAGCCGCATTCCATCTGCTAGCGTGCGGCCGATGGCGCTCCCGCAAACCCAGGAATCGGCCGATCCCGCCTCCACCGAGGCGAATGGCAATGTCGTCCCCAAATCGGCGGACGACACGCGCGTCACGCCGATGATGGAGCAGTACGTCGAGATCAAGGCCACCCATCCGGACTGCCTGCTGTTTTACCGCATGGGCGATTTCTACGAGATGTTCTTCCAGGACGCCGAGATCGCGAGCCGTGCGCTCGGCATCGTCCTCACAAAGCGCGGCAGGCATCTCGGCCAGGACATCCCGATGTGCGGCGTGCCGGTCGAGCGCGCCGACGAATATCTCCATCGCCTGATCGCGCTCGGCCATCGGGTCGCGGTGTGCGAGCAGATGGAGGATCCCGCGGAGGCGAAGAAACGCGGCGGCAAGAGCGTGGTGAAGCGCGACGTGATACGCCTCGTCACGCCCGGCACGCTCACCGAGGACACGCTGCTCGACGCGCAGCGCAACAACTATCTCGCCGCGATCGTGCGCGCGCGCACCTCTTCGCCGGCCGACGCAGGCCGCTTTGCGCTCGCGTTCCTCGACATCTCGACCGGCGAGTTCCGGCTGACCGAATGCGACCGCGTCGGCCTCGCGGCCGAGCTCGCGCGGCTCGAACCCGGCGAGATCATCGTGTCGGACGCGCTCTACGGGGACCCCGAGGTCGCGCCGCTGCTGCGCGCGTTGCCGGCCGTGACGCCGCTCCCGCGCGACGTGTTCGACGGCGCGACCGCCGAGCGCCGGCTCGCGTCCTATTTTGCGGTCGCGACTACCGACGCGTTCGGCGCGCTCTCGCGCATCGAGCTCACGGCCGCTGCCGCCTGCGTCACCTATGTGGAGCGCACGCAGATCGGCAAGCGTCCACCGCTGTCGCCGCCGCTGCGCGAAGCGCAGGGCGCGACGCTCGCGATCGACGCCGCGACCCGCGCCAACCTCGAGCTGATGCGCACGCTGTCGGGCGACCGGCGCGGCTCGCTCATCGCCGCGATCGACCGCACCGTCAGCGTGGCGGGCGCGCGCCTGCTGGCGCAGCGCCTCGCGGCACCGTTGACCGATCCGCCCGCGATCGACGCCCGGCTCGATGCGGTCGACGCCTTTGTGGCCGGCCCGGCGCTGCGCGGCGACGTGCGCGCCGGCCTCGCCGCCGCGCCCGACCTCGCGCGCGCCCTCGCCCGCCTGGTGGTCGGCCGCGGCGGGCCGCGCGACCTCGCGGCGATCCGCGACGGCCTCGATGCCGCGGCGGCGCTCGCAGTCAGGCTCGACGGGCTCGCACCGGCCGAGGTTGCGCAGGCCGCGGCCGCGTTGCGCGCGCCCGATTCGGCGCTCACGCAGCAGCTCGCGGCGGCACTCGCCGACGAGCTTCCGGCATTTCGGCGCGACGGCGGCTTCGTGCGGTCGGGCTACGACGCCGCGCTCGACGAGACGCGGGCGCTGCGCGACGAATCGCGCCGCGTGGTGGCGGCCTTGCAGGCGCGTTACGCCGACGACACGCAGGTGCGCGCGCTGAAGATCCGGCACAACAACGTGCTGGGTTACTTCGTTGAAGTAACCGCACAGCATGGCGAGAAGCTGCTCAAGGAGCCGCTCAACAAGACCTTCATCCATCGCCAGACGCTCGCCGGCCAGGTGCGCTTCACCACCACCGAGCTCGCCGAACTCGAGGCGAAGATCGCTAGCGCCGCCGACCGCGCGCTCGGCCTCGAACTTGCGATCTTCGAGCGGCTGGCCGAGCGTGTGGTCGCGGCGGCGGAGGGCATCAAGGCGGCCGCGCAGGCGCTCGCCGCGATCGACGTGGCGGCGGCGCTCGCGACGCTCGCAGCCGAGCGCGACTACGTGCGGCCCGAGATCAACGCCGGCATGGACTTTGTGATCGAGGGCGGCCGCCATCCGGTGGTCGAGCAGGCGCTCGACGGACCGTTCGTCGCCAACGACTGCGATCTCTCGCCGCCCGAGGGCCAGGACTCCGGCCGCATCTACGTGGTGACCGGCCCGAACATGGCGGGCAAGTCGACCTATCTGCGGCAGAACGCGTTGATCGCAGTGCTCGCCCAGATCGGCAGCTTCGTGCCGGCGCGGCGCGCCCGCATCGGCGTCATCGACCGGCTGTTCTCCCGCGTCGGCGCCGCCGACGATCTGGCGCGCGGGCGCTCGACCTTCATGGTCGAAATGGTGGAGACCGCCGCCATCCTCAACCAGGCGGGCTTGCGTTCGCTGGTGATCCTCGACGAGATCGGCCGCGGCACCGCGACCTTCGACGGGCTGTCGATCGCCTGGGCCGCGATCGAGCACCTGCACGACACCAATCGCTGCCGCGCACTGTTCGCGACCCACTTCCACGAACTGACCGCCCTCGCGACCAGGCTCACGCGCCTGTTCAACGCGACCGTGCGGGTGCGCGAGTGGCATGGCGACGTCGTCTTCCTGCACGAGGTCGCGGCCGGAGCGGCCGACCGCTCCTATGGCATCCAGGTGGCCAAGCTCGCGGGCCTGCCGGCCCCCGTGATCGAGCGCGCCAAGCTGGTGCTGGCCGAGCTCGAGGCCGAGGACCGCACCTCGCCGGCCCGCAAGCTGATCGACGACCTGCCGCTGTTCGCCGCAACCTCGCGTGCGCCGGCGGCGCCGCCGCGCGATCCGGCCGCCGATGCCGTGATCGCGGCGCTCGCATCGCTCAGTCCCGACGAGATGTCGCCGCGCGAGGCGCTTGACGCGCTCTATGCGCTCAAGCTCAAGGCGGCGAAGACGACGGCTTGAGCCGCCGCAGGTGCCGGCCGGCGCGCCACCACCAGAACGCCAGATTGCAGGCGACCGAGACGGCGAGCGCGGCGCCTAGTCCCGCCGCGGTGCCGAGCGGCACCACGAGGAGCCGCGCGGTCACGCAGGTGAGCGAGAAACCGACCAGGCCAAGCATGCTGTTGGCGAGCACCGCGCCGGTCGCCGGACCGCCGATGCGCGGATGCAGGATCAGCACCAGGCTGAGCAGCACGATCGGAAAGACGGCGAGCATCCCCGTGATGGTCGGGCCGACGCGGGTGCTCAACCCCACCACGGACGCCACCAGCAGCGCGACCATGCCGGCGCGCATCGGAATGTCGTACCACTGCCGCCTTGCCCGCGGCATGCGGACATGGCGCAGCCGGTCGCCGGCCGCCAGACAGGTGGCGAGGACCACGGCGTTGAACGCGAAGGCCGACGCGGTGCTCCAGGGCACCAGGCGCGACGGCGCGGCGAGCGTCGCCCAGGCCGCGAACGCCGCCACCAGACTCGGCAGCAATCCGCGCCGCTGCGCCATCCGCGCATAGACGAACGCGAAGAGGCAGTTGGCCGCGTTGACGACGAGGCTCGCGAGCGCGCTGTCGGCGATGAAGGCGGGCCCATGGTCGAGCGAGAGGAAGACGTAGACCGGCCCGGCCGAGATCGGCAGCGTCGCGACCATCGCGCCGACCACCGGCCCCGCGCGTTCGGCCGAATAGACGGCGCCGACGACGAACATCGCCGTGACGGCCATCTTGACCAGGAGCGAGAGGAGGAAAAGGAGGTCGGGGGACATCGCAGGTCGCGGCAGGGTGGGGCAAAGGCGCGGAACGCGCCGTGCCCACGCGCGACTCGGCGGTGGGCACGCTCCGCTTTGCCCACCCTACACGCTGCTCGCAATGACAACGGCGGCAGGCGTCCGCATGCCTCACATGCGGTTCAAGCGCACCTCGACGGGCGGTCCCCTCTTGATGGTCTGATAGACCACGCAATAGCGTTCGGTGAGCTTGAGGAGCTGGTCGAGCTTCTCCTGCTCGACATCGGTGTCGAGCACGAACGACAGCCGGATCTGCGCGAAGCCGACCGGCGCATCCTTGGCGACCCCGAGAGTGCCGCGGAAATCGAGATCGCCCTCGGCCGAGACGGTGCCGGACTTGAGCGGAATCGCGAGCGCGGTCGCGACCGCCTTGAGGGTGACGCCGGCGCAGGCGACCAGCGCCTCCAGCAGCATGTCGCCCGAGCACAGTTCGAGCCCGGATCCTCCAGTCGCAGGATGCAGGCCCGCGACCGCGAGCGCACGCCCGGTTTCGACCTTGCAGGCGATGTTCGTGTCATCGAGCGTGCCCTTGGCCTTGAGCGTGATGTAGGCGGCCTCGGGATCGCTCTTGTAGCGCTCCTTGATCGGCGCCTGCATCGCGCGCAGTTCGGCGGCATCCATAGTCGAACTCCTTACCAATATGCGTGGGTTAACCCGTCAGCGTCGCATATACCAAAGACGTCATTGCCCGCGAAAGCGGGCAATCCAGCAATCACGATCATTTCTGGATATACGCTGAGGCACCATCGCAGCGACACGGCCTGCTGGATGCCCCGCTTGCGCGGGGCATGACGAGCGAGAATTCAACACTCTACCACCACATCGCGGCGCCGGTCTCGGTCCGGGTCTCGCCGTCGTCCGTCACCTTGCGGTCGAGCGAGCGGTCGAGCGCGGCGAGCACGCGGCGCTTGGCGAAGTCGAAGGCGGCCGACTGCCGGTCGCGCGGGCGGGCAAGATCGGTCGTGATCTCCTCGTAGAGCCGGCCGGGCCGCGAGCGCATCACGATCACCCGGTCGGCGAGCACGATCGCCTCGTCGACATCATGGGTGACGATGATGAGGGTGGGCTTGGAGTCGGCCCACACGTCGAGCAGATGGTCCTGCAGGTCGGCGCGTGTGAAGGCGTCGAGCGCCGAGAACGGCTCGTCGAGCAGGAGCACCTCGGGCCGGGTCACGAAGGCGCGCGCGATCGCGACGCGCTGGGCCTGGCCGCCGGACAGTTCGCGCGGCCACACGGTCGCCTTGTCGGCGAGCCCGACGCGGTCGAGCTGCGCCTTGACGCGGCCGGAGCGCTCCGGCTTCGGCCGGTCCTCGAGCCCGAAGCCGACGTTGCGCGCGACGTTGAGCCAGGGCAGCAGCCGCGGCTCCTGGAAAACGATCCCGATCTTCTCGTGCGGCTCGAGGATCGCGGTGCCGTCGAGCATCACGCTGCCGGTGGTCGGCCGGTCGAGGCCGGACACGGCACGCAGCAGCGTCGATTTCCCGCAGCCCGAGCCGCCGACAATCGCCACGATCTCGCCGGGCGCGACTGTGAGCGTGAACCCTTCGAGCGCGCGCACGCCGTTCGGATAGGTCTTGCCGAGGTGGTTGAGCGCGAGCACTAGGCTTCTCCCCTGAGCAATTTGCGGCGAAAGCCTGCCCTGGACTTGATCCGGGGTGGACGCCGGCGCGCCGCAGAAAATGCGACCACGTCAAGACCTCTGCGCGCCGAACGCATCTTCCCAGCGCAGGAACGGCGCGGCCGCGATGGCGATGAGCGCGTCGGTCAGCTTGCCGAGCACCGCGAAGGCGAGGATCGCGGCGACGATCTCGGCCGGCTTGCCGAGCTGCTGCCCGTCGATCAGCAGATAGCCGAGCCCCTCGGAGGCGCCCATGAACTCGGCCGCGATCACGAACATCCAGCCGAGCCCGAGCCCGGCGCGCAGCGCCACCACATAGGCGGGCAGCACCGCCGGCAACAGGATGCGGCGAACCATGGCGAAGCCCGACAGCCGAAACACGCGGCCCACCTCGACGATCTTGCGGTCGACCGAGAGGATCGCCGCCATGACGCCGAGATAGACCGGGAAGAACACGCCGACCGCGATGAGCGCGACCTTGGAGGGCTCGAAGATGCCGAGCCACAGGATGAACAACGGGATCCAGGCGATCGACGGAACGGCGCGCAGACCCTGCAGGGTCGGGTCGAGCAACCGCCGCGCCAGCGACGAGTAGCCGGCGAGCGCGCCGAGAAACGTGCCGGCGGCGGTTCCGAGCGCGAATCCGAAGGCGACGCGCAGCAGCGTCGCGACCACGTGGCGGTAGAGCTCACCCGCGCGTGCGAGCTCCTCGAACTCCTGCCAGATGCGCGAGGGCGGCGGCACCAGCCGGCCATCGGACAGGCCGGCGCGCACCGCGATCTCCCAGGCGATCGCGAGCCCGGCCGGCAGCGCGATACTGACGATCAGCAGGCGCAGCCCGACATAGCGAACCGGCGCCCGCGGGCGCACGGCCTCGCCCGGAACTCGCGCGGATTTCGCCTCGACCGACATGGGGACAGAAGACATGGGACGCACCCGGATTGCAATGCGGTCGATACGCCGTCGTCATTGCGAGCGACCCGCCTTCGCTCGCTGCGCGAGCTTCGGACGGGTTTGAGTCCGCCGAAGCGCGGAGCGCGTAGGCGGAAGCGAAGCAATCTCGTTTCACTTGCGCATGCGCAAGCGACCGAGATCGCTTCGTCGCACGCAAGTCGGGCTTGCCTTGCGCACTATTGTTGTCGATCTCGGGTAAACCCGCGATCGGTGTGCGCTCCTCGCAATGACGACTGGCGTCAATTCCCTGGCAGCGGCACGCGGTCGTCGATCTGGGCGTCGACCGCCTTCTTCACGTCGACGTCACTCGGGATCACGCCCGCCTTCTGCAGCGCGATGCCGGCTTCGAGGATCGACTCGCGCTGCGGCACGCCGATGCGGCTGTGGGTGATGTCGGTGCGCTCCTTGAGCTGCTTGTCGACCACGGCCTCGGGAAGCTTGGTGACCGCGATGAAGCTCTTCTTGAGCTCGTCGTAATGCGCGAGCGAATATTTGCGCGCCTCCTCGTAGACCGCGAGCACGCGGCGCACCAGATCGGGGTGATCCTTGAGGAATTCCTCGCGCGTGCTGAGGATGCCCCAGGTGTTGGCATCCTTGTTGCGATAGAACAGCCGCGCGCCGTCCTCGATCTCGGCCTGCGCCATCATCGGATCGAGGCCGGCCCAGGCATCGACGTCGCCGCGGATCAGCGCGATCTTGCCGTCGGGATGCTGCAGCAGCACCGGCGTGATGTCCTTCTCGCTCAGGCCCACGCTCAACAGCGCGCGCACCAGGAAGATGTGCGGATCGGTGCCGCGGGTGACCGCGACGCGCTTGCCCTTGAGGTCGGCGATGTTGTTGATCGTCGTGTCCTTGCGGGTGACGAGCGCCGTCCATTCCGGCTGCGAATAGACGTAGATCGACTTGATCGGATTGCCGTTGATCTTGGCGACGAGCGCAGCGGCGCCGGCGCTCGAGCCGAAATCGATCGAGGCCGCGTTGAGGAACTCGAGCGCCTTGTTGGAGCCGAGCGTCTGCACCCAGCGGATCGCGATGCCGTCCTTGGCGAACTCCTTCTCGAGGAAGCCCTTGTCCTTGAGCAGCATCGAGACCGGATTGTAGGTCGCCCAGTCGATGCGGATCTCCTTGGGATTGTCGGCCGCAAGGACAGCGGTCGACGCCGCGGGGCTGGCCGCGAACGCGGCGGCGACCGCGGTCGCCAGAATGTTGCGTCGGGAAAACAGGGTCATGACGACCTCCATGCGCGAGATCGCCCGCGCGTCCCTTCCCGCGCACACGATCGGTTGATGGAGACGGGATTTCTCGGCCCGCCGTCAGCTCGGCGAGGGGCGGGCCCCACGCTTTAGCTGCATTTGTTAAGCGCCCGCAAGCTGTTCGCTCAAATCGGCGCTAGTTTTATCCTACCGAGCCTGCCATCGTGGCGTCAACGAGAAAAATTCCTCCTGCAGATGGTTAATTGCCGAAATCATATCCTATGGTCATCCGGCGGGAGCGGCGCGCCTGCGCGGCCCGGGCGCGCCGCCCGACCCTTCGCCTTCGTCGATGACCCGCGCACAGCCGCGTGACAGGGCAGCGGCGCTCGTCTATCCGAGAAACCGATGACCATCGTCGACCATCCGTCCGGCAGCGCCGGCGAACTTCTCGACACCGACGCGATCACGACCGAGCTCGCGCGGCTCGCCGAGGAAT
>Ga0126384_10000523_pt1 | contig 21272 bp, 18 predicted proteins | sample PanSoiMetPlot_36_FD_92543 | JGI IMG/M metagenome (GOLD analysis project Ga0126384, IMG submission 92543) | Tropical forest soil microbial communities from Panama - MetaG Plot_36 | ecosystem: Environmental > Terrestrial > Soil > Tropical forest > Bulk soil | place: Panama | collected 2016-02-17 | reverse complement strand
GCTGTGGGCGCTCGGCTTTATCTTCCTGTTCACCTTGGGCGGCGTCACCGGCATCATGCTGGCCAACGCCGGCGTCGATCGGGCGCTGCACGACACCTACTACGTGGTGGCGCACTTCCACTACGTGCTGTCGCTCGGTGCCGTGTTCACGATTTTCGCGGGCTGGTACTACTGGTTCCCGAAGATGACCGGCTACATGTACAACGAGGCGCTCGGCAAGCTGCACTTCTGGCTCACCTTCATCGGTGCCAACGTGCTGTTCTTCCCGCAGCACTTTTTGGGCTTGGCCGGCATGCCGCGGCGCTACTCGGACTATCCCGATGCCTTCGCCTACTGGAATTGGTGGTCATCGGTCGGCTCCTACATCACCGCCACCGGCACCTTGGTGTTCGTGGCCGCGATGCTCTACGCCTACTTCGTCGCCAAGGTGAAGGCGGCGAACAACCCCTGGGGTGCCGGCGCCACCACGCTCGAGTGGACCTTGCCATCACCGCCGGCGTTCCACTCCTACGAGCGCCTGCCGACCTTGCAACAGAGCGCGCATCACTGAGGCTCGCGCGAGAAGCGCGCTACCCGACGACAGCGATATGGCCGAACTTGGCATTGAAATGACGAGCGTCCGGGCGGCAAACCTGGCCGGCGCCAGTGTCGGTGACTTCATCGCGCTGATGAAGCCGCGCGTGATGTCACTGGTGGTGTTCACCGCCTTCACCGGCATGATGCTGGCGCCGGGGCAACTGCATCCGGTTCTCGCCGGCATCGCCATGCTGGCGATCGCCGTCGGCGCCGGCGCCTCGGGCGTGCTCAACATGTGGTACGACGCGGACATCGACGGCTCGATGCAGCGCACCGCCGGCCGGCCGATCCCGCGCGGGCGCGTGAGCCCCGAGGAAGCGCTCGCGTTCGGCGTGATCCTGGCGGTGGGCTCGGTGACCACCCTCGGCTTGATCATCAACTGGGTTGCGGGCGGGCTGTTGGCGCTCACCATCGCCTTCTATCTGTTCGTCTACACCATTTGGCTGAAACGCAGGACGCCGCACAATATCGTCATCGGCGGCGCCGCCGGCGCCTTCCCACCGATGATCGGCTGGGCGGCCGCGACCGGCAGCATCAGCCTTGAAAGCGTGGTGCTGTTCTTGATCATCTTCATGTGGACGCCGCCGCATTTCTGGGCGCTGGCGCTCTATCGCGCGCGCGATTACGAGCGCGCCAAAGTACCGATGCTGCCCGTGGTGGCGGGCGGCGCCGAGACGCGCAAACAGATCGTGATCTATTCGGCGCTGTTGGTGATGGTGGCGTTGCTGCCGGCACTCATTAATCTGGGTGGCGCGCTTTATGCGCTGACAGCGATCGCGGCCGGCGGCGTGCTGCTGGCGCTGGCGCTGACCTTGAACCGGGCCGGCGACGGCCGCGCCGGCGACCGCGCCGCCCGCCGCCTGTTCGCGTTTTCCATCGTCTATCTGTTTTTGCTGTTTGCCGTGCTGTTGCTGGAAGCGGTGGCAAGCCGCGCTCTGAGCCTGACGGGAGCGGCGCTCGGGTGAGCGAGGAGCAACAACGCGAATGGGAGCGCCGCCGCAAGATGCGATCGATTGCGATCGGGCTGGCGCTGGCCGCACTCGTGCTGTTGTTCTACATCGCCACCATCGTGCGGCTGGGCGGCAATGTCATGAACCGTCCGCTGTGATCAACCAGTGATGGGTCGAGACCATGGCGAAAGCTGACAAGCCAGGCGGCGAAGATCGGCGGCATCTGCTGGTAGCGGTGGCGTGCGTGGCGCTGGTGGTGGTGATGGTTGGGGCAGCCTTCGCCTCGGTGCCGCTCTACCGCTTGTTCTGCGAAGCGACCGGCTTTGCCGGTACGCCGCAGCGCGCCGAGCATGGCTCCGAGCAAAGCGTCGACAAGACCATTACCGTCCGTTTCGATGCCAACGTCACCCCCGGCATGCCGTGGCGCTTTGAGCCGGTGCAGGCAACGCTCGACGTCAAGGTCGGCGAGAACGCGCTGGCGTTCTACCGCGCCACCAATTTGTCGGACCACACCGTGAAGGGCATGGCGACCTTCAACGTCACGCCGGAACCGGCCGGCGGCTTCTTCAACAAGATCCAGTGCTTCTGTTTCAGCGAGCAGACCCTGGAGCCGCACCAGAGCGTCGAGATGCCGGTCAGCTTCTTCATCGATCCGGGCATGCTCAAGGATCGTGACGGCCGCTCGATCTCGCTGATCGTGCTGTCCTATACCTTCTATCCCGTCGAGGCGAAACCGGGGCTCGCCGGCAAGGCCGGCGATGGGGCCGAGCCGCGGCCGCCGCCGGCAACGCCCGCCGCCCGCGGCACAACCGGATAGCTTTTTCTTCAGGTGGTCTGGCAGGACGCTGGCCAGGTTCAAGGAGCGCAGAACAACAGATGGCCGACACACACGCAAAGCACCACGACTACCACCTGGTGAACCCGAGCCCATGGCCAGCCGTCGGTGCCACCGCCGGCTTCGTCACCGCCGTTGGCCTGATCATCTGGATGCGCTCGATGGGCGGCGGCGAAGGCCTGTTCGGGGTCAAGGGGCCGATCGTGTTCGCGGCCGGGGTGTTTGGCCTCCTGTTCACGATGTTCGTGTGGTGGCGCGACGTGGTGCGCGAAGCCCACGGTGGGGATCACACGCCGGTGGTGCAGCTGCATCTGCGCTACGGCATGATCATGTTCATCGCCTCGGAGGTGATGTTCTTCGTCGCCTGGTTCTGGGCCTATTTCGATGTGGCGCTGTTTCCGGCGGCCGTGCACCCGCTCGATATCACCTCGCCCGATGGTGTCGTCGAGGCGGGCAAGGAAGTGATCGGCATGGTCGACCGCAATGCCTTGACCGGCGGCCACTGGCCGCCCAAGCCGGACGGCAACCTGTTCCACGGCACCTTCGATCCGTGGGGCCTGCCGCTGGTCAATACGCTCATTCTGTTGACCTCGGGCACGACCGTGACCTGGGCGCATCATGCGCTCCTCAACAATGACCGCCGTGGCCTCAAGTGGGGCCTCGTGGTCACCATTGTGCTCGGCATCATGTTCACGGTTTGCCAGGCCTACGAGTATGCCCACGCCGGCTTCCAGTATGCGGGCCACATCTATGGCTCGACCTTCTTCATGGCCACCGGCTTCCACGGCGCCCACGTGCTGATCGGCACCATCTTCCTGATCGTGTGCCTGTTTCGGGCATTGGCCGGCCATTTCACGCCCAAGCAGCACTTCGGCTTCGAGGCCGCGGCCTGGTACTGGCACTTTGTCGACGTGGTGTGGTTGTTCCTGTTCCTGTGCATCTACGTGTGGGGTGCGGGCACGCCGCTGGCGCATTGATCCGGTGCGCTGGCGGGGCATTGGGCGGGTGCCCATGGCTGTGCCGATCAGGGGCGATTGGGCGCGCTCCGCCATCAGCAGGCGCCACGAGCAGGCGCCGCCGAGCAACCGGTGGCCGCTCCGCCCTTTTGGGGGCTTGAGAAGGCGGCCGCTGGGACGCATGTAATGCCCAGTCACGCCCTTGAGACGCGCCCATGGCCGATGCCCCGCCTCCCGCGCCTTCCCCGTTCCTGAGCGGCCTCAAGGGCCGCTGCCCGCGCTGTGGCGTGGGGCCGTTGTTTGAGCGCGGGCTCGCCCTGCGCGCCGGGTGCAGCCGCTGTGGCCTCAGCTATGCCTTTGCCGACGCCGGCGACGGACCGGCGGTATTTGCCATCTTCATCCTGGGCGTTCTGGTGCTGGGCGGCGCCTTGCTGCTCGAATTCAAGCTCCACGCGCCGCTCTGGCTCACCTTTGTGCTGTTGGGGGTCGCGACCCCGGCGCTGGCCTTCGGGCTGCTGCGCGTCCTGAAGGCGACCTTGATCGGCCTCCAGTACAAGCACAAGGCCGAAGAGGGGCGCTTTAGCGCCCGCTGATAAGGGCCATGTGGCAACGATTGCGACAAGCGCGGTTGGCGTGGCCCTCGGCCCTGACTGCCGGCGCCCTCCTCCTGCTGATCGGGCTTGGGATCTGGCAGCTGGAGCGGCTGCAATGGAAGGAGGCGCTGTTGGCCCAGATCGCGGCGCGGGTGACGGCGGCTCCGGTGCCGCTCGCCGCCGTCGAGCGCCGCTGGCAGGCGGGCGAGGATGTAAACTATCTACACGCGCGGGCACGCGGGCGCTTTCTCCACGACAAGGAACGCTATCTTTACGCGCCGCGCCCCGAGGGCCTGGGCTGGCACGTCTATACGCCGCTCGAAATCGCGCCGGGTCGCATCCTGTGGGTGAACCGGGGCTGGGTCGATGACGCCCATCGGGGCCGGGAGGCGCGCGCGGCAGGTACGCTAGAGGGCGAGGTCGAGGTGGCCGGCCTCGTTCGCCAAATCGGCGCGCCGGGGCACTTCACCCCCCTCAACGATACCGCCCACAACCTCTTCTACTGGCCCGACCTTGCCGCCATGACCGCGTCCGCGTTCGCCGCGCCGGTGCCCGCGACCCTGCCGTTCCGCCTGGAGGCCGACCTCGCGCCGGCCCCGCCGGGGGGTCTGCCGCAGGGCGGGGTGACGCGGCTCGATCTGCCCAACCGGCATTTCGGCTATGCACTCACCTGGTTTGGTCTGGCGCTGACACTGATCGCTGTTTATTTGTCGTTTGCCCGGGCCCGGCTCCGCCTCGGCGCGGCCCCAAATTCGGGGCCCGACCCACGGTGAGGGTAGGACCGGCGCTTTGCCTTGTTAAGGGGTGCGCCAGCAGCATAGGATTTCGGCCGGACGCAGGCTCAGCCCGCGTCGATCCGGGAAAGAAGGAACGGCGTGCGCTACATCTCGACCCGAGGCCAGGCGCCCAGTTTGGGGTTTGCCGACGTGCTGCTTACCGGCCTCGCCCGCGACGGCGGCCTCTACATGCCCGCCAGCTGGCCCGAGCTTGCCTCAGCGACCATCGCCGAGTTCGCCGGCAAGCCGTTTCACGAGGTGGCAGCGGCGCTGTTCGGTGCCTTCCTCGGTGGCGATCTTAATGAGGCGCAAGTCGCCGCCATCGCGCGTGATGCCTATCGCCGCTTTGGCCACCCGGCGGTGACGCCGCTCAGGCAGATCGATTGCAACGTGTGGGTCTTGGAACTGTTCCACGGGCCGACCTTGGCGTTCAAGGACGTGGCGATGCAGCTCCTGGCCCGGCTTATGGACCAGGTTCTGTCTGCGCGTGGGGCGCGCGTCACCGTGGTGGTGGCCACTTCGGGTGATACCGGCGGCGCCGCCATCGAGGCGTTTCGCGGCGCTGAGCGCGTCAACGCCGTGGTTTTGTTCCCCGCCGGTCGGATCTCCGATGTGCAGCGGCGCATGATGACGACGGCGCGCGAAGCCAACGTCAACGCCCTGGCGATCGAGGGCACCTTTGACGATTGCCAGGCGCTGGTGAAGGCGATGTTCAACGACCTTGCCTTCCGCGATCGGCTGCAGCTGGCCGCCGTCAATTCCATCAATTGGGCGCGCATCGTCGCCCAGCTCACCTATTACTTCGTCGCCGCTGTTGCCCTCGGCGGTCCGGCGCGGCCCGTGGGCTTTGCCGTGCCCACCGGCAACTTCGGCGACATCTTTGCCGGCTTTGCCGCCAAGACCATGGGGCTGCCGACCGAGCGGCTGGTGATTGCCACCAACGAGAACGACATTCTCTATCGCGCCTGGAACAGCGGCATCTACGCCCCCTCGCAGGTGGTGGCGACGTCCTCGCCGTCGATGGATATCCAGGTCTCCTCCAACTTCGAGCGCTTTCTTTATGAGGCGAGCGGACGCGATGCGGCCGGCGTGCGCCAACAGATGCTCGCGTTGAGGCAGCAGGGCGCGCTCGCCTTGGGCGAGGCGGCGCCCGCCTACCGCCGCCACTTCGTCGCCGAACGGGTCGATGCGGCCGCGGTCGGCGACTGCATCAGACGCGTCAAGGCGGAGAGTGGCTACCTGATCGATCCGCACAGCGCCTGCGCGCTGGTGGCGGCGCGCCGGACGCAGGCGGCAACCGGCGCGCGGCACCCCATGATCGCGCTTGCCACGGCCCATCCCGCCAAGTTTCCCGATGCCATCGAGGCCATCACCGGGCAGCGGCCGGCGCTGCCGGCGCGGCTGGCCTCGCTGCTGTCGGATCCTGAGCGCATCACCACAATGGCCAACGATCTCGGCGCGGTTAAGGGCTTCGTCAAGCGCTGCGCCGAGGCGGCCTGGGGACCAGTGACATGACAACCGAACTGACGCGATTGCCTAACGGATTGCGCGTGGTCTCCCATCACATGCCGCATGTGGAGACGGTTTCGCTCGGGGTTTGGGTCGCCGCCGGCGCCCGGCACGAGAGCATCGCCGAGCACGGCATTTCACATCTGCTTGAACACATGGCGTTCAAGGGCACCGAGCGGCGCAGCGCCAGCGACATCGCCGAGGAAATCGAGGCGGTCGGCGGCGAGCTCAACGCCGCCACCAGCCTGGAGACCACCGCCTATTTCGCGCGCGTGCTCAAGGCCGACATCGGCCTGGCGCTCGACATTCTGGCCGACATTTTGCAACTGCCGCGCTACGCCGCCGACGAGCTCGACCGCGAGCGTGAAGTGATCCTGCAGGAAATCGCCGCCACCCGCGACAGTCCCGACGAGATCGCCTATGAGATGCTGCAGGATGCGGCCTTTCCAGATCAGGCCATCGGCCGGCCGATCCTCGGCACCGCCCAGAGTGTGACGCGGTTCGGGGCGGGCGAGCTCAGGACCTTTCTCAAGCGCAATTACGGCGCCTCGCGCATGGTGTTGGCGGCAGCGGGCAAGGTCGAGCATGGGGCGCTGCTGCGCCACGTTGAGGCCCTATTCGGCGGCATGAATGGCGGCGACAGCGGGCGATTCGAGCCCGCGCGCTACACGGGCGGGACGCGCACGTCGCCAAAGCCGTTCGAGCAGAGTCACCTGGTTCTGGCCTTCCCCGGCCCGTCTTATCGTCAGGAGGAGTTCTACACCGCGCAGGTGTTTTCGGGCCTGTTCGGCGGCGGCATGTCATCTCGGTTGTTTCAGGAAGTGAGGGAACGGCGAGGCCTGTGCTATGCCATTTATTCAAGCTGCTGGGCGCTGGCGGATTCGGGCCTGTTCGGCCTGCATGCCGCAACGGGAGCGGAAATGCTGGGCGAGTTGATTGACGTGGTCGGTGCCGAGTTCAAACGCGCCGCCGCCGAGCGGCCGACCGATGCGGAGCTGGCCCGTGCCAAGGCCCAACTCAAGGCCGGCCTGTTGATGGGGCTGGAAAGCTCCTCGGCGCGCGCCGAACAAATGGCGCGGCAACTGTTGCTGTTCGATCGCCTGATCGACACCCCAGAGCTGGTCGAGCGGATCGAGAACGTGTCCCCCGACGCCGTGCGGGCGCTGGCGGCGAAACTGGTGACCGGCACCCAGCCGTCGGTGGCTATTGTCGGTGCCGGCCGCAAAGGCGATAATTATGCGCGCTTGGCCGAAGGTTTAGGGGCCGGCTGAGCGGGTGCGGGATCCTGGCGTTGACGGAATGAAGCTCGCGAACCAAAGCGTGGCTCTCAAGGGGGAATGAATGGCATTCTTGCGTGCCTCGACGGGGATCGATGCCGAAGAAGTCCGCGGCCGGGATCTCTATCTGCGCCATCCCACCATGACCGACTATGCGGCCTGGGCACAATTGCGCGCGCAAAGCCGCGAGCATCTCGTCAGCTGGGAACCGCAGTGGGCGCGCGACGAGCTGGCGCGCTCGGCGTTCCGGCGACGCCTGCGCCAGTACCAGCGCGAACTGCGCGAGGACCAGGGCTACGCCTTCTTTATCTTTCGCCACGATGACACGCTGCTCGGTGGTCTGACCTTGAGCAATGTCAGGCGCGGGGTATGCCAGGCCGCCTCGGTCGGCTACTGGATCGGCCGCAGCCATACCCGGCAGGGGCACATGACCAATGCCGTGCGCGCCATATTGCCGTTCGCCTTCGAGGTCTTGGGCCTGCATCGCCTGGAGGCGGCGTGTCTGCCCCACAACGTCGCCTCGGCGCGCGTCCTCGCTAAAGTCGGGTTTGAGCGCGAAGGGCGTGCTCGCCGCTATCTCAAGATCAATGGCGTCTGGCAGGACCACGATGTGTACGCCCTGCTGCAAGACGATGGGCGCGGCTAGGAGGGCGCAGGGGGCTGATGACGACGGGGCTAAGAGGGCAAGCCAAGGGGCGCGGCAGCGGTGGGCTGCGTGCGCTGTGGCTGTGCCTTGCCACCTTGGTCGCCGTCGTTGCCTTGGCTCCGGCCGCCGCCGCCATCAAGGCGATCGAAATCGACACCGAGGTCGAGCGCGTCGACATCACCGGGCTCGGTGAAGCCTACGAGGGGCGGGGCGACAACCTGCGGATTGAAACCGCGCCGGGCGCCGACCGCACCGCCGGTACCATGTCGGTGCGCGCGGTGACGCCGGGCACCAGCCCGAGCTGGTTCGTGTTCGCGATCAACAATCCGACCGACAAGACGCTCGAGCGCTGGCTGGTCGCCGACCGCTACAGCGCCGTTGGTTCCGGCGTGGTCTGGCCCGGTCTCGACGCCCGGCGCATCGACGCCGTTACGCCCTCGCTCGGCTATGTGCCGGAGCGCATCAAGAACGACCGCGCCGATGTGTTCCGGCTGTCGGTCGAGCCCGGGCAGACGGTCACCTTTGCCGCCGAGCTCCTGTCCGACCGGTTCACCCGTCTCTATCTCTGGAAACCCGTCGAGTACGAGCAGCGCGCCCGCGACCGCCAGCTCTTCAATGGCATCCTGTTGGGCATTACCGGGTTGCTGGCGATCTTTCTGACCGTGGTGTTTGCCGCCAACCACAAGGCCATCTTCCCCACCGCGGCGATCTTTACCTGGTGCGTGCTGGCCTATTTGTGCGTGGACTTCGGCTTTTGGCACAAACTCTTCAACATGCGGCCCGAGGACACGGCGCAGTACCGGGCCGCGGCCGAGGCCGCCATGGCCGGCAGCTTATTGGTGTTTCTCTATACCTTCCTGCGGCTGTCGTCCTGGCACGGCTTCGTGCGCTCGCTGCTGGCGCTGTGGATGGCGGCGCAACTCGTGCTGGTGGCCGTTGCCTTCCTCGATCCGCGGCTGGCGGCGACCTTCGCACGGCTGTCGAGTATCGCCATTGGCTGCGTCGGCGCCGGGCTCATTCTCTTTCTGGCATTGCGCGGGCAGGATCGGGCGCTGTCGCTGGTGCCGAGCTGGATGCTGCTGATGGTGTGGCTGTTCGGCGCCGGCGCCACGTTCACGGGCCGATTGGCGGGCGAGATCGTGGTGTTCGGACTGTCCGCCGGGCTGGTACTGATCGTCGTGCTGATCGGGTTCACCGTCACGCAATATGCCTTCCGCTCGTTCGAACCGCTGTACGGGGCCCAGCCCGACGACGAGAAGCTGCGCTCGCTGGCGGTCGATGGCGCCGGGGCGGCGGTGTGGGAATGGAGCCCGCGCCGTGACGAGATCAAGCTGTCGCCGGTGGTCGAGGCCATTTTGGGCCTGAAGGCCGGCACGCTGTCGGCCCGCACGACCGAGTTCCTGCGCCACATGCATCCCGCCGACGCGGAGCGGCTCAAGGTGTTGATGTGGTCGGTGCGCGAGCATCCCGGTGGCGAGATGCGGCTCGATTTCCGCATGCGGCATGCCGACAACTCCTATCGCTGGTTCGAATTGGAGGCGGCCAGCGTGCCGGTCTCCGATCGCCGGCAGCTGCGCTACGTCGGGCTGATGCGCGAGGTCACCGACAGCAAGCGGGCGCAGGAACGGTTGATGTTCGACGCCGTCAACGACAGCCTGACGGGCCTGCCCAATCGCGAGCTGTTCCTCGATCGGCTGGCGATCGCCGCCAAACGCGCCACGCTCGAGCCTTTGGTGCGCCCGGCGCTGTTGTTCATCGATCTCGACCGCTTTCGCGCCGTCAACGCGGCGCACGGCCCGGTGGTCGGCGACAGCCTGCTTTTGACCGTTGCCCGGCGCCTAGGGCGCCATCTCGGACCCAACGACACCTTGGCCCGGGTCGGGGGCAACCAGTTTGCGTTATTGTTGCTCAATCAGTCCGAGCCGCGCGAGCTTGCGATTCTTGCCGAGCAGGTGCGCCGCTCGCTGCGCGCCCCGATCGACATTTCCGGGCAGGACATCGTGCTCACGGCCTCGATCGGTATCTCGCTCTACGACGGGCCCGACGAGGATCCCGCCGAACTCTTGCGCGAGGCCATGATCGCCATGTATCGCGCCAAGCGGTTGGGCACGGATCGGATCGAGATCTTCAGCGTGCAGATGCGGGCCGACAAGGACGGTCGTGTTGCGCTGGATGCCGAGCTGCGGCGCGCGATTGAAAAAAAGCAGATCCGGGTCGTCTATCAGCCGGTGTTCTATCTCGCCACCGAGGTGCTGGCCGGCTTCGAGGCGCAGCTCTATTGGGATCACCCCGCGCAGGGCACGCTCGATGCCGGTCAATTCATGCCGATCGCGGAGGATAGCGATCTGATCGTCGGGCTCGGCTCGTTTGCCTTAACCGAGGGCCTGCGCGAGGTCGCGCGCTGGCACAAGGAACTGCCGCGCCCCGAGCTGCCGCTCTACGTTGGCATCAACATCACCAGCCGCCAGCTGTTTCGTCCCGAGCTTGCCCAGGAGGTGCGCCGGCTGCTGGCGCGGGCGGTGGTGCCCAAGGGCTCGCTGCGGCTTGAGATTCCCGAAGCGCTGGTCATGGACAACCCGGAGAAGGCCACGAACTTGCTGGCGCAGCTGGCCGATGCCGGTGCCGGCCTGTCGCTCGACGACTTCGGGACCGGCTATTCCTCGCTCTCCTACCTCAACCAATTCACCTTCGATGCGGTCAAGGTGGATCGCGCCTTCATCCAGGCCGGGGCGCAAAACGGCAGCGGCTCGGTGATCTTGCGCTCGGTCATTGCGCTGTGCCACGAGCTTGGCAAGACGGTGGTGACGGAAGGCGTCGAAAGCGAGGAGGACGTGGCCTTCCTGCGGGCCATCGGCTGCGAGTATGGGCAAGGGCCCTACTTTGGCGAGGCGCTGTCGGAGCGCGAGGTGATGCAGCTGGTCAAAACTGCGCGCAAGGTCGAACGCCGCCAGAAAAAAGGCACGCTGTTCCGCCGCCGTCAGCGCCCGGCGGAGGACGCACCAGCGCTCGAGCCCGCGCCGGTCCTGCCGCCGGCACCGGTGGCGGCCGCGCCGCCCCGCGCGTTGCTGCCGCGGCCACCGGCGGCGCCACCGCAGCCGCGCAAAATGCCAGTGGTGGCCCCTGCCCCTGTTCGTGGGCGGGAGGGCGAGCGCCGGCCACCGCCGCTGCCCCCTGCCCGCCCGGGGGCTGTCCCCGTGCCGCCGCCCGGCAGCCGGGCTGGTGGCGGTCGGGGCGCGATGCCGATGCCGGCGCCGCCCAAACCCATGCGCGGCGGCCCGCCGCCGGTGGCCGCAGCACCACCCAAGGCGCCTGCCCCGCCACCACCGCGTGCCAATCCGACGCCGCCACCGCGCACCGCACCACCGGTCCAACCCCCGGTCGCGGCCGCCCGGCGCGAGGAACGGCCAGCGGCGGCTCCGCCGCCACCCCTGCCCCCGTTGCCACCACCACCGTTGCCGCGCGGCAGCGCTGCGGCGGCGCCGCGTCCGGCCCCCACCGCTCCCCCGGCTTATGCCAACGGCCGGCCGGCCGGTGCCGATTTCTCGACCTTGCCGCCCGCCATCGCCGAAAGCCTGGCCCGCCTTGCCGGCCGCCAGAACCAACCCCCGGTGCCGCGCGAGGTGGTGAAGTCGGACGCGGCGGCAAACGGCAAGGAACCACCGCGCAAAGCTGACGGGGTTTGAGGCGGCACAGAACCTGGTGCGCTTCAGGCGTGGCCGGCGACGCTCACGAGATGTGAGGGATCGATGCCAATCTTGGAGAGGGCACGCTCGTATTTCTGGTCGAGCGCGCAATCAAACAACAGCTCCGGATCGGCAGGGCAATGCAGCCAGCCGTTGGCCGTGATCTCGCTTTCGAGCTGGCCGGCGCGCCAGCCGGCATAACCCAACGCCAGAATGGCGCGACCCGGTCCGCGACCGGTGGCCATTGCCTTGAGGATGTCGACGGTGGCCGTCAACGACACCGTCTCGTCAATGGCCAGCGTCGAATCGGCGGCATAGTAGTCGGAGCTGTGCAGCACAAAGCCGCGTCCGGTCTCGACCGGGCCGCCGACATGGACGCTGATGTCGATCAGCTCGCTGGTGGCCCGCTCGGGGTCGCGGGTCGAGATATTGAGCTGCCCCAACAGCTCCTGGAAGCTGATATGGGGCGCCCTTTGGTTGACAATCAGTCCCATGGCGCCCTTGTCGGAGTGGGCGCACAGATAGATCACCGAGCGCTGAAAACGCTTGTCGGTCATCAGCGGCATGGCCACCAGCAGCTGTCCATCCAGATACCTTGCCTGGAGATCCTTGCGATGTCTGGGCGTGCGCATGCGGGAAGACTAGCGCCACACAGGTGGGGCTGTGAAGGGGCTCGACGCGGTCACGCTAAAATCGAGGACTCTTGTGTTTGGCGTTGATATTGAGTGGCATAGAATTCTCCATTGTGAGCTCAGCCAATGTGTGAGGCGGCATGAACCGTAGCCATTTGCTTGCTGGCCTGGCCCTCCTCGCCGGGGTGGGGTGTGGGGCACTGGCGGGCGCCGAGGCCGAGGCGCCGGCCGCCGCCACGCCGTGGGTCGAGGCGCAAGGCGCGCGGGTGCGGCTGTTGGCAGGTGCCGATGCCGCCCAGCGCGGAAAATCGTTCCTGGCGGGGGTCGAAATCCACATGGACCCCGGCTGGAAGACCTATTGGCGCAATCCCGGCGAGGCCGGCGTTCCGCCAAACTTCGACTGGTCGGGCTCGGCCAATACGGCATCGATCAAGGTACACTATCCGGCGCCGATCCGGCTGATCGACCCGGCCGCCGAGATGATCGGCTACAAGACATCGGTGCTGTTTCCGATCGAAATTACCCCGCAGACGGCGTCCAAACCGGTCGATCTGCGGCTGGCACTCGAGTTTGCCGTTTGCCGCGAGATCTGCATTCCGGCGCAGGCGTCAATGGACTTGACGGTGCCGCCGGCGCTGATCACCGGGGCGCCGGCTCCCCTGATCGCCGCCGCCGAGGCGCGGGTGCCGCGCACGCCCGACGGCCAGCGCGCCGGCGATCCGAAATTGCTTGGGGTGGTGGCCAAGCTCGACGGTGCCACCCCCGGCCTTGAGGTCGCGGCCAAGTTTCCGGGCGGCGCCGCCGGCGCCGATCTCTTCGTCGATGCACCGGAGGGCTTTTTCCTGCCGATGGCGCAAAAGGCGCCGGGCGGCAGCGATGGGGTCGTGCGCTTCCGTATCGATCTTTCGCGCGAGACCAGCGCCGCCGAGCTCAAAGGCAAGACCTTGACCTTTACCCTCGTCAGCGACGCCGGCGCGAGCGAAGTTGCCTGGACGGTCGAGTAGCGGCGGCCTTGGCGAGCCTGGCGCTAGCGCCTAAGTTGGTCGCGCCTGCGAAACGTTCCCCTTAGAGCATTTGAGGAAAGGATGAGCCATGACGATCAAGGTCGGCGACCGGCTGCCCGACACGACCTTCATGACGATGTCGGCGGACGGTCCCAAGCCCAGCACAACTTCCGAGGTGTTCGGGGGTAAGAAGGTCGCCCTGTTTGCGGTGCCCGGCGCCTATACGCCGACCTGCCACAAGCACCACATGGCCGGCTTTGTCGCCAATTACGACGAACTGAAGAAAAAAGGCTTCGATACCATTGCCTGCACGTCGACCAACGACATTTTCGTGCTCAGCAACTGGGCCAAGGATTCCAAGGCCGACGGCAAGATCCTGATGCTGGCCGACGGCAGCGCCGAGTTTGTCAAGAAAGTCGGTCTCGATATCGACCTGTCCGCCCGCGGCCTGGGCATTCGCTCCAAGCGCTATTCGATGATCGTCGAGGACGGCGTGGTCAAATCGCTCAATGTCGAGGACGCCCCGCCCAACCACGATAAGTCGAGCGCTGCCACCTTGTGCAGTCTGGCCTGACCCGCAGCGGGGCGCGCGCCCAGGCGCGCCCCGACCGCGCCCCCACGACACAACCACCTCGGCCAGGGCGACCTTGCCCGACCACCCTCAACCTCGATTTTGGGGGTCATCGGGGGACGCGTCCCCGGCAAGCTTTGGCGGCCGGTGGGCAGCCGGCCAGGGCCGGCGGGTTGCCGGCGGTCCGCGGCGACCAAGCCGTCCGCCGACGCCTGGCGAGCGGTGAGTGCCCCTCCCGCGACGCAATCTCATTCCTATATATCTTCACCGATCGCATATCTTTCCACCGATCGCGTCGCGGGGACCACAGTCAGTTGGGAGGTGGCCACATGCAGCTGTGGCGCAAGTCTGAGGGCGAGGCCGACGCCGACCGTCGCCCCGGCACGGAAGATGAATTGCTCGACGCCTATTCAAGCGCCGTCGTCCGCGTCGTCGAAGAGGTGTCGCCCTCGGTCGTGCAGGTGCGCGTCAGAGGCGCGCGCCAGGGGCATGGAACGGAGGGCGCCGGTTCGGGCAGCATCTTATCGCCCGACGGCCTGGTGCTGACCAACAATCACGTGGTCGAGGGCGCCATCGCCATCGAGCTTGCCACCACCGACGCGCGCCGGTTTCCGGCGCGGATCTTGGGTCGCGATCCCGACACCGACCTCGCGCTGTTGCGCGCCGAAACCAATGACCGCTTGCCGGCGGTGCGGCTCGGCAATTCCAAGCTGGTCAAAGCCGGCCAGATCGCGATCGCCATCGGCAATCCGCTGGGCTTTGAGTCGACGGTGACGGCGGGCATCGTCAGCGCCGTCGGCCGTTCGCTGCGCGCGCAGAATGGCCGCCTGATTGGTGACGTGATCCAGACCGATGCCGCCCTCAACCCGGGTAATTCCGGCGGGCCGCTGGTCAATTCCCGGGCGCAGGTGATCGGCGTCAATACCGCGGTGATCATGGGCGCGCAGGGGATCTGCTTTTCGGTCGCCGCCAACACCGCCCAACACGTCATCACGCAAATTTTGCAGCACGGCCGCGTGCGCCGCGCCAAGCTGGGCGTTGCCGGCGATCAGGTGAGCCTGCCGCAGCGCCTACGCGTGGCGCTTGGCCTGGGCCAAGAGGCCGGTGTACGCGTGGTCGAGGTGCAAGCGGGCAGCCCGGCCGAAGCCGCGGGGCTGACGCCCGGCGACGTCATCCTGGCGCTCGATCAGGACACCGTCACCGGCATCGACGACATTGCGCGCGTGCTCGACGGCAGCAAGATCGGCAAACGCGTTCGCGTTCGCGTCCTGCGCGAGGCGGGTCGCGTTACCCTGCTCGACCTGGTGCCGACCGAGCGCTTACCGGAGCGCTAAGGCCGACCAAGCTCGGTGCTCGAGGGCTGCGCCGCGTCAGGCCTTGGCGCCGTGCTTGCCCGCACCCAGCGCCGCCGGCGCATCGGGATCGAGCGGCCAACGGGCGCGGACCTCAAAGTCGAGGCCATCGGTGAGCCCGCGCGCCAGCCGCTCGGCGCCGGCCCAGGCCACCATCGCGGCATTGTCCGTACAGAGCTGCGGCGGCGGCACCTTCAGTTGGTAGCCCCAGCGTCGGGCGACGTCGGCGAGTGCCGTGCGCAGCCGGGCGTTGGCGGCAACACCGCCCGCGAGCACCAGGTGGCGCGTGCGGCCCGGCCCCTCGATCGCCTCGGTCAGCGCCATCGCCCGCCCGACGCGGTCGATGACACTGTCGGCGACTGCCGCCTCGAATTCGGCGCACAGGTCGGCGATGTCCTGGTCCCGCAATGGCACCAGGCTCAACGCCAGATGCCGCACCGCGGTCTTGAGGCCGGCAAACGAAAAATGCGCCTCGGGGCGGCCCAGCATCGGCCGCGGCAGCTGAAATCGGCCGGGTCGTCCGCGCGCCGCCGCCGCCTCGACCGCCGGTCCGCCAGGAAAACCCAGTCCCAACAGCTTGGCGGTCTTGTCGAAGGCCTCGCCCAACGCGTCGTCGATGGTGCTGCCGAGCCGCTGATAGCGGCCGACGTCACGCACGATCAAAAGCTGGGTGTGGCCGCCGGAAACCAAGAGCAGCAAGTAGGGTGGCCGCAAGCCGTCGGTAAGGCCGACGGTAAGGGCGTGCGCTTCGAGATGGTTGACCGCGATCAGGTCGAGCCCGTGCACCAAGGCGATGGCTTTGGCCGTCAACGCCCCGACCAACAGGCCGCCGATCAGGCCAGGCCCCGCCGTCACCGCCACCGCCTCGAGGTCGCCAAACGCGACCCCGGCCTCGGCCATGGCCTCGGCGATGATCTGATCGAGGCATTCGACATGCGCCCGGGCGGCGATCTCGGGCACCACGCCGCCGTAGCTCATGTGCTCTTCCCATTGCGCGCGCACCACGTTGGCGAGGATGCGTCCGCTGCCGTCGGATGCCCGCGCCACGACTGCGGCCGCGGTCTCGTCGCAGCTCGTCTCAATGCCGAGCACCAGCGCCTGGTGCGGCGCGGCCGTGGTGTTGGCTGGCTGCGATGGCATCGGCATGTGTGGCGCTAGCGCCGCGTCCTTGCTATGAGGCTGGTTGGCGGCCCATTCCGACCGGGTCCGCCTAGCACCGGAACCACGCACCGTGCAAGAGAACAGGGTTCGCATCGGCACCAGAGGCTCGCCGCTGGCCCTGGCGCAGGCCAGGGAGGTGGAGGCGCGGCTCGTCGCCGCGCACGGCCCCGACACCCATGCCTACGAGATTTTGGTGATCCGCACCTCCGGCGACCGCATCCAGGACCGGCCGCTGGCGGAGGTGGGCGGCAGCAAGGGCTTCTTCACCAAGGAGATCGAAGACGCGCTCTTGGCCGGTGACATCGATATCGCCGTGCATTCCATGAAGGATATGCCGACCGTGCTGCCGCCCGGGCTCACGGTTGGCTGCTATCTGCCGCGTCAGGATGTGCGCGACGCTTTCATCGGCCGCGGCGTCAACAGTCTGGCCGAGCTGCCGCGCGCCGCAATTGTTGCTACCTCGTCGTTGCGGCGACAGGCGCAGGTGCGCCGGCTGAGACCGGACCTTGCGGTTCACACCTTGCGCGGCAACGTCGAGACCCGGCTGAAGAAGCTTGCCGACGGGGCGGCGGATGCGACCATCCTGGCGATGGCCGGCCTCAACCGTCTCGGTCTCCACGATCGGGTGAGTTCGCCCTTGCCCGTCGACGTCATGCTGCCGGCCGTCGCCCAAGGCGCCGTCGGCATCGAACGGCGCACCGAGGATGGCGCCATGGCCGAGTTGCTGGCGCCCATCAACCATGCCGCGACCGAGCTGGCGGTAACCGCCGAGCGCGCCTTCCTGGCCAAGCTCGACGGCTCCTGCCGGACACCGATCGCCGGGCTCGTCCAACTGATCGACGCCGGCGTTACTTTCCGCGGCATGATTTTGACGCCGGATGGTCGCGAGTGGCACGAGACCAGCCGGCACGGCGCGCGCGACGACGCGATCCGCCTGGCCGAGGACGCGGCCGCGGAGCTGTTGGCGCGGGCCGGACCCAACTTCCTCAGTGTCCGTTGATGCGGCTGCTCGTCACCCGCCCCGAGCCCGACGCCATCAAACTGCAGGCGGTGCTCGAGGCCATGGGACACGAGGCGACGGTCGAGCCTTTGCTCAGCGTCAGCTTCGAGGCACCGGATGCGATCGAGCTCGACGGCGTGCAGGCGCTGATTGCCACCAGCCGCAATGCCTTGCGCGCCCTGCGTTCGACCGCCATGCTCGCCCGCGCCCGCCTGCTGCCGCTGTTCACGGTCGGCAAGGCAACCGCCGCCGAGGCGCGCGCGCTTGGCTTTGACATGGTGGTGGCCGGCGCCGGTACCGGCCGCGAACTCATTGCCCAGATCGTCTCCGTGCTCGAACCGGCCGCCGGACTGTTGGTGCATCTTGCCGGCGACAAGCTGGCGGTCGATCTCAAAGGCGAACTCGAGCCGCATGGCTTCCGGGTCGCAACCTTTGTCGTCTACCGCATGCGGGCGGCGACTGGCTTTGCCGATGAGGTCGTCGAACAGCTGGCGATGGGCGAGATCGATGGCGTCATCCTGCTGTCGCCGCGCACCGCGGCCGTCTACGCCAGACTGGTGGCGAAACACGCGCTCGCCGCCAGCGTACGACCCTTGCTGCACTTCTGCCTGTCGGCGGCGGTGGCGCGGCGGCTGGTGCCGCTGGGCGAGGTGGCGGTGCTGACCGCGTCGGTTCCGACCCTGGAAGAAGTGCTTGCCCTGATTGCCGAGACCGCGGCAAAATTGGAGGACTAGCCGGGGCCATGGCGCGCGCGTAAAAGTGGCGCCGCGTTGTCGACAGGGTCGGCCCACGCGTCGATGCGTTGAGGATCCACGCGTCCCGGAGCTCAGGAACCACGGATGGCCGACAGCAAGGACGAGACCGGCAAGGGCCCCAGCCGGCCCTATGCCACCATCGATCTCAAAGCCACGGAGATCGGCGCCAAGCCGGCTGCGGCCGCTGGATCGGGTGGCAAGGCTGGCCCGGGATCGAGGGCCGGCGTCGCGGCAACCCTGGCCTGGCTCAAAGGCCGACAGCGCCGGCTGAGCGGCGTGCTGTCGCACCTCGCCGCCGGCGTCCTCGGCGGTGCCGTCGCGGTCATCGCCTACGGCTTGATCAGCGGTCTGATGGAGACGGAGGAAAGCGCGACCCGCGCCCTGCCGGCGCTGACGAGCCGGGTGGCGGCGCTCGAGCGCATGCTCGGCGGTCGGGCGACGACGGCGGATCTGGCGGGCCGGGTCGAGGGGTTGGCGCGTACCACCGGCACGCTCGATGCGACCAGCGCCAGGCTGGTAGGTGAGATCAAGGCGCTGCAAGAGCGGGTCGGTACCGCCAATGCCGCCGCCCCGGCGATGGCCGAGCGCGTGGCCAAGCTTGAGAACGCCATTACCGCGCTCACGGTGTCGGGCGGTGGCGAGGCCAATGAAGTGGTGCGCACCGGGCTCGAACGATTTGAGCGAGAAGTTGCTGGCGCCAAGGCCGAGGCCGGCCAGCTGACCCAGCGCCTCGAGCAATCCGAGCGCCAGCTGCGCGGCGCGCAAGACAAGATCGACGGCCTCAAAGCCGAGCTCGAACGCGGCCTGGAACGCACCGCCAGGGCCGAGGACGTGGCGCCGCTGGCCGGGCGCATGGCGGCCCTCGATCAAGAGCTTAGCGGCTTCGTCAAGACCGAAGCCGACCGCACCGCCAACACCTCGCGGCTGGTGCTGGCATTGGAATTGTCGAGCCTGAAGCGGGCGATCGAGCGCGGCGATGGCTTCGCCGCGGAGCTGGCGGCGGCAAAGCGTGTAGCCGGCGATCGGCTCAATCTGGCGGCGTTCGACCGCTACGCGCGCGAGGGTTCACCGCCGCTGTCCGAGCTGACGAGCTCGTTTCGCAAGGTCGCCAACGCCATGCTCGATGCCGAATCCGAGCCCGCCGATGCATCCCTGTTCGAGCGGCTGCTGTCCGGCGCCAAGTCGATCGTGCGGGTCCGCAAGCGTGGACAGCCGGCCGATGACGCGAGCCTGGAGGCGACCATCGCTCGCATGGAGACGGCGCTCAAGGAGAACCGGCTGGGCGAGGTCCTGGCCGAGGCCAAGAAACTGCCGCCGAAGGCGCAGCTTGCCGGCGAGGATTGGCTGCGGCGGGTGGAAATGCGCTATCAGATCGAGCAGGCTCTGGCCGAGACCGAGGCTGCCCTGAAGAAATCCTTGGCCACGCCGGCCGGGGCGGATCGCCGGCAATGATACGCATACTGCTCTTTCTGTTTGCGGTGGCGGCGGCCGCCGTCGGCCTGCACTGGCTCGCCGATCGCCCGGGCACGATCTTGATCGAATGGCAGAACTACGTGGTCGAGACCAGCGTGTTTCTCGCCGTCGTCATGGTGGCGCTGGTCGTGGCTTTGCTGTTGGTGGCCTGGTCGGCATTGCGGCAGATGTGGGCCAGCCCGGCGGCGCTCGCGGCACTGCGGCGGCGGCGGCGCCTGCAGCGCGGTCTCGATGCCATTTCCGGCGGCATCATCGCCATCGGTGCCGGCGACGGCGGCCTGGCGACGCGCTACGCATTGCAGGCACGCAAGTCACTGCCCAACGAGCCGCTGACGCATCTGTTGCGGGCGCAGGCGGCGCAGCTCAATGACGATCGCGGCACCGCCCGGCGCATTTTCGAAGCCATGCTGGCCTCGCCGGATACCGCCCAGCTCGGCCTGCGCGGCCTCTACCTGGAGGCGAAGCGCGAAGGCGAGACCGAGGCCGCCCGCCAATTCGCCGAGCGCGCTTTAAACCTCAATGCGACGCTGGCCTGGCCGGTCGAAGCCCTGTTCGACCTGATGTGCAAAGCGCATAATTGGCAGGGTGCGCTCGAGACCTTAGCGGTCGCCGCGCGGCAACACCTGATCGCCGGCGCCGTGGCTCAGCGCCGCCGCGCCGTGTTGCTCACCGCCAAGGCACAAGAGGCCGAGGACGGCGAGCCGGAGCGCGCCCTTGAGCTGGCACTCGAGGCACACCGGCTGGTGCCGGATCTGATCCCCGCCGCCGCCATCGCCGGACGCATTCTAGCCTCGCGGGGCAATACGCCGCGTGCCGCCCGCGTGCTGCTCAAGACCTGGCGTCTGGCGCCGCATCCCGATCTCGCCAAGGTCTACGCCTATGCCCGGCCCGGTGACAGCCCGCGCGATCGCTTGATACGCGTGCGGCAGCTCGGGCGCCTGACGCCGCAGGAGCCGGAGGCGGCGATCGCCGTCGCCATCGCCGCGATCGAAGCACGCGAGTGGAGCGAAGCGCGCCAGGCCCTGGAGCCGTTGCTGGGTGCCCGGCTGACGCAGCGCGTCGCCACCTTGATGGCGCGCATCGAGGGCGAAGAGCACGGCAATGCCGGAGCCGTCCGCGAGTGGCTGGCACGGGCGGTCAACGCGCCGCGCGATCCAGCCTGGACCGTCGATGGCATCGTTTCCGACGTGTGGGCGCCGACCTCGCCGGTTACCGGTGCCCTCGATGCGTTTCGCTGGCGCGTCCCCGTCGAGCCGATCGATCGGCCGGGCGATGCCCTGCTGGCCGCCAAGGTCGAGGCGCTGGTCGGCCTCGGAGCGGGACCCGAGGCGCGCCTGGCGCCCGCGGCACCGCGCCCGCCCGCCAGCGAGCTTTCGGGGCCGCAGTCAGCGCCGATCCCGCTCACGGCCACCACCGCGCCCGCGGCCGGCGCCCCCGGCAGCGACGGGATGGGGAAGACGGGCGAACTGGTGGCGAGGGGCGCGGGCACGCGCGAAGGCCTGCCGCCGCCGACCGCGCCGGGG
>Ga0126384_10000522_pt1 | contig 21284 bp, 21 predicted proteins | sample PanSoiMetPlot_36_FD_92543 | JGI IMG/M metagenome (GOLD analysis project Ga0126384, IMG submission 92543) | Tropical forest soil microbial communities from Panama - MetaG Plot_36 | ecosystem: Environmental > Terrestrial > Soil > Tropical forest > Bulk soil | place: Panama | collected 2016-02-17 | reverse complement strand
TACACTGATGATTCTCGAGGATGCCGTATGTCCCACGAGAAACCGCCAAAACGTCAGACGTGCTTCATGAATCGCTCCTGAAACCTGATTTTCAAGTTCTCGTCCGATATGTCTTGGCTCACGATCTGAATAAGTTCTGTAACTCGCGTCTTCGGAAACTCTTCCATTGATTCGCCGAGAGCCTTCACGTCGTGGCGGACAATCATGGATGCCAAAGGCCCTACGATTTCGTCCAGTTCATGGATCATACGGTCCAAAAACTTCGGTGGCACCGTTTGCTGAGCGGTATCGGTTTCGTTAGGCCTGACTACCGGGCCTTTTAACTCGGCGCCGGACGATTTCTCTTCCAATACGCTGATTGGCTCGCCTGTGGCCGATGTGCTGCCATTTTCCTGGTCGACGGCGCCCACAGCTTGTGCCCGCTTCAAAAATGAAGCGAGGTCGGTGGGTTGCCGCTGGGATTTGACATCGTTCATCTCCGTATCTCGCCTTGGGAGAAATGTCTCTTTGCCTCTCAGCACGTCATTATCCGGTCCGGTCGGAAGCCCAAATTTATCCCCCCCGGTGGCGACCCACTTCAGTTCGACTTTCTGGCCGGCCACAGGGATCCAGTCCTTCCACTCGATCGTATTCACGTCGATCAGTCCTTTTTCTGACTCTTGGCTCTTGGTAATCAGGTTTTCTTCTAGCCTTTTGATGATCAATTCCTTGGCGCGAATGATCTCTCTGAGATCTCTAATCTCGGCTTGTAATGTGGAGATTTTGTTATTAGAACTTTCCGCCAACTGCTTATAATCGTTTGCCTCCATTGCCGCCTCGGCTTTAGTTTCCTTAATAGTCAGTTTCAACTCAGTTACTTCTCCCACCAGGACGTCTAGGTTGGACATAAGGTTGTTTATTTGGTTATCTCGGTTTTGCAAAGTTTCTCTTTTTTTCTTCAGTTCATCCTGCAAAGCCTGCATCTTGGTATTGAGGTTCTCCTCCATGTTTTGGCTGGCAGACTCTTTTCTCCGGTTGATGTCTTCTGCCTGCTTAAGCTTCGTCTCAAGCATCGCGATCTTTTCCTTGAGAGTCTCAATGACCTGTTCAGGATGGAGGCTTTCCTTCTTAACCGCTGCTTCACCCAGATTGACCGCTAACTTCAACCCGCCGATCTTTTCCGCAACAGCTTTTTCAAGGGCGTCTATTTCCTCGTTCAACTTGGACGCCTGCGTGTGTTTTACCTGCTCCAAGGGGATGAGATTGTTTTTGATCGGTTCGAATTTATCATAGAATACCCCTCTCACGGACGCATACATGTTGCTCATCTGACCTCCAGATCTCGTAAGTTCTATGACATTCAGCTTCGACAAAACCGGATAAGAGCGGTCATTTTTACACAACCTAGGCAGTTTTTGCAACAAAAGTCAGAAGGTGGTGATGTATGACTCTGTAGGTAAACTCCTGGATGGGGGAGAGAAAATCGCTTGGCCCGAGTGTCGTCGCTAAAAGTTGCTTTTCGGGTCACGTGATAATGAGCATCGGCAAACAAAATCCTTAACGGTCGTGCCATACTGCTCCTCTAACACGCCAGGTACGATAATGTCTATAGTAAAGATTTGACCCCAATCTACTAAATGACCCCAATCTATAAAATTTTGGCAATGAAGCAAAAAGCCAGGTCACTGAAAGGGCGTAATCTTTCGTTCTGAGCTTGAGATCACTGTTCGCCATGGTTGTTGCATTTATCCTTCAGCCTTTCAAGCTCAAGCGTGTTTGTGGGGCGTAGGGGGATTGAAGCAGAGAGCGCGGAGCATGGAACTCAGCGCTGAGAGCTACGGGCAGCAAAAGGAGCAAGCGTTGCTTTGTTTATTGACCGGTTGTCGCAACTCGTTTCGGATCGTAGCCGAGGACTGGCGAAAGCCAGCGTTCCACTTCCGAAACCTTCATGCCTTTTCGCGCGGCGTAGGATTCTACTTGATCTTTGCCAATGGAATTCACCGCGAAGTAGTGCGCTTCCTTGTGGGCGAAGTAGAGCCCGCAGACCGAGGCCGCGGGAAGCATCGCGAAGTTTTCGGTTAACGTGATCCCGGTCGCCTCGGTTACGCCGAGGAGATCGAAAAGGATCGGTTTTTCCGTGTGATCGGGGCAGGCTGGATAACCCGGCGCAGGTCGAATCCCGCAATACTTCTCCTCAATCAGATCTTCGGGCGTCAGGTTTTCGTCTTTGCCGTACCCCCAATCAGCCCTCGCCTGTTGATGCAGAAACTCGGCAAAAGCTTCGGCGAGCCGGTCGGCCAAAGCCTTGGCCATGATAGAGTTATATTGGTCGTTTTGGCGGTCGAATTTTTCCGCCAGTTCCTGGGTGCCAATGCCCGACGTGACTGCGAACGCGCCGACGTAATCCACTAACCCGCTAGAACGCGGCGCGACGAAATCGGCGAGGGACAGTTGCGGCTTGCCGCGCTGGTTTTCTTTCTGCTGGCGCAGCGCGTGAAAGCGGGTGAGCTCTATCATCAGCGTGGTGTCAGTGTAGAGAACGATATCGTCGCCTTCGCTGTTGGCGGGATAGAAACCATAAACAGCTTTGGCCTTGAATAGCTTTTTCTTGACAATCTTCGCCAACAACTCCTGGGCATTGGCAAACAGCTCCCGTGCGGCCGGTCCGCGCGCCGGATCGTCGAGCAGACTCGGGTAGCGGCCCCTCATTTCCCAGGTGTGAAAAAATGGCGACCAGTCGATGAACGGTACGAGATCCACCAAGGGAAAATCCGGCAACACTTTCCGCCCGGTGAATTCGGGAACGCAGATCTGGCTTGGATCCCACACCGTGTGGAGCTTTCGCCGCGTGGTTTCTTCATAAGTCAAAAGCTCCGCCGCCATACGATTTTCAAATTGCACTTGGATTTCTTTTTGCTCTTTGCGGTTTTGCTCCTCCAGCGCTCTTCGTGTCTCCGCCCTGCTCAAGGCACCCACGACGGGTACCGCCCGCGACGCATCGATGACGTGGATCGTCTCGTGACCATAGGCCGGAGAGATTTTAACCGCGGTGTGCCGCTTGCTGGTGGTGGCGCCACCGATCAGCAGCGGCAACTTCATACCGCGCCGTTCCATCTCCGTCGCCACGTGGACCATCTCATCTAGCGACGGCGTGATCAGCCCGCTAAGTCCGATGATGTCCGCTCGTTCTTGAATCGCGGTTTCAATGATCTTGTCTGCAGGAACCATCACGCCCAAGTCAATCACGTCGTAATTATTGCAGCTCAAAACCACGCCGACGATATTCTTGCCGATATCGTGGACATCACCCTTCACCGTGGCAAAAACCAGTTTGGTGCGTTTACTGGTGCTCTGAGCAGCTTTCTTTTCCGCCTCGAGGAATGGCGTCAGATAAGCGACCGCTTTCTTCATGACGCGGGCGCTTTTCACGACCTGGGGCAAGAACATCTTGCCTGAGCCGAATAGATCGCCCACGATGTTCATGCCGTCCATCAGCGGCCCTTCTATCACCGCCAACGGCTTGCCGTATTTAGCTCTCGCCTCCTCAGTGTCGTGGTCAATAAAATCGGTAATGCCCTTGACCAGCGCATGGGACAACCGCTCTTCCACCGTGCCTGAGCGCCAACTGTCGTCCTTGACAACCGTCTTGTCGGTTTTCTTGACCGTTTCGGCGAAAGCGACCAGCCGCTCGGTGGCGTCGGGACGGCGGTTGAGCAGCACATCCTCCACCAGTTCGAGCAAGTCCGGAGGAATTTCCTTATATACCGCGAGCATGCCGGGATTGACGATGCCCATGTCCATACCCGCCTTGATGGCATGATACAAAAACGCCGAGTGCATCGCCTCGCGCACCGGATTGTTGCCCCGAAATGAAAACGAAATATTACTGACGCCGCCGCTGACTTTGGCCAGCGGCAGATTCTGTTTGATCCAGCGAGTTGCTTCGATGAAGTTCACGGCATAATTGTTGTGCTCCTCGATGCCCGTGCCGACAGTGAGAATGTTGGGATCGAAGATAATATCCTGCGGGGGGAAGCCGACTTGCTCGGTAAGAATCTTGTGCGTGCGCGCGCAGATCTCGATCTTGCGCTCGAGGGTGTCGGCTTGGCCCCGTTCGTCGAAAGCCATGACGATGACCGCCGCGCCGTAGCGCCGGATCAGACGCGCTTGCGCGATGAACTTCTCCTCGCCTTCCTTTAGGCTGATGGAGTTGACGATACCTTTGCCTTGCAAACACTTGAGCCCGGCTTCGATCACTTCCCACCTGGAGCTGTCCACCATCACTGGCACGCGGGCGATGTCCGATTCGCCGGCGATAAGCCGCAAGAACTTCTCCATCGCCGCCTTGGAGTCGAGCATGCCCTCATCCATATTGACGTCTATGATTTGCGCGCCGCCGTCGACTTGCTGCCGCGCCACGCTGACAGCCTTTTCGTAATCGCCGGCGAGAATCAGCTTGGCAAACACGGGCGAGCCAGTTACATTTGTCCGCTCTCCGATGTTGACGAAATTCGACTCCGGCCTGACCGAAACACTCTCCAGGCCGCTCAAGCGCAGATGAGGTTCCACTTCAGGAACACGCCGCGGCGCTTTTCCTCTAACCGCGGCTGCCAACGCGGCGATATGCGCTGGCGTGGTCCCGCAACAGCCACCGACGATGTTGAGCCAGCCGTTGTCCACCCACTCCGTCAACTGCGGTGCCAGGGATTCAGGGGTTTCGGGAAAGCCCGTAGGTAACAGCGGATCGGGAAGACCCGCATTGGGATAGCAAGTCACGTAGATCGGCGCGATCTTCGATATTTCCTCGATGAGCGGACGCATCTCTTTGGGACCGAGGGCGCAATTCATGCCGATGCTCAGTAAAGGCACGTGTGAGATCGAATTCCAAAACGCTTCGACGGTCTGACCGGTGACGCCGCGGTTGCTCCCGGGTTGAATGAAAGTAACCGACGCCATTAACGGTACTCGAATGTTGCACTCGTCGAAAAGTTTCAAAATCGCGAAGAACGCCGCCTTAGAATTGAGCGTGTCAAAGATGGTCTCGACGATTAATAGATCAGCGCCGCCATCGATCAGGCCGCGCGCCTGGTCGTAATAGGCCTGAACCAGTTCGTCGTAACTCACATTGCGGGTCGCTGCGCTGTGCACATCGGTGGAGATCGAACAAGTCCTATTGGTCGGACCCATGGCGCCGGCAACAAAGCAAACGCGTGACGGATCTTTCGCCTGTACCCGCTCCACCGCCTTTCTTGCAGCCCTCGCGCCTGCAACGTTCAACTCGTAGGCATAAGGCTCCAGTTTGTAGTCTGCCATTGATACCGAGGTGGAGTTGAAAGTATTGGTCTCGATGATATCCGCGCCGGCCTCCAAATACTGAACATGGATTTCGGTGACCAAGTCGGGTTGGGTGAGACAAAGCGCGTCATTGCAGCCCTTCAGATCGTGGGAATGAGCAGCGAACTTGACACCGCGAAAGGCTTTTTCATCGAGCTTGTGCGACTGAATCATGGTACCCATGGCACCATCGAATAGAAGAACCCGCTCGGTCAATAATTGTCTTAGTTTGTTCTCTGTTGAACTCATTTGGCCACACGTTTAGGTCGATTGTTCTTATAAGCTATCGGCAGACAGGCCCGCGCGATAAAAATTTCCACAGGCCGATTGCCGTTGCGGGCCATCTTCTCTCCCGCGTAAGCACCCGTCAGCTCATAGTCGACTTCGGTGACTTTCGCCTGCCGAAACCAGTTTTCCATCGAGGCCCGCTCAAAGCCCAGCCAGCGATGGGCCATTTGTTCGCGCATCCATTCTTGGTTGTGCGCCACGAGGTCCAGCACAACCACCGTGCCGCCCGGCCGGGTAATACGGCAAAGCTCCGCGATGGCGCGCCCGGGGTCCGGCAAAAAGTGCAGGACCATTACGGAAAATGCGGCGTCCACGCTCCGCCCTTCCAAGGGCAGCTTGAGAGCGTCGCCGGGCCGGAACTCCACGTTGACGATTTCCTTCACTTGAGCGACTCTTCTCGCATGCCGTAACATTTCGGCGGATTGATCGATACCGATTACTTTTCGCGCGAAGCGCGCCAACTCGAAAGTCAGGCTGCCAGTTCCGCAACCGACATCCGCAATGACGAGATTCGGAGGCAGCAACTTTTCGATGGCCAGAGAAGCTATTCGATCATCGAAATAACTCTTTCGGATGCGCTCCCAATCACCTGCCAGCGATTCAAAGTAATTTTGTGACCGGTTCAAGCGCCGGCGCTTGCAGTCTTGCAGCCGCGCACGATCCTGTTTGGATTCAGGCAATTCCTCGAGCCTGGGCTGTAGCGACTTGAATAACTCCCGCGCCTCCTCGGGCATGTCCTGACGCAGGGAAAAATAAACATTAGTTCCATCCTTGCGGTCCTGCACAAACCCAGCGTCCCGAAGAATGGCGAGGTTGCGTGACGCGGACGACTGCACCGAAGGCACGACTTCTTGCACTTCGCCTACCGTCAACTCCTCCTCGGACACCACCGCCAACACCCGGAGCCGAACCGGATCCGCCATCGCCTTTAAAGTTCGCACTAAGTCCATGGTGCCCAATTACTCGTCCATCACAATATATAGATATTTCGATACTCAGTCAACGGGTGCCGCGTTGGCTTTTCAAAAAGTGTTGCGCCAAAAGTGCCTCCGCTAGGCAACGCAATGGTCGTCTAGGGTGCAGACGAGCATTTCAAAAACAGCTCGCGGAGCCATTGTATGGATGCAATTGGGTCATAAAACGACAATCGATGGGGCGTTCATCCTCGTGAGTGACCGTCTTGCAATTTCTTTATTGATCGCCCTACACTTTCAGTTAAGGAAAAGTAACTCCGGTCCAGATCCTATCGCTACAGTCGACGACGAGCGTCGGCAATGGACGCGCGAGTTGGCTTATGGAGAAAGAGGATCATTTGTTCGTTTACGGAACCCTGTGCCGGCGAATGGCGCATCCTCTCAGTCATCTCCTGGTCCGTAACGGCATCTTTATCGGCAAGGGAATTTTTCAAGGGAAACTTTACGATCTCGGACGCTATCCCGGAGCCGTGCCGTCGCGGAAGAAAACAGACTTCGTCAGTGGGGAAATTTATCGATTGGAAAATCCGAAGCAGGTTTTTAATATTTTAGACGAATACGAGGGACCTCGCTTCAAGCGTACCCAAGTCACGATCTTTCTCGAAGAAGACACTCCTTTGCTTTGCTGGATTTATCTCTACACACATTCCACGAGCGGTCGCAGGATTATTCCGAGTGGAGATTATGTGCTTTATCGCAACGGCCCCTAACTATTAAGGAGTTCATAAGTATGTGGACACTGATAGTCATTTGACCGAGGGCCGAGCGTCGCCGAGCGCGGTCAATGGGTCTGAGTCTCGTAGTCCACCACCCCAGCCTCCTCAAAGGTGGCAAGTCTGATAGCCTGGGCCCGAACGGACCTTCACGCTCAGATGCCCGCGCTCTCCATGACTCGACCCTCGGTCGTTCATGACTACTTACTTATGAACTAACTCCTTAGTAATTTTTTGACCGAAAAGTCCCGCGCGATACGCTTCCCGGTCCCCTTCGGTGAATTTTCCCTCGCGGTAATACAGCACCCGAACCCCGGAGAACAGATCCAGCAACTCATTGTGTCCGAGTAAGTAGGCGGGATTTTTTGGATGCCCTACGGCTTGCTGATCGATCAAATAAGTTTCGAAGATGACATGTCCTCCCTTCTTGAGGGATTTTTCAATCTGTGGGACCAGCGATCTTTGCAAGTAATTGAAATTGACGATTAGACCATAGGTCGACTCGGGCAACTCGATTTTCTCCAAATCCGCGCGTTGCCAAGAAACAGAGAGAGATTTTTCTTGCGCCCATTTCCGTCCTTTCGCCAGCGCGACGGGCGAAATGTCGATAGCGACAACGTCGAACCCGCGCTGGGCGAGAAAAAAAGAGTTCCTGCCTCCCCCACAAGCGATATCCAACGTCCGACCGGCTGGCAAGACTGACCCGAATTGCTCGAATACAAGTTGCAAGAACGCACTTGGCTTGTCTTCATCGTCCGATCCGGCGTGCAAAATATCCCACCTTTCTTGATCCGCTCGCGTCAAGTCGATCCTCGAACAATGGACGGGTTGGCCTGAATTGACATGAGAATTTCTCTGTGTGATAGCTGAACAAGATTCTCGTTTGGAGCATAACATGAAGCTTGCGGAGCTGCATTGGCCTGAAGTGGACAAATTAGAACGCGAGAAAGTCGTCGCCGTTGTTCCCGTCGGTTCGATGGAGCAGCACGGACCCCATTTGCCGTTTCAAGTGGATACTTTTGTATCCTCGCGCCTGGCAGCAGATCTTGAGAAGAGCATGCCGGAGATCCTGCTTGTCCCTCCCATTTGGACCGGTGTTTCGGCTCATCATATGGATTTTCCGGGATCTATCACACTTCGAGCCAAGGTTTTCATCGATGTTCTGCATGATATCTGCGCTTCGCTGCGCCATCATGGATTTCGCCGAATCGTGTTGCTGAACGGCCATGGTGGCAACCGTTCGAGCCTCGAGGTTCTCGGGCAGGAGCTTTTCGTGGAATTCGGCTTGACCGTCAATACTCTCGCCTATTGGGATCTTGTGCCGGATCTCGTCAAGTCGTTGAAGAAATCAAAATCCAAAGGAATGGGACACTCGGGGGAACTGGAAACCTCGCTCATGTTGCACCTCGCCCCGCATCTCGTCAATCAACGGGATATTCCCAAAGGGGTGTTGGGGGCTGAAGAAGAAGGCCCCACCGACGGAATCAAGCGTTACGTGAACATGAAGGAGCACTCCGCGGAGGGAGTCATAGGCATGCCCTCCGCAGCTAGCGCTGAAACCGGCGCCAAATTATACCTGGGCGCGCTCAACGCGTTGCAGCAAGCGGTGCGCGCTTTACAAGCCGCGCATCAATAGAAACGAATCCCAGTTTACTTGCGAAAAATTTTTCCGTATTTCTCGCCGAGCTGTTTGTAATCTTTGTCTGTTCGTTGAATCTCCTCGATGAATTTGATCTTGTCTGCGTCCTTCAGCGGCGGATAAACGCCCCGCAAATTGACGAACTCGCAATCTTTGGCGAGCGCCTCCGCGCTGTCTCGGCTATACCAATGATCGATCCAGAGCTTACCCGCATTGGGGTTTTGCGCTTTGACGCCAACAGCAATGTAATTGGCCTCGCTTAAATAAGCGGGCAAACGGACATAGTCGAGAGGCACGTCGTTTCTCCCCATGTCGCAGACATATTTGATATATGCGATTCCCAGCGGCCTCTCGCCATTGGCGATGCTTTCTATCGCTGGCGTTAACGACGGGTGAAACAAGGGACGAGTCGTACCCAATCGCTGAATATACTCTTCTTCCTTGCTCATACTCCCGAGAACCAGATGCAAACTGGAAAGCCATTTGACCATCGAAGAATGCACCGTCGGGTCCGACATGGTGGTTTTACCGTCCCATTTGGGATCCACATAGTCCCAATAAGATTTTGGCGCATCCGCGGGCTTGATATAGCGGGTATTGTACACAAAGCCAATGATGGAACTGCGGTAATTCGGACTATAAAATTCATGATGATACTGCTTATCGAAATTCGCTGCCGCGGGAGTTTGATACCTGAGAAACATTCCCTCCTTGCGCATGATATCCATGGCATCGACGCCGGTGAAAAATACATCCCAGCTGACTTTTCCCGAGCGAAACTCGTTCACCGCCCTGTCCATTACCGCGGTGGTGGAGGCGCGCCAATAGGTAGTCTTCACTCCAGGATATTTGCCCTCGAAACTACTTTGGATACTCTTCATGACGTCACCCTGAAGTGAACCGAAAATCGTTACCTTGCCTTCCTTTTTCGCAGCTTCGACGAGGTCTTTATCCTGCCCGCCGACCTTTCCCACAACTAGAAGGATCAGGCCCAAAGCCAGGGCGACGTCGAACGGATGAATTTTCATGAAACCTCCAACCCAATTGTTGGCAGCCTTTAGGCCCACACCTAGCGAAAGATCACTCCGCACGGGCCAGAGTCAGCACGTACACCTCTTTGGCGCCGCCTTGTTTCAGGCACCGGCTACATTCGTTAACCGTGGCACCTGAAGTGTAAACGTCGTCAACCAACAAAACCCGCTTTCCATCGATGGGCTTCTGCGGATTTAGCGAAAAGACACCGCGCACGTTTTTTCGCCGCTCCGCTTCCGTGAGTTGCGTTTGCGGCGGCGTTTCTTTGCTGCGATAAACAACGAAGGGATCCAGTGGAATGTCATACTCGCGGCTGACCTGTCGCGCGAGCAATACGGATTGATTAAAGCCGCGCCAACGAAGCCGCTTCGGATGGAGCGGCACCGGAATGATCATATCGACGGGACACTCCTTAAGGAATTCTTTACAGCCCTGCGCCATGAGTCGCCCCAGAGGCTTACCCAGCGAAACTCTTCGGCCGTATTTGAACTTCTGTACCACGCGCCGCAGCGGATGGTCGCTCATCTCCTCTCGGGGATAACACGCCCACGCGCGAGCGCGAGTAAAATGCGGTGTGCGCGACAAACAACCTCCGCATCGATGATCATCCCCACTTCCATCCACGAACGGTCGCCCACAGATGGTGCACAGCGGATGCGCGATGATACGGATCTCCGGCCAGCAAGCGGCGCAGAAATACTCCGCATCGCTGCCATAGATCCTTCCACCGCAAGCGCGACAACGGGGCGGGTAAAGCCAGTCCACAAGCCAGTCGAAGCGATCAGTAAGCGCTGGGCGCAAAGCCGGTCTCATAAAGCAAGGAGGACTCTAGCAAAATTTAGGGGGAAGACGAAGAACCGACGGGTAAAATCAGCGTCTCATGTTTTACCCGCGCGCACCTCAAGCCACGGCTAAGGGCAACCGACGTAGCTCGAAGACGGTCTCACTTTGCCCTTTGCGCTCGCTCTTTGCGATCAATCAGAGCGAACGCGGGCCCGGAGCGCAATGAAGCTTAAGAGTCCATTCGGTAGGTGGTAAGATGGCTAATCGCCAACGATCAGGGAGTGGCCGGTCATCTCTCGGGGCTGAGGAACGTCGAGGAGCTGCAATACCGTCGGCGCGATATCAACGGCGGTTCCCTTGTTGAGCTGACATTTTTTATGCTCGTCATCGACCAGAATTACCGGAACACGGTTCGTGGTATGGGCCGTGTGAGGCATACCGGTGTCGTAGTCGATCAACTGCTCGATATTGCCGTGATCCGCTGTAACAATCAGCCGGCCCTTTTTGCTCATCGCTGCATCCACCACTGTGCCGATGCATTCGTCGATGACTTCGCAGGCGCGCACCGCGGCTTCGAAGTTTCCCGTATGGCCTACCATATCCGCGTTGGCGTAGTTGGCTATGACCATGCCAATATCCTGATCACGCAATTGTTTGACGAGTGCTTCGGTAACTTGGCGCGCGCTCATCTCCGGTTTTAAATCATAAGTGGCCACATCTTTGGGCGAAGGGATCAAAATCCGCTCTTCGCCGGGAAATTTATTCTCTTCACCGCCATTGAAAAAGTATGTCACGTGCGCATACTTTTCCGTCTCTGCGATGCGCAGCTGCCGGACGCCCGCTTTGCTAGCCACCTCTCCCAGTATTTTTCTCAGCTCCCTGGGGGGATAAGCCACCGGCACGTGCAAAGTTTCATCGTATTGAGTCATCGTCGTATACGAAGACAGGGCAAGACGCTTTTTGCGCGGAAACTCCTTAAAGTCATCTTCAACGAAAGCCCGTGTCAATTCCCGCGCCCGGTCGGCCCTGAAATTGAAAAAGATCACGCCGTCGCCATCTCGAATCAATCCGTCGGGAGAAACGCTTTTGACTACTGTGGGAAAAACAAATTCGTCCGTAATTTTCTGTTTGTAGCTTTTACGAATCGCCTGTAAGGCGGAATCCGCTTTGTTTCCGATCCCCTCGGTCAAACAGAGGTAGGCTTTCTCGACTCGGTCCCAGCGTTTATCGCGGTCCATGGCATAATAGCGGCCGCTCAGGGAGGCAATCGCGACGTTCGGGTAAGCTTTAAGTTTCTCATTCAGATCGAGCAAAAATTGTTCGGCGCTATTGGGTGGTGTGTCGCGACCATCCAAAAACAGGTGAAGAAAGGTCGCCCCAACCTTCTCGTTCCGCGCCATTTCCATCAACGCTTCTAGATGACGCTGATGGCTGTGAACGCCGCCGTCACCCAATAAGCCCAGGAAATGGAGTCGACCCTTTTTCTCTTTGGTCGTTCTCATGGCCTTGAGCAAGATCTGATTGCTTAAGAAAGTCCGCGTGTCGATGTCTTTATGAATGAGCGTGAGATCTTGATAAACGATGCGTCCGGCGCCGAGAATCATATGGCCGACTTCCGAATTCCCCATCTGCCCGTCAGGTAGACCGACGTCAACTCCCGACATGGAAATACTCGACGTCGGATAAGCTCGTTTTAGGGCATCCATGTTCGGCATCGAAGCGTTGGCGATGGCATTTCCTTCTTTCCGTGGATTGATTCCAAACCCATCTAGGATGATAAGGATCACCGGCGGCGTTGTGCTCACAAGTTTGTCCTTTCTGATCGGAATCCGACGCCCCTGCGCGCAAGCGCGCCATCGCGAAACGGAAGTGCCACGAGTCGCATGCGTTTAGGATAATTGACTGTTGGCCGTCTGGAACTGCTCGGCAAGCTTAGAGTAGGGTTCGGGCAAACCTATTCGGGGAGCGTTGCCCCACAGCCCTTCAAGATCGTAGAACTCCCGCACTGGCTCATAGAAGATATGAACAATGACATCGGAAAAATCCATCAACACCCAATGACCGCGGCTCGCGCCTTCCACCGACCGGGGGGAAACACCGCCATCATTCTCTTCGATGCCTTGAGCTATGCTCTGGACCTGGCGATCCGAGCGCCCTGAACAGATAATAAAATAGTCAGCGATGGAAGTGAAGTCGCGAACTTCCATCACGACCAAATCGAGAGCTTTCTTCTCCAACGCGGACCGGGCCAGAAGGAGGGTCTTTTCCCAGGAGCTGAGAGTTGCGAGACTCGTTGTTATTCCTCCCCAACTTCCCGATAGAGGCGTTGCTTTTTGATGTAAGCTTCAACTTCCAGAGGAACTAAGTAGCGGATGGATCTTCCCTCCTTTACACGTCTGCGAATACCGGAAGCTGAAATTGCAATGTCCGTAAGCTTCACAAAATAGAGGCCGGTTCCACTCCGATGCCGGTAAATTTTCTCGTTAAAATCATAACAAAAGAGCCGGCGCACGGCAACGGGAATTCGCCTGATCGAATCACCGCTTTGAGGTCTTGAAGTTACGACAAAGTGACAGAGCGGAAAAATCTCGGTGAAATCTTTCCAGGTGCCGATCTCGCGAAATGCATCGAAACCCAGAATGAAATAGTATGAATCTCCTGCCCTTTTCTTGCTGGAGAAGGAGCGCAGTGTGTCGATGGAATAGGAAATCCCTGGCCGTTGTATTTCAACTCTTGAAACAGCAAAGTGCGGATTTGTCGCTACCGCCAGCCGCACCATTTCAAGCCGGTCCTCAGGCGGTGTGGTGGTTTGTCCGCTTTTATGCGGAGGCTTCGCAGCCGGAATGAAAAGAACCCGATCCAACGAAAGTGATTCGCGCACTTCCTCGGCGCTACGGAGGTGACCCCAATGGATCGGGTCGAAGGTGCCGCCGAACAGCCCGATCCTCATGAGAGGCTAAAATGACCCTTTCGGCGGCGGATCAAACGCGGGAAGTCCCGAGCTATTCGAGTTGAAACGGTCGCCAACACGGTTCGAGTCTCGCGTCTTGAATTTCGCGTTAACAGGAAACTCGAAACTTGAAACTCGAAACCGATGAGGGATAGGTGGGATGTTTGGAGTAACCTCATCATTCCCTGATCTGCCCATCTCCTAACACGACAAACTTCGTTGTCGTTAGTTCCTCAAGCCCCATGGGTCCAAAGGCATGAATCTTGCTCGTGCTGATGCCGATCTCAGCGCCCAATCCCAATTCGCCGCCGTCATTGAACCTCGTGGACGCATTCACCATCACCGCGGAAGAGTTGACACGATCGATAAACTCCCTGGATCGTTCGTAGTTGGACGTCACGATGGTTTCCGTGTGCTCGGAGCCGTAGCGCTCGATGTGATCGATGGCTTCATCCAGATCCCTGACGATCCGAACCGAGAGAATCAGATCGAGATACTCGGTGGTCCAGTCCGCTTCCGTGGCTCTCTTAATTCCCGGAACCAGCGCGCTGGTCTTTTCGCAACCGCGGATTTCGACACCGGCCGCCTGATATTTGGCGATCATCGCGGGCAAAAATCTGCGTGCAATCGCTTCGTGGACTAGCAAAGTCTCCACGGCATTGCAGACCGATGGGCGTTGGACTTTGGCATTCATGCAAATCCGCTCAGCCATTTCCAACGATGCATCCTTATCAACATAAACGTGACACACGCCTTTATAGTGCTTGATCACCGGAATCCGTGATTGAGCCACCACGGCACGAATCAACTCTTCACCCCCGCGGGGAATGATAAGGTCGATGTAATCCTCGAGCTGCAACAATTCGTTTATCAGGGCGTGATCCCTTATAGGTACCATCTGAACGGCGTCTTGGGGCACGCGAGTTTCGGCGCAAGCTTGCCGCAGAATCTCACCGATCGCCTGATTGGAAAAATGAGCTTCGCTGCCGCCGCGAAGGATTACCGCGTTGCCGGATTTGAGGCATAGCGCTGCGGCGTCAGCGGTGACGTTTGGGCGCGCCTCGTAAATAATACCGATCACTCCCAAGGGAATGCGCATTCGACCCACCTGAAGACCGTTGGGCCGGCGCCACATCTTGACAATTTCATGCACCGGATCGGGTAAAGCGCCAATATCGCGCAGACCTTTCGCCATGGCCCGCACGCGATCAGGATTTAAGGCGATACGATCGAGTAATGAGCTGGATACTCCTGCACTCTTTGCCGCTTCAAGATCTTTGTTATTTTCTTCGAGCAACTGCTCGCTTTGAGCTTCGAGCTTGTCCGCCATCAGCTCCAGGGCGCGATTCTTGTCTTCTGGCGAGAGCGCGGCGAGACGCCGCGCCGCGGCCTTGGCCTGTTTTCCCAGGCGCATCGCCTCGTCTTTCAATGTCTCTTTCTTAGCGGACATGGTTGCCATCAAAGCAATACGAGATCGTCGCGATGAATGATCTCATCGAAAGCTTTGTAACCGAGCACTTTTTCAATCTTGCTTGTATGCAATCCTTTGATCTGATTCAACTCCTGGGCACTGTAGTTGACGAGCCCGCGGGCGAACTCCTGTCCCTCAAGATCAAGACAGCGCACGCACTCGCCGACGCCGAAGGTTCCGCGCACCTCCTTCAAACCCGAAGGAAGCAGACTCCGACCTTTGCGCGCGAGCGCCTCATGGGCGCCTTGATCGACGACAATCTCACCCGCCGGTTCGAGGTTGTAAGCGATCCAATGTTTGCGATGGGTTAAGTGATTGGCGTCTGGCAGAACGAGCGTACCCACCTCCTCCTGCGCGTCGAAGACTCTCGCGATGGTTCGGGCTCGGAGACCGCTGGTGATAATGGTTGGAATGCCCGCCGCCGCGGCTTTTTCGGCGGCGCCGATTTTCGTGAGTATACCGCCCGTGCCGAAGGCGCTCAGGCTCTCGCCGGCGATCCTCTCGCGAATTTTTCTGATGTCTTCGATGAGCGGGATAAGAGATGCATCCTCATGCACTCGCGGATCGCGATCGTAAACTCCCTCAACGTCGCTGAGAATCACCGAGAGATCGGCTCCCAGCATTGTCGCCACCAGGGCCGACAGATGGTCGTTGTCGCCGAATTTCACCTCTTCGACAGCCACCGTATCATTCTCGTTGACAATAGGAATGATCGCCGATTCCAACAGCATCTGAAAGGTATGCTTCGCGTTGATATAGCGCTGTCGGTTGGCCAAATCCCCATGAGTAAGCAAAATCTGCGCAACGCTTTTTTCAAACCGAGAAAAGGACCGTTCGTAGAGCGCCATCAATTTGATCTGACCGACCGCTGCCAAGGCCTGCTTTTCAGGAATGGTTTTGGGACGTTCTCTTCGGCCTAAGCGCGCCATGCCCGCCGCTATGGCTCCTGAGCTCACCACGATCACTTCTTTCCCCTGGCTGTGAAGTTCGGCCAGATCGCGCACCAAGCTCTTAAGCCTCGCCTCTTCGATCCCGTTCGCCGAAAAAAGGATTTGACTGCCGATCTTGACCACGACCCGGCGCACGCGACGCAAGATATCTCGCTTATAACTCAGCTGCGTCACGAGTCATCTCGCTTTCGGGTTTGGTCTTTTCCAGTAGCGCCCCAACGCTTTGAACCAGCATCTCCACCCCTTCGGTGGTGGCAGCGGATATGGCATGCAACGGCCGATAAGCCTTGGGCAGTCTTCTCGCCAGAATTTTGGCTTGCCGTCTTCCCTCGGGCAAGTCGATCTTGTTGGCCACGATGATCTGGCGCTTTTTTCCGAGGTCTGGGTCAAAAAGCTCGAGTTCCCGATTGACCGCCTTCCATTGTGCCAATGGATCTTCTTCGTCGATCGTGGAAGCGTCAAGCAAATGAATCAACAAACGGGTCCGCGTTACATGGCGCAAAAACTTATCTCCCAACCCTTGGCCTTCATGGGCGCCTTCAATGAGCCCAGGAATATCCGCCACCACGAAACTCTTTCCGTCGTCATATTCCACCACACCCAAATTAGGCACCAGAGTGGTAAATGGATAGTCGGCGATTTTCGGCCGCACGGCAGAAATCGCGGCGATCAAAGTCGACTTTCCCGCGTTCGGCAATCCAATGATTCCCACGTCCGCCAAAAGCCGCAGCTCAATTTCCAACTCACGGTCTTCTCCCGGCTCGCCGGGCTGCGCAAAGCGCGGACTTCTGTGCGTCGATGAAACAAAATGGGCATTTCCTTTTCCGCCCCTTCCTCCCGCGGCCACAACGACGCGCTCGCCGGGCGTCTGCAAATCGCCAATCAACTCTCCGGTCGCTGCATCCCGGATGATCGTGCCCACCGGCACCTTGATCACGCGATCGTAGCCGCGCCGCCCATGGCAATCCTTGCCCATGCCATGCTCGCCGCGGCCAGCCCTATATTCCTTCTGGTAGCGTAGATCGAGAAGCGTGGTAAGCTGATGATCAGCTTCCGCCACCACGTCACCCCCATGGCCGCCATTGCCGCCATTGGGGCCGCCTCGCGGAACGAACTTCTCCCGCCGGAAACTCACGCAACCACGCCCGCCATCACCGGCGATGACGCGGATTTTTACTTCATCGATGAACTTCATTGGAAAACCGGCGTAGTTATCATTACTTTTCTCCGGGCAAAAAAAAAGCCCCGAAAGGGGCTTTCCTGCAGCGCGAAAATGCTTTATCCAGGCAAAACGCTGACCCGCTTTCTTTCCTTGTCGAGCCGATCATAAAGGACGACACCGTCGATCTTGGCGAACAACGTGAAGTCCCGGCCCATTCCCACGTTCTTGCCCGGGTGGATGCGCGTGCCGAGCTGCCGGACGAGGATATTCCCGGCGCGCACAGTTTCTCCACCAAAAACTTTTACTCCTCGTCTTTGTCCTTGGCTGTCGCGCCCGTTGCGAGAACTCCCTCCGGCCTTTTTATGAGCCATTACCCAAGTCCTCCAGTCTAATTACGCTTCAATGCCCGTGATCTTTAAAGTCGTTTGATGCTGTCGATGACCGCGTTGGCGGCTGTAGCTTTTGCGCCGTTTCTTCTTGAAGACGAGGACCTTCTTGGCCCTGGACTGGCTCAAAATTTCGCCTAGCACTTTAGCATTGGGAACCTTTGGAACTCCAATCTTAACGTCGTCGTTTCCGCCGATAAACAAAACGTCCTCCAACGTCACCTTTTGCCCCACCTCGCCGGTCAGTTTCTCGACCTTGACGATATCCCCCTCGCTGACGCGGTATTGCTTACCGCCGGTTCGAATCACAGCATACTTCATAAATTTTTCCCGCGACTGATTGTGTAAAGGAAAAAGCCACTAAAGTCAACCAAGCTTCGAAATTCTGCATGTTTTACTTGTAGTTGGACTCGGCTCCGCCTTTGAGACTGGCAAAACGCTTCTCCCGCGTGGCGCTGGATTGTCTTTAAACCTCTTAAACAGGGCGAAACCATTGACAAACCCAGTTGCATTTACTAAATATCGCCCTACGATATTATCGTAGTACGATGGAAAAACGGCATCAGAAACCTGAGACACCCAATTTCAAAGCCATGGCGGAACTACGCTACCAGATCCGCTGCTTTCTCCGTTTCAGCGAGAACGCGGCGCGTCAGGCTGGCATCGAACCTCAGCAGCACCAGCTTTTATTGGCGGTGAAGGGCCTGCCCGAGGGAGCCACACCCACGGTTGGTGTATTGGCGGAGAGGATGCAGCTCCAGCACCACAGCACCGTGGAGCTGATTGATCGTCTCGTTGAAAGGGGATTTTTGTTGCGGCTGCGAGCCATCGACGACCGCCGGCAGGTGCTGGTCAAGTTGACTCGTGACGGCGAGAAGTTTCTCGAAACTCTCGCTCTCCATCATTTGCAGGAACTTCAGTCCGTCGGACCGACTTTCGTAAGAGTACTGCAAAGCCTCATCAAAAAATCAAAATTGGCGCGAGACCAAAGGAAGCATGACCCACTCGATCCGAAATTCACGACTAACCCAAGAAAGGAAACCCATCATGGCTGATCAGACACAATCCGCTCAAGAATTGCTTCTTGATATCAAGATCGCCGAAGCGTCGAAACTCTACAAATTCTACCTAAATCACGAAAAGAAAATCCTTGGGACAGTTGCCGTCCTAATCTTCCTGGGGGCATGGGAGCTCGTCGGGAACGTCTTTCAATTGATCAATCCCATGTTTATGAGCGCACCTTCTCTCATTCTTAACGCCGCGGTTCAGCTATTTGGCTCCGGCGAAATATTCAACGACCTCTACGTTAGTGGTGTGGAACTCTTTTGGGGTTATTTACTTTCAGCTGTTGTGGCTGTCCCCTTTGGAATTATGGTCGGCTGGTACAAGCGAGCGAGTTATATATTCGACCCTTTCATCAATGCTATGAACGCGACTCCGCGGGTAGCACTTTTGCCCTTGGTCATCATCTGGTTGGGAATAGGAATACTCTCGAAGATTGGTATCATCTTTCTTGGTGCAGTATTCCCGATAATGATCAACGCACGCGACGGAGTAAAAACGACGCCGCACAACCTTCTCACTGCCGCCCGTAGCTTCGGCGCTTCGGAATGGATCGTATTTAAAAGCGTCGTTTTCCCTTCCACTATTCCTTTCATACTTAGTGGTTTGAGGCTAGGGCTTGGCAGAGCTATTGTAGGTGTTATGGTAGGTGAGCTTTATGCAGCTACCGCAGGCATTGGGTTTATGATTACGGTAGCCGGCGCCACCTTCCAAACCGATAAAGTCTTTGTCGGCGTTCTCATATTCGCCCTAACCGGGATGATAGGTATGGAGTTGCTAACCCGAGTGGAAAGGCGCTTTGATACTTGGCGCCCCAAAGTGGGATCAGGGGAATAAGCCTGGGGCTATAACTGCGTTAATTCTGCCAACTGCTAAACGGGCCCCTTTTTCGGGGCCCGTTCTGTTTTCTAAATTTCATTCCTCTTCCGGATATACGACAAGCGGCCCCCTTGCCCTTTCAGCCGGACAGTCTTACATTCGTTGAAAAAAGGACGGGGGCATGCAGATGCGCACAGGCCAATCGAGGTTTCTTCATTGCGTAGTTATCAGCGCGGCGCTGTTGCTGGTTCTATCCGGCTGCGGCTACAACAAACTTCAGGGATTGGACGAAGACGTTAAAGCCGCCTGGAGCGAAGTTCAGAATCAATATCAAAGGCGGGCCGACTTGGTCCCCAATCTTGTCGCCACTGTGAAGGGCGCGGCCCAATTTGAACAGCAAACACTCCAGCAAGTCATTGAAGCCAGAGCTCAGGCGACCTCGATCAAACTGGATGCAAATGCTTTGAGCAATCCCGAAACGTTCAAGAAGTTCGAACAAGCGCAGCAGCAACTCTCCGGCGCCTTGTCTCGCCTGATGGTGGTGGTCGAGCGATACCCCGACCTGAAGGCCAACCAGAACTTTCGCGATCTTCAAGCGCAGCTGGAAGGGACCGAAAACCGCATTACGGTAGCGCGCAAGCGTTACGTCGAAAGCGTTGCTGAATACAACAAAGCGGTCCGCTATTTCCCAACCAATTTGACAGCGAACTATCTCCTGGGTCTGAAGGTTCGCGAAACCTTTAGCGCTGAACCCAGTGCCGCAAAACCGCCTGAAGTTAAGTTTTAAGCAGCAGATGAAGCTGCGCCACGCGCGTAACTGTTACGCCGGACTCATCTCGGCCTTTGTTCTGGCGATTAGTTCTTTTGCCTTCGCCCTAGACGTCCCACCTTTGCGCGGTCGAGTCACCGACCTTGCCGGCTTAATGCCCGCAGACCGTGCGCAGGCCCTGGAAGAACGGCTAGCCGCCTTCGAGCGCGAAACCGGCCATCAAATCGCCGTACTGACGATTCCCAGCCTGCAAGGCGACGTGTTAGAAAATTTCAGCATCAGAGTCGCTGAAGCCTGGAAGATCGGCAAGAAGGGTTTCGACAATGGCGCCATTCTTTTGATTGTGCGTGACGACCGCAAACTCCGCATCGAGGTCGGCTATGGTCTCGAAGGGGTTCTCCCCGACGCCATCGCGAGCCGGATTATCCGCGAAGTCATCGTGCCTCGTTTCCGCGAAAACGATTACCCGGGAGGTATCGAAGCTGGAGTTGACGCCATCCTGCAAGTGACAAAGGGCGAGCCCATCCCACAAACCGCTCGCCAGGTTGCCAAAGCAGGTGCTTCCCGTGGCTCGTCTTTGTTGACTGCACTTACGATGACCGCAATTCTCGCTCTTTTTATAGGAATGACCCAAAGACGATTGATCAGTGGAGCATTTGGAGGAGCTGCTGCTGGTTTAGTGGCGACGCTAATAAGCGCGTCCGGAATCGGGTTGGCCTTGGGTTTAGCGCTTATCGTCGGCGCGGTACTGGGAGCCATTGGCAGTACCATGTCCGTCGCCTCCTCGGCTAACCACTGGGCCGGGAACTCACGCTATCGACGCGGCGGCTGGGGAGGCGGTATATTTCCTGGTAGTTTCGGTGGAGGAGGATTCGGCGGTGGCGGATTTGGTGGAGGGGGTGGCGGCTTCAGCGGAGGTGGCGGCAGTTTCGGTGGGGGAGGCGCATCAGGAAGTTGGTAAAAAATCGAACGT
>Ga0126384_10000520_pt1 | contig 21300 bp, 14 predicted proteins | sample PanSoiMetPlot_36_FD_92543 | JGI IMG/M metagenome (GOLD analysis project Ga0126384, IMG submission 92543) | Tropical forest soil microbial communities from Panama - MetaG Plot_36 | ecosystem: Environmental > Terrestrial > Soil > Tropical forest > Bulk soil | place: Panama | collected 2016-02-17 | reverse complement strand
TGCAATTCGCGAGCACCGGATCTGCCGGAGCATCTGGCGGCAACCTTTTAGCACAGGTACAGGAGCTGCAGCGTTCCGTTCCTGAGGCCACGTTAACGAATCCCAATCCTGCTGCAACCGATGGACAATCCAAGGCGAGCACCTCCGCAGCTGCTCCCACTGAAAGATCCCCGGCACAAGCTCGGCGTGAACAGCCCGCCGGCTTGTTGGGGCTGGTTTCGGATCTGTTCTCTCTCACCCGCAAGATTCGCGCGATTGACGAGAGGACGAAGGCGACTGGTTCCCTGCAGCAAACCGTGCAGAATCTTCGCACGCCGCTTTCGAAAAGCGTCTCCACTCTGATTCAGCGCGGCAATGAACTCGCTCAGCAAGCCGACACCAGCGATATTCCAGGTCTTCAGCAACAGAAGCGCGAGCTGGACGCTCTGACTGCGCAGTTCAAACAAGCCTCCAGCCTGACGCTACCTCTGAGCAAGCAAAGAATGCTCCTGGATCTTTACAAGAGCAATCTCGGACGCTGGCGGAACGATGTGAAAACGCAGTACCAGATTGACCTGAAGAACCTGGGGCTGCGGCTCCTCGTACTCACGCTGGTGCTGGGAACGTTCCTGGTGCTCGGCGAGCTTTGGAAGCGCGCAACCTTCCGCTATGTCCATGATTTTCGGCGGCGCTACCAGTTCCTGCTTCTGCGACGCATCCTTCTTTGGTTCGTAATCGCCATCACGATCGCCTTTGCGCTGGCGACTGAGATTGGCTCATTAGCGACATTCGCTGGACTCATCACTGCAGGAATTGCGGTTGCGTTGCAGAACGTAATTCTCGCCGTAGCCGGTTACTTCTTTCTCATCGGACGATATGGAGTTCGTGTCGGGGATCGGGTGCAAATCTCGGGAGTCACCGGCGATGTGATCGACATCGGGCTGGTCCGCATTCATCTGATGGAAATGGGTGGCAGCGGCAACTACAGCCAGCCCACGGGCCGGGTAGTCGTCTTTTCCAACTCGATCGTCTTCCAGCCCACCGCAAGCTTCTACAAGCAAATTCCCGGGACGAACTTCGTCTGGCACAACGTCTCTCTCACGCTAGCTCCCGAGAGTGACATTCGCTTGGCCGAATCGCGGCTGCTTGGCGCCGTGGAAAAAGTCTTCAAGGACTACAAGGATCAGATTGAGCGCGAGTACCAGCAAATGCAGACGCAGCTCAACGTCCGCACAACGCCGCCAAAACCTGTCAGCCAATTGCGGCTAACGCAAAATGGTCTAGAAGTCATAATCCGCTACCCAGTCGAGCTCGACAACGCGGCCGAGATCGACGACCGCATTACGAGAGAATTACTCGCGGCCCTGGCGCAGGAACCACGCCTGCGACTCGTCGGCTCCGGCACTCCCAACATTCAGGCGGTACCCAGCACAAATGGTGCGACTGCGGGACGGGAAGTCACATCCAAGACCGATGCCAACTAGCCGCACCGCATTGCAGCCTGCCCCAGCGCCAAATTCGGAGATAAAGATCCGCGAGACAAGTCCCAACGATCTCGAGGAGATCCTCCAGCACCGCCGGCTCATGTTTCTCGATATGGGACATCCCGAAGCGGTGCTCGATCGAATCGTGGAGACGTGCAGACCGCATATTCAGCGCTACCTTGCAGACGGTACCTATCGTGGTTGGTTCGCGGTCGCTCCTGACGGACGCGTCGCCGGGGGTGTCGGGCTAATCATCACTCCGCTCGTCAGCGGACCGCTAGCTCCGGAGAATATTCACCGCGCCTACCTGCTTAACGTCTACACCTATCCGGAATTCCGCAAACTAGGCTTAGCACGGGCTTTGACACAGAAGGCAATCGACTACTGCCGGGCCGGAGGCTTCAAAGTCCTCTGGCTGCACGCCAGCAAGTACGGACGACCGCTCTATGAATCTATGGGATTCGAGGCAACGAATGAGATGAAACTGATTATCGAATAGCGGGTATTCTCAAGGTCTCGTCGCCTCGATGGAATTTTCGGCTGCTCCAGCATCGAAGCCTGTACCTCTATGGAGAGAGGTAGTGCGCTTCCACGCTGACCATTGGGGAGCAGTCGCCAAGACCCTGCTTCCGCCAACACTCACCGCTGACGCAATCGCCATTTTTCTCCACCATCAGATACAGATTGTCTATCGGCATCTAGTCCCTGGGAATGCCTACGACGTTCTTCTTCGCTCGGGTGTGCTTGGGTATCAGCGACTGATGCTGCCGGTGACCCTTCTGAACCTACTGAGGCAATGGTCGCTCTGGGCCTGCTATTGCTTCGCAGCGGTTGGGATTTGCGTAGTGGTTTCGAACATCGTTGGCGGCCAAGAGGCAGATGAGAGTGCGTTCGCCACGATTCGAGAGCATCCGACACGGTTTTTGAAAGCGTCCAGCCTGTTTTTTGGGATGCTGGTCATCGCGTTCTTATTCATGACCATCTTCATTGCCCGCATCACAGATTTTCAACAAAGTGCCCACCTCAAGGTGCCTGCCTGGGAAAGCCCGCTGGTTGGCATCTTGGCTTTTGCACTTGTCTCGTCGGTGTTAGTGCGATGGATTTTTGCAGTGCCTCTGGTGTCGATCCATGGTCTCTCTTTTCGAAAGGCTCTGAAGATCAGCGATCGCATCACGGATTATCGCGCTTTGGCTCTATGGACCTTGATCCTTGAGTCTGAAGTTACGGGATATTACGCCTGGAAGCTACCGTGGTGGGCATTCAGCCACTTGCACGCGGAAGCCACGATGTTCAGCTATTACGCGACTTACGGCACGGCGATCCTGCTTGCCGCCATGAGCCAGGCTCCTCTCATGATTGCGGTGGGATTGGTGATGCAGCGTTGGGAAGCAGGTGAAATCCCCATGCCCAATCGACCAGCGGAACCAGTTCAGTACGGGCGGCAGCAGCCGATGGGTCCGTGAGTCTCCTAAAGCTTGCCCTGAAGCACAGCAAATGCGTCTTTGCGCCAAAGCACCTCGACTGTAAGGGCGGCCCGCTGCATCAATTCCATTTCGGAATCCAAAGGCACGTAGACGTCTTCGTCAGACCATGCTTCCAAGTAATCCATGGCCTCCTTTTCCGAGTACGACTGCATCAGGTGATTTTTCCACGCCTCTCGCTGGCGTCGGGCGACAGTCACATTGCTCGCAGGCTGGCAATCCACAGTGACGACACGGCCCCCCGCCCCCAGCGCCTTGGCAATTCGCGCGTACAGGGCCGCCTTTGATCGTCGCGTGCGGACGTGATGCAGGGCAAAAGACGCGACGACAGCATCGCACTCGGGAATTTCCGCTCGCAGAAACGAGCTGCAGATGAACTTGGCGTTTGACGGAAGGCGCCGTGCAGCAGCCTTCAAGATTTCTGCGTCAGCGTCGATTCCAACAACGCGAGCGTGAGGCGCAGTTCGCAAACATCGAGCCGAGAGCGCTCCCGTCCCAATTCCCAATTCGACAATCACCTGCGACTTCGGATCAATCGCACTCGCGGCTATGTCAAGCATCTCTTCATAATGAGGGATGAAAGTCCGGATCTTTGCGTCGTATTCCGCAAGGTCGATCCCGAGATGTGTGGCAACACTCATGTTCGCTGACTAATCATCCCTCGAGTTCCATTTGAGCCGTCTTTAGGATGCAGCAGCCACATAGGATGCAGCAGCGACATTCGAGTTTCAGAAATTGACGGAGAACTGCACTAAAGAAATGAATAGGACAAACGCGCCAAAAACGCACGCCCCTAAAAGCACACCCCCCAAAAAGAGTGTCATCCCGACCCCGCCCCATTGTCGAGACTCCACGAAGCACAAGCGGGGTGAGGGATCTGCTGTTCTGCAGGATGCCCTCGATGCTAGTCCCAGCGACAGTCCAGGAACTCACACACAAACCGCCCGCATCCACACACCCCTTCACACCCGCCGCACTTCCCCACTCCCCGCCGCACTAGCCGACTCCATCTTGGCCCAGGAATCCTGCTCCCCCACGTTGACTGCCGGTCGCGCCAACGTGCTCGCCTTTCGCGTAGTCGTGTCGATAGCGCGAATCAGCGTAGCGCGAATGCTGCCGGTCTCCAATTCGAGCAGCCCTTCCACCGTGCATCCGCCAGGCGTTGTCACTTCGCTTTTCAGAATCGCAGGGTGCTGACCAGTCTCCAACACCATGGACGCCGCTCCCAGCGCGGCCTGTGCTGCCAGGGTAGTCGCAAGTTCACGAGGCAAGCCCACGCGAATCCCGCCTTCGGCCAGTGCTTCCAGAATGGTGTAGATGAATGCAGGGCCACTGGCCGAAAGCCCGGTGACGGCATCCATCATCGACTCCTCAACCTCAGCAGTTCTTCCCATCAGACCAAACAGCTCCGACGCCTCGGCCAAGTGCTCCGCCCCGGCAAAACGCCCGGCACACAGAGCGGTCATACCCTTCCCGATTCGACACGCCGTGTTTGGCATCGCCCGTATCACGGCCAGGTGCCGTCCCAATGCCGACTCAATCGCCTGCGTAGTCACAGCGCTCGCAATCGAGATCAGCAATGCGTCTTCACGCAGCTCTGAGCGAACCTCCTGTAGCACAGTACGAACATAAGTCGGCTTCATGCAAAGCAGAGCAATGTCTGCGTTGCGAACCGCAGCCGAATTGTCGGTGGTGACTTTGATGCCGAGCTGTTTGCTCACGGCCGCGGCACGGTGTGCATGCTGTACCGTGGCGCGTATATCGGCGAGGCGCGAATCCCCGCCTTTGGCGAGCGCAGCCAGAATTGCTCCGCCCATCTTCCCGGCGCCCAGAACTGCAATGGACTCGCGCCGGTTCCCATTGTCTGAACGGTTCTCTTGAATACTCATAACTTTCTCCTCTGACTTCCCCCGGGCAAAAAGAAAACCCACATCACTCTCGCGATGTGGGTTTCTGGTTGATGCCGGATTTATTTAAATATTAGGCGTCTTCCATGAAACCGCACCACCGCGCACACGCCGGAGGCGGGCACGGGATCGGCGGGTTGGAAGTCCGCGAGAACATTACACTGCACTCTAGCGTGGAAGGCCGAGCGTTTGCAAGCACGAAGTTGGCCGGTTGTTTGGGATCCTACGAGTCAGCTAGTTATAGCGGTTCCTATCGACGCCGTTGGGCATTCGCACAAACCTATACCAAGAGTTTTGGATGCCCACCAACTTTTGTGGAGAAAACAACATGAGGGCACCCTGCAAGATGAGACAGCACACGTCCTACTTAGCCTAAGCCACTCCACTGGCACTCTTGATCTCCTGATGCCGCGACCGTAATGGCTTGTTCAGCAGTTGCTCCGCCGCCTGCTGCAAGACGACCAACTCGGGCTCAAGCCGCTCAACGAGCGGCGGGACACCTGCCAGTTCGCCGCCCTTCCCCAACTGCTCTATTTGCGCCGCCAGTTCACGGGCTGCCCCTGAGGACAAATTCGCAATCGATCCCTTCAGCGCATGCGCCACTTGCCGAATCGCCTCAGAGTTCTGCCGCGCAACGGCGGTATGCATCTCACGCATAAGTCGCGCGCTGTCATCGATGAACAGCCGAAGAACTTCAGCCATAAGCTCGCGATCTCCACCCAGCCCAGCGAGCACCTTTCTCTCGTTGATCAAACCAGGCGGCACTGTGATGGTCTCCTGCTTCGTCGGTACAGACGCAGGATGCTGCGTCTCCTCGACGCGCTGAGTTCCATCCTGGTCCCGTACGGTGCCGAGAACCTGTGCAATTGACTCCTGCAAAGCAGCAAGCCGAATCGGCTTCGAAACATACCCATCCATACCAGTCGCCAGACAGCGATCGCAATCTTCAGCCGCAGCGTGCGCGGTGAGCGCCAAAATCGGCAATCGCTTCCCGCCACATTTTTCCCGTTCCCGGATCGCTCTCGTTGCTTCCAAGCCATCCATCTCTGGCATCTGCACGTCCATGACGATCAAATCAAACTCTCCGGTCTCCGACTTGGAAACCGCCAATTTACCGTTGTCGACAATCGTCACGGTATGTCCGAGCTTCTCCAGCAGACGGCTCTCGAGTTTCTGGTTAACCGGATTATCCTCGGCCAACAACACGCGCAAGCTTTGAGTAGAAACAACCTTCTTCTTCGCTCTTCGCGGCTGCTTTGGTAAAGGCTCTGAAGTTGAAGCAATGATTGCATCGAAGAGCTCCGATTGCTTGATGGGCTTCACCAGATATCCGGAGACACCCAGCTGCTGCGCTCGCCTAACGTCATCGGAATGCCCGGCTGAAGTCAGCAGGATGATCTTCATAGCGGCAAAACGCGGATCGCGGGCGATCTTCTCCGCCAGCATGAAACCATCCACATCAGGCATGTGACCGTCGAGCAACGCCAGCGCGAACGGATCTTTCCACGTGAGCCCAGCTTCGAGCGCAGCCATGGCGGCATGCGCGGAATCTGCTGTAGTAGGACGCATGTTCCAGCGCATGAGCATCTCCTGCAGAATCCGCCGATTGGTCTGGTTGTCGTCGACGACGAGCACTGGTAGCCGGCTGAGCATCTTTACCGGAGCCGCCGTCAAACGCACTGAAGCGTCGGCGCGCGCGAATTCGGCGACGAAATGGAACGTGCTGCCTTTGCCTAGCTCACTCTCAACCCAGATCTTGCCCCCCATGAGATCAACCAATTGCGAACAGATGGCGAGTCCCAAACCGGTACCACCAAACCTCCGCGTAGTAGAGCTGTCGGCCTGAGCAAACGCTTCGAAGATCAAAGACTGTTTGTCCGCCGGAATTCCGATACCCGTGTCCTTTACGGTGAAATGCAGGCGAATTGTCTCTTCGCCACCCGACTCCGGTTCGACTCGAACCGCAATCTCCCCCTTTTCAGTGAACTTGATTGCATTCCCGATCAGGTTCAACACAATCTGCCGTAAACGCGCGCCATCGCCGATCAATACTTCCGGAATCTTGCCGCTGACGTGTGACGTCAGCTCGAGACCTCGCTGATGTGCCCGGGGCGCGAGGACTCGGACAGCGTCCTCTAACGTTGCGCCCAGGTTGAACGGCGCTCGCTCCAGGACCATCTTCTTGGCCTCGATCTTGGAGATGTCCAGAAGATCGTTGATAAGCAGAAGAAGAGCGTCAGCTGAGCTCTTGATGGTCTCGAGGTAATCGCGCTGGTCACGGTTTAGCTTGGTATCGAGAGTAAGTTCGGTCATCCCGATGATCGCATTCATCGGCGTGCGGATCTCGTGGCTGATGTTGGCCAGGAATTCGCTTTTAGCCTTATCGGCGGCCTCTGCGCGATGTTTAGCCGCCTCCAATTCCTGAGCATGCTCCCGCAGATCTCTATCAGCTCTACGACGTTGAATGAAATGGCCGATCTCGCTGCCAACCGTGCTCATCATCTCCAGCAATTTGTCATCGCGTTTCACAATAGAACGTGTGAAAAACTCCAGGACACCGATCACTTCGCCTTCCACCTTCACTGGAAAAGCAAAACCACTGTGCAGCCCCGCCGCTGTCGCAGATCTGCCACGCGGGAAATTTCGGTCGAGCGCAACATCCTCGATCCATGCCGGTTCACCGCCTTCCCAAACACGGCCGGGAAGGCCTACACCCCTGGGACACCGCAATTCCCTTGTTCGCGTTTCAAACTCTTTTGCATCGACGACGTCACGATTCCAAAAATCGGTGCATCGCAGCACATCGTCATGCTTGAGCACCGTCCAGATCGAGCCGGCATCCCAATCTAGGTTTTCTCCCACGGCACGCAACATGTCCACGCCGGCTGAAATTAGAGGAGTGGCATTGGCCATCACTCGCGTAACTGCATACTGCGCAGCCAAACGCGCTTCCTGCTCCTTCTGCTCGGTCAGGTCGCGTCCGACGCAATAGATGAGCCGCTTTTCGGTCGCGGTTATAACCGTCCAGAAAATCCAGTGATACGTTCCCTGAATGGAACGGTAGCGATTGGCGAAGTTCATCAGGTTCTGGCCCGTGGTCGCTACTCGTAAAGCTGCCGCGCTCGTGTTCGGCACATCATCGGGATGGAGAAAGCTAATGTACGGCCGGGAAAGCAGTTCCTCCTGCGTATAGCCGAGTTTCTCCTCCCAGGCACAGTTGATCCACTTCAAATAGCCGTCGAAGCCGGCGATGCAAAACAGGTCGACGGAAAGATTGAGGAAGTCCTGAAATTCCTGGAGGTACGCGAGCGGATTAGTATTGGGCCCCTGAGTCATCACGACAGACCCCTGGTAATCTGGCCGGAGGAATAGCCGAAGTGTAGCACCGCCCGGTAGAGACGCAGCATGCTGCGCCTTCTAAGTGCTGCCAGGAGGGACGCCTGTGCAACCAGGCCCGAAGGGCCGAAAGAAGCAGAGCCCAGTAGCGTAAGCCCTGGGTTAACGCGCCCCATCTCAAGATCAAAAGCCCCGAAGGGGCGGCATTCGTTCGAACCAATCGGTAGATACCACGTCACGGCATATGCCGTCCCTCCGGGATTAAAAATTCAAAATGGGATATGTCACACGATCCCAGGGCTTACGCTTCTGGACTCTGCTTCTTTCGCCCCTTCGGGCCTGATATTTTGCGATGCGGTGCAAAACCTCTGCCAATCTCGGCTACTACACCTTGTTACAAAAACTTTCATTTGACCTGCCCATCCGCGCTCGCTACCATCGGCAACCACCCTTTCGCAGGAGCCCGCCATGAGCGCTGAATCCGACGCGCCTGCACGCATCGTAGTCGCGGACGATGACAACGCCCTGCGCTACGCGATCACCAAGCTTTTGAAAAGCTGCAATTACGACGTCGCCAGCTTTGACAACGGCGCCGATGCCCTCGACGCAATCCAGCGAAAACCATTCGACCTCGCCATTCTCGATATCTGGATGCCACGCATGAGCGGCCTTGAGGTCCTTGCCCACCTTCGCACTCAGGACACGAAGCCACGCTTCATCATCATGACCTCCGACGACACCCCGGAGACTCTGCTCCGCGCGGTGCGCGAGCAAGCTTATGACTACGTGTCGAAACCTTTTCCGCCACACGACATCATCGAGCGGGCAGAGCGCGCTCTACACAAAGATTCGGAACCGCCAATTGAAGTGATCTGTGCTCAGCCCCACTGGGTGGAATTACTGGCGCCATGTACACGCGGCACGGCGGAACGCATTGAAGGATTCCTATTGCGTCTCGAAGTGGGATTGTCAGAGAGCCTTCGCATCGAAGTAGCTCAAGCCTTTCGTGAGCTTCTGATGAACGCCGTCGAGTGGGGTGGCAAACTCGATCCGAATCGTAAAGTTCGCATCGCATACGTGCGCACGCCGCGCATGCTGATGTACCGCATCGCCGATCCCGGACAGGGTTTCAGCTTCAAGAACCTCGAGCACGCTGCAGTTGCGCATCCAGGTGAGCCGGTTGCACACATGGACGTCCGCGAGAAAAAAGGAATTCGCCCCGGCGGATTCGGAATCATGATGACCAAGGCCGCGGCCGATGAATTGATCTACAACGACAAGCAGAACGAAGTAATATTCATCCGATACTTAATGCCCCAGGATGCGGCTGCTTCAGGACGAGCATCGTAAGCACCATCAGCGCGGTAGAGACGCGGCATGTCTCTGAGCACGACCAGGCCCGAAGGGCCGAAACAAGCGTAGCCCAGTGGCGTAAGCCCTGGGTTGACGTGCCCATCACAAAATTACGAGCCCCAAAGGGGCGACGCTCATTAAATGCATCGCAGGGCTCGTTCAACGTCATCGATTCACGTGCCGTCCCCTAGGGACTCAAAATTCAAAAATGGGATAAATTTGTACTTGCCAACCCAGGGTTTATGCCACTGGGCTACGCTTCTTTCGGCCCTTCGGGCCTGGCGTGATCCTGCAGCATCTACCTATTTACTATGCTCCGGGGAACTGATTACCTAATAATGCCTGACGCGTCTCACCCTGCACCCGGAGAACCGCCGTGCTGCAACATCTGAAGTTCGCCACTCGTTTGCTGCGAAAGAACCTCAGCTTCACCTTCATCGCTGCGACCACTTTGGCGCTAGGCATTGGAGCCACGACAGCCGTCTTCACTTTGGTGGACGCTGTACTCCTTCGACCCCTTGCTTATCGCAATCCTTCCCAGTTGGTCTCAATCGCCGCAGATGAACCGGTTGCCGGCGGCGCAAACATCGGCTTCAATCCACTCGAGCTTGACGATCTCCGTGAACGCTCCGGCATCTTCGATCAGGTCTCGGCTGTCTGGCCCGTCAGTGCGAATTTGACAGGCGGAGATCATCCGGAGCGCATCGAGCTGGTCGCCGGCAGCCCCAGCTATTTTTCTGTTCTCGGAGTTGCACCGCAGCTTGGACGTGTCTTCGGTCCTGAAGATGAAGCACTCGGCTTTGCCGAAGCTTGCGTGATCAGCGATGCAGCATGGCACAGGTTGTTCGGTGGCGATCCCAACGTGCTGGGCCACCGCATCTACCTCGACGGCGATGCATATACCATCGTCGGCGTGATGCCTCCTGGCTTTCGCCACCCAGGGAGGACGCGAGCGACCGATGTTGATGTCTGGGGCACCGCCGGATACAAGGCCGATCCCTTCCCGCATCCGCCGCGTCGAGACCAGCGTTTCATTCCGGGAGCGATGGGCCGACTCAAACCGGGAATCAGCGTCGCTCAAGCGCAGATGCGGCTTAATACACTAGTCTCGCAGCTTCGCCAGGAGTATCCCGCAAACTATCCGGTTGGATCTGGCTGGACGATCAACCTCACTTCGCTGGATGAAGTCGTGGTAGGCAAAACTCGCTCCTTGCTCTGGATTCTGCTCGCGTCAGTAGCCGCCATCTTGTTGATCGGCTGCATCAACGTTGCCAATCTCCTGCTTTCACGAGCCTCAGCACGCGAACGCGAGATCGCAGTGCGTTTGGCATTGGGCGCTCGCCGCCGTGATTTGATCCTTCAGCTTCTCACTGAATCGTTTGTGCTCTCAAGCATTGCGACCATTGCCGGCGTCGTGATCGGTTGGGCGATGTTGCGTGGCATGGTAGTCATCGCTGCCTCGAAGCTTCCACGAATTCACGAGGTTACCCTCAACACTCATGTGCTTGCGTTCGTAATCGTGTTGGCACTCGTGACATCAATACTGTTTGGACTTGCGCCCGCGTTGCAAAGCTCTTCGCCGGAGCTGGTCGGTAGCCTGAGTGGAAGCTCGCGCGGAGGCAGCAGCAGTCGCCGCCAGAATCGCATGCGCGAAAGCCTGGTTGTCGCAGAAATTGGAATGTCTCTCGTGCTGCTCGCGGGTGCCGGATTGCTCGCGCGAACTCTGTGGCGCCTCATAAATATCGATTCCGGATTTGATCCGACGAATGTGGAAACCGCGCGCGTATGGCTGCCGGTTCCGAATCATCCGGAACTCGATCCGTACCGAAACTTTGATAGACGCAACGCTTTTTACCGCGAGTTGCTCCACCGGCTCAACAGCATTCCCGGCGTGGACGAGGCTGGGGTTACCGGCTCGCTCCCGCTCACCGCGGACCAGTTCATTTCCAAAGTAGGAATCGAAGGCCAAACGATCGATCCGCGCAGCGCGCCAGACCTGCCGCTGATCGTTGTGAGTCCCAGCTATTTTCGCGTGCTGAAGACACCGCTCATCAGCGGACGCATATTCACCGAGAGCGATGACCTGAAGAGTACAGATGTCGCCGTTGTTGACCAGGCGGCTGCGAAGCAGCTGTGGCCCCACGAAGATCCGATCGGACATCGCGTTGGTTTTGTCGCCGCTCCCAAACCGCGATGGTTCACAATCGTAGGCGTGGTCGCGGATGTGAAACAGACAGGTCTCGACACAACACCCAGTCCGCATCTGTATTTCTCTCTGTATCAGGCCGGAGCTCGATCTCTCGGCGTGGTTGCGCGTGTGAACACAGCGGGACGCTCAGACAAAGAGACGGTGATGGCGTCGGTAGGAGAGCAGATCAAACAGGCGGTGCAGGCCATCGATAAAGATCTTCCCGTTTTCGGAATTCAGCCGATGTCGAACCTGGTAAGTGCGTCGCTCACAGCACGCAGATTCTCTGCTCAGCTCATTGGCACATTCTCGATGCTTGCCCTTGTCCTGGCCGCCATCGGAGTCTATGGCGTGATCGCCTACTGGGTAGCCCAGCGCACGCGTGAGCTGGGAATTCGCATGGCCCTCGGCGCCCAGCCGAAGGATCTCCTCAAACTCGTGCTTGGACGCGGCGCACGGCTCGCTTGCATTGGCGTCGGAATCGGCCTGCTAGCCGCACTCGCTGTCGGACCACTGCTCCGCTCGCAGCTTTACGGCATCTCTTCCTTCGATCCCTTCGTCTTTGCCTGCGTGCCAGTCCTTCTGCTGGCCGTAGCCCTGGCGGCCGGATATGTGCCAGCAACGCGAGCCATGCGAGTCAATCCCATTGTGGCACTAAGGGAGGAATAACATCAGTACCGTCGGCGGCAGCCGATGGGTGCGACTTCGCGCACACGACAGGCCTTTTAACGACTGTCATCCTGAGCCCTCTTTTGGGCGAAGGACCTCCCGCGATGCCTGTCATCTCCAATGCTCCGTACTGGTTTTTTGGCGAGAATCCCTGGCCGAAATGCCTGCGCAAAAGCATGGAAGTCTGAAGCTTCGCGCACAGGTCCTTCGGCGAACACCACGCCTCAGGATGACACTTCTTGGAAAGTAGGCGGGCTAGACCTGAGCAACAACTACTTCATCAAGTCCACTAACTTCCCCTCACTTGGCAACTGCGAGAGCCGATAAATCAACACTGCCGCCCTCTTCGTGTTGATCGGAATCGACGTCAAGTCAATCTTCTCCGCAGCGGAGTGATCGCCTGAACCGGAAGACCCAACTCCAGCCAACGTGGGAATGTACTGCGCGATGAATGCGCTATCTCCTGCACCACGCCTCATCGGATCAAGCTCCGGCATCTCCGCTTGTCCCAGCGAGCGATTCACCTGATTTAGCAATTTCAGAAGTGCCCGGTTCCCTTCCGTCGGCGCCTGCGGCGGATATGCCTCGTAAAACTCAATCTTCGCATCAGTCTTCGCCAGATGCTGCGCAACGATGCCCCGCATCTTCTCCTGCACACGTTGCACCTGCTCATTCGAGAGGGCTCGCAGATCCCCGATCGCAATCGCCGTTGGCGCCACGATGTTTGGCTTACCCGTCGCCTGGCCTCCGGTCTCCTGCGGATTCGTTTGCGCGGTAGTCCCGCCAACAACGAGTCCTACGTTGTAGGTCAAATACTCTTCGCGGAGCTGATTGCGGAATGCGTCGAGGATGCGCGTGAGTTCGTAAATAGCGCCGTATCCCATATTGGCACCGAACACGCCGGCCGAGTGTCCGGTCTCGCCACTCGCAGTCACGCGCCAGGTCATGCTGCCACGCCGGCTGGTGCTGCCGTAGTAGACGCCGTCGCGACGCGCGGTATTCTCAAATTCCAGCCCAGCATCACTGTTCTTTGCCGCCTCGATCATGTCGCGGCGCGCGATTTCCAGCGGATGCCCTGCGGCTTCCTCGTCTCCGCTCAGCACGACTTTAATGTCCGCATGATCGAGCGCTCCGGAAGACTTGAGCGCCTTCAGCGCGCTGATCATCACGACCAAGCCTCCCTTCATGTCGTCCGTGCCGGGACCAGAGGCCCAATTGCCTGCTTTCTTCTCTGAATCTCCACCGCCAGCGGTGTCTGCATCGCCGCTCGGACCCAACATAGCGAAGTGCTGGAATGGGCTTTCCTTTTCAAAAACCGTGTCCATGTGCCCGATAAGCAGCACTCGCTTGCCGCACTTTCCCAGATTAGAACACGGATGTTCTGCAACTAATGCCCCGGCACGCTGTACCTGATCCATCGGAACCCAACGCACCTTGAAGCCGAGGGCCTCAAACTGCGGCATGAGAAACTTCCCAACGGCGCGCACACCATCAAGGTTTTTGGTCCCGCTATTGATCTCGACTAGTTGGCGCAGCATTTCGACAGGCTGCTTGTCTGCGTCGATCTCCTGGACAATCTTCGTTTCGGTTTGGTTGAGACTTTGACCTTGTAGGACCGCAGTTGTAATTAGAAGTGGGAATATGAAGAGACGAGTCAGTTTCACCCGCGAATGATAGCAAACGCTTTTCGAATGCAGAGGCAGTGCGCTGCCGTGGGACGTGTTTACTGGGTCAGATCCAACTCCCAGGTTTCAGAAACCAAGTCTGCGCCGAAAGCGCGATTTGGCTCTGACTTTACTAGCTTAAAACCGACGCGCTCATAGATCTTTCGCGCCGCGATAAGGATGCTTTGCGTCCACAAGATGATCTTCTGATAGCGGCAATCGCGCGCAAATTGGACGCATTCCTCGACCAAACGGCGTCCAATTGCGTGCCCGCGTGCCGCTGGTTCGACCAACAACAGCCGCAATTTCGCGATCTGATCGGTGTGCTTAACGAGAAAAACGGAGCCCATAGGCTCTCCATTGAGCTCCGCAATCCAGCAACGCTCGCGTTTTGAGTCGAAATTTTTGACAAATTGAGCGGCAATTTCGGCGACTAGCGCCTCAAAGGTGTCGTCCCAACCGTATTCCTGCGCGTACAAAACGCCGTGTCGGTGGATTACCCAGCCCATATCACCTGGCCGATGGGTGCGCAAAACGAGCTTCTGTGGCGGGTCTCCGGAGAGCGCATCCTCGGCTTCACGTAGCGCATTTACGAGCCTTTTCTGGCGCATATCAGGCAGAGTGCTGAGGATTTCAGCCACTTGAGCACTCGATTGCTGGTCCAACAACGCGAAAATTGAGCGCCCCTTGGGCGTCAGACGCAGCGCGAAGTGTCTCGCATCATCGCGTGAACGCTCGCGGATAATGAGCTTTTGCGTCGCAAAATGCCGCAAAATACGGCTTAAATAGCCCGGATCAAGCCCCAGATCATCGCAAATTTCACTCGCAATGCAATGTTCGCGATGTGCTAACTCGTACAAAATGCGGACTTCAGTAAGCGAATAATCGCTTCCCAGAAGCCGTTCGTGCAGCACACCGATGCGCTTCGTGTAAAACCGGCTGAATTGGCGAATCGCTTGGACGCGATTCTCAGAGACTATGCTCGACATCAGTAACAGTCTGCTCTGAGATAGTTGACTTAGTCAACTATTATCAAATTGCTTGGATCGGCTGTCTACCGGCCAGAAAAATTTATGAAGGCCATTGCTAGGGTTCCGAAACGAGCACCGAGTCGCCTACCGCTAAAATATCGGCATGAGCAGAGTCCTGGTTTTTGCTCTCGTCGTCACAGCCTTCCTGCCGCCCCGCGCAAGCGCTGACGAAAATACTGAGCGAGCCATCAGTGTCCGCGAAGCGAATCTATACGTTTCCCCCGACACGAGCAGCCAAAAACTCGGAGTTATGGACCGCGGGCGCGAAGCCGCTGTCCTCGAACGCAGCGGCCAGCAGTGGCTTCACGTGCTCGCGTCATTAGGAGGCGATCGCCAAGTTTCCGGATGGGTGCTCGACAAGGGCTTGGTTCGCAAGAACACTCCAAATGGCGATCAGATTCTCTATGGAGAGGCCGTCGATTCAGAGGCTGAAGCGAGCCGTCGCGGCGGTCGCAGAGGCGCTGATCGAGATGCTCTGCGGCTGTACTACCGCGTTGCCGAGTACTTTCCCAATTCCCCGCTAGCAGGCGAAGCCGCGTATCGCTCTGCGGACATCGCATGGCAGCTTGACGTAGAAGACATGCGACGCCGTCCGTCGGCGCAAGAGAAAGATCCGTACATGCGGCACCAGATGGACGAAGAGCAAATGCGTCAGGTGGTCAAGAAATATTCCGGCACGAAATGGGCCGACCTTGCGGCCTTCGATCTGCTCGACAACAAGCTTTGCGGCGACTGGCAGGGCGATCCGAAGTGTCCGGAAAAGGAAACTTCTTTGTATGAGAAGTATGTCGCAGACCATCCGCAATCGCCGAAGGCGGCCGAGGCTCTTTACAACGCTGCGTGGAGACAGTCGGCTTTGATCGAAATGTATCGCGAGCGTAACGACCAGAAGAGGTCCGAGGAGAGCCGAGCGCACGCGATCCAACTGGCACAGCGAATCCCACAGCAGTATGCCAATTCAGACTTCGCGTATCGCGCGCAGCGTCTGCTATATCTTCTACAACAGAAGATCCCAACTTACGGCAACGTAACCGACTGATTCACACAATCGAAAGGACCATCATTGCCCGTTTACCAGGCTGTTGTGCTCGCAGTCGTACAGGCATTCGGAGAATTCTTACCTATCTCGAGTTCGGCGCACCTGATTCTTACTCGCTGGTTCTTTGGCTGGAGCGAACTTAGTCCGGCGATGGACCTTACGTTCGACGTTGCACTTCACGCCGGCACCTTACTGGCAGTATTGATTTACTTCTTCCCTACTTGGATCAATCTGATTGTCGCTGGATTCGGCGGACAGCCGCGCATGTCGGCCGTCGGCGCAGGATTTGGCAACGTCGACGATGTCGAGAGTGGCCGCGATCGCATGCTTCTGTGGTGGATCGTTCTCGGAACAGTACCAGGAGCTATCGTAGGCAAGCTGCTCGACAAGTACGCGGAACTCAAATTTCGCGAGAATTATCTGCTGATCGGATCGATGCTGGTCATTGTTGGCTTGCTCATGTGGCTAGCCGAGAAACTCAGCGGACAGAGACGGACAATCACAGGAATCAACGCAGTGGATGCAATCCTTATCGGTACCGCGCAGGCATGCGCGCTTGTTCCCGGCGTCTCACGTTCAGGATCAACGATCACCGCTGGATTAGCCCGCAGCCTGAATCGCGAATCTGCCGCTCGTTTCAGCTTCCTGCTGCTGGCGCCAATTACAGCCGGCGCCGTGGTACTTAAGACGCATGCAGTGATGAGAGCAGGTGGCCTCCCTCCAGGAATGAAAGAGCCGTTCTTAATCGGAATATCAGTGTCGTTCATTCTGGGAATGGCGGTGATCGCGTTCTTTCTTCGCTTCCTCCGGACTCACTCTCTCAACCTGTTCGTCGTCTATCGCGTGATCCTTGGAATCGTCGTGATCGTGTTGGCCATTAAGCACTTTCACGCTGGATAACCAGCCTTGGGACCGATCAATTAAGGAAACTCAAGTTATCGACTAAGCGAGCGTCCTGAGTCCGGGAACTGTTCAAAAGGGCCTGCTACCAAACTGCCCTGCTTTAGGTACACACTTAAACTAGAACTTGAACCCATCTCCGTGACCTCCTTCTTTTCCTTCGTGCCGTTCGAGTCCACACTTGTTGTGTGAACCACACGAATTAGTGGTATTTCGCCAACAATCTGAGATAATCATTGTGCTCTGGCCACTCCGCGACTCGTCTGAGGGGATCGCCTCCCTCGGGTCCGAAGGCCCTTAATGAACGCTTTACTCCGGCCGTTTACGCCGACTAAGAACCGTCGTTTCAACGAGTTGATCGGCTTCTCGATGATCGCGGCGGCGCTACTGCTTCTTCTCGCCTTCGCCTCCTACTCACCTCTTGATCCGTCGCTGAATACGGCTTCCGTATCCGAAGGCGGCCCAACGCACAACTGGATTGGCCGTGTTGGCGCGGTCATCGCCGACTTGTCCCTTCAAGCCCTTGGGATTGCAGTCTTCGCAATTCCGGTGATGCTGGGGATGCTCGGCCTGCGCTGGTTTCGTTCCCGGCATATCCATTCGCCGATCGAGAAGTTGCTGGGAGCGCTGACACTCTTACTGTTCATCCCAGCTCTCCTGGGATTGCTGCCGGGACATCTTCGCTGGATGCATGCGATAGCGATTGAAGGGGTGTCTGGAAAGCTTCTGGCCGACTTCCTCATCCATTACTTCAACCTCCCTGGCGCCTATATCGTCGCTCTCAGTGTGATCTCTGCCGCGCTGTATCTCTGCACGACTTTCTCGTTCACTGAACTTCACTTCTGGCTGGAGACACGCTTCGCGTTTGTAAGAGCGGCATGGCAGCGGTTTCAGGATTGGCGCGCTGAACGCGCAAAGGTGAAGGCGCAAAAGGAGCTGGAGAAGCGCAAAGCAAATCGGCCGATGGTCACCAGCCAATTGCTTCCGGCGAAGAAGCAGTCGCCAGCTAATCAAGTTTCCGATCAGTACGAGCAAGCCCGTCCCGAGAAGACTGGTTTGGAGAAGATGGCTGAATCGCTCTCAGCTCCAGAAACCGAACTCGAATCGGAGTTTGACGAGACTCCTATTGAAGATCGGGAAATCGCAGTGGGAAAACGTGCAGATTCAGAGACAAAGCGCAAAACTGTGCTGCCGAAAACTCACGGCACCTTCCAACTTCCGCCAAGCGCGATGTTGAAGCGGCCTGACGAGCAATACGCCGTTAACGAAGCCGAACTGAAAGAGCAGGCGCAAATTCTTGTCGAAAAGTGTGCCGAGTTCGACGTTCACGGCAGCATCACGCACATCAATCCCGGTCCTGTAGTGACAACCTTTGAGATGAAGCCCGAAGCGGGAATCAAATACAGTCGCATTACCGGGCTCTCAGAGGATCTGTGTCTGGCCATGAAGGCCGAGAGCATCCTGATCGAACGTATGCCGGGCAAGAGCACGGTTGGGATCCAAGTGCCGAACGCCGAACGGGAAACCATCTACCTGCGAGAAGTTGTTGAGTCGCAAAGCTTCGCCGATGCCCGCTCACGGTTGACGCTTGCTCTGGGCAAAGACATTAATGGACGGATCATTACTGCCGATCTTGCGACCATGCCGCATTTGCTGATCGCAGGATCTACCGGATCGGGCAAGTCAGTTGCGATCAATGCCATGATTATGTCTCTGCTATTCAAAGCGACGCCCGATCAGGTGCGGCTGATCATGGTAGATCCCAAGCGGGTTGAACTCGGCAACTATGACGGGGTACCGCATCTGTACACGCCGATCATTACCGAACCGAAGCTAGCTGCGGTCGCACTGCGCAATGCTGTCCGCGAGATGGAACGGCGCCTGAAGTTGTTGGCTGAGAAGAGCGTCCGCAATATCGATCAGTACAACAAGCTCTTTGCCGAAGACACTCCAAGCCTCTTCGAAGAGGACAGCGAGCACAGACCGCTTCCCTACATCGTCATTATTCTCGATGAACTCGCCGATTTGATGATGCTCGATGGCAAGAACGTTGAAGAGTCGATCACGCGACTAGCGCAGATGGCACGCGCTGTGGGCATCCATTTAGTTCTTGCAACACAGCGGCCATCGGTGGATGTAATCACCGGTCTCATCAAAGCCAATGTGCCAAGCCGCATGTCATTCCGTGTTGCCACCAAGGTTGATTCGCGCACAATTCTCGACGCGAACGGAGCGGAATCATTACTCGGACGCGGTGACATGCTCTTCCTCGCTCCCGGTTCCGCTCGCGTGCAACGCGTTCACGCGCCGCTTGTGACCGAGAAAGAAATCGCTCAGGTCGTCGAATTCTGGCGCTCACAAGGCGAGGCCGAATACGAGAAGAAATTCCTTGAGGCTCCCAAAGAGGAAGGCAACACCGTCGAAGGCGGAACTGGCGATGGCGAAGACGATCACGACGAACTGTTCGAAGACGCAGTCCGGCTGGTACTCGACTTCGGCAAGGCCTCCACTTCCCTACTGCAGCGCCGTCTACGCATCGGTTACGGTCGCGCTGCTCACCTGATCGACCTTATGGAGCGCGATGGTATCGTCGGTGCTGCTGATGGTCCCAAGCCCCGCGAAGTGCTCAAGCGTCCGGATTGGATTGACGAAGTGGAACAGGCGATGCGCTAAAGCTTCGAAGCGGCGCAGCCTCGAAGCTTCGTAGCTGGGTCATTCCGTTCTAAAATGCAGACATAACCATCAGGACGAACCTGTGGCCCTGAAGCATTCAGATCTGATCTACGACTGGAACAACGTTCCTGGTGCGGCGTTTAAGCCTGCCGGCCGCGTCATGCTGACCGACGAGTCCTTGCGCGACGGGCTCCAGTCTCCTTCCGTCAAAGATCCTACGATCGATGAGAAGGCCCGCATCCTCCACTTGATGGAGAAGCTTGGGATCAACCATCTAGACATGGGGCTTCCGGGCGCCGGAAAGCGAGCATACGCAGATGTAGAAAGACTGGCGCGTGAGATCCGAGACGCGAAGCTGAAGATTCGGGGTAACTGCGCTGCTCGAACGCACCAGAGTGACATTCGTCCGATCGCTGAAATTCAGGACAAAGTCGGCATTCCCATCGAGGCCGCGACGTTCATCGGATCAAGTCCGATCCGACGTTATGCGGAAGACTGGACCGATGACTTTCTTCTCAAGACCACGGAATCTGCGGTGAAGTTTGCCCGCTCTGTCGGTCTGGAAGTGATGTATGTCACCGAAGACACAACGCGCTGCGATCCCGAAACGGTCAAGCGTCTCTACAAGACAGCGATCGAGTGTGGCGCTCGCGCGATTGTTATCTGTGACACCTGCGGACACGTGACTCCGTCTGGAGTCACCGCACTCATCCGTTTCATCATTGATGAAATCGTAAAACCGAGCGGTGAGCAGATTCGCGTGGACTGGCATGGCCACTGCGATCGCGGACTTGCCGTAGCGAATTCCCTTGCAGCACTCGCGGCCGGAGCAGAGTGCGTGCACGCCTGCGCCATTGGCATCGGAGAGCGCGTTGGCAACACGCAGATGGACCAGATGCTGGTCAACTTAAAACTGATGGGTGTGCCGCCATGGGAGAATCAGGATCTCACTTCATTGAAGGAATACTGTGAGACGGTTTCGCGCGCGACCGGAGTCCCAATTCCGAAGAATTACCCAGTCATGGGAGAGGATGCGTTTCGCACAGCTACTGGGGTCCATGCGGCGGCAGTAATCAAAGCGTTCCGCAAGAAAGACATCGAACTCGCAAACACGGTCTATTCAGGCGTGCCTTCGCATTACTTTGGAATGGAGCAGATCATCGAAATCGGTCCCATGTCCGGCAAATCGAATGTGGTTTTCTGGCTCGAGCGCAAGGGATTCCCTGCTGACGAGGCCACGGTCGACCGCATCTTCCAGAAAGCTAAGCAGTCCAATCGAACGCTGCTTGATCACGAGATCATGGAGTGCATTGCTCGCGACAGTCACCCTACCGTTGCCAGTGCCGATTAATCTGCCATGAACTCGCCCACAAACACGGCCGCAGAAATTACTGTCCCGCAGGAGATCGCGCAGCTTGCAGCAATGCGTCCGGTGCACGCGGCTTTTACCTGGTTCCAGTTACGTGAGCAGGAACTGAGGCGCATTCAGCTCGAGATCGCGCGCATTCCAGCCCCTCCATTCGGCGAAGCGGAGCGCGGACGATGGCTGCGCGCTAAGTTCGAGGCTATTGGTCTTCAAGACATCGAAGTCGACGA
>Ga0126384_10000519_pt1 | contig 21324 bp, 15 predicted proteins | sample PanSoiMetPlot_36_FD_92543 | JGI IMG/M metagenome (GOLD analysis project Ga0126384, IMG submission 92543) | Tropical forest soil microbial communities from Panama - MetaG Plot_36 | ecosystem: Environmental > Terrestrial > Soil > Tropical forest > Bulk soil | place: Panama | collected 2016-02-17 | reverse complement strand
TCGACGCCTCTGCGAATGTTGGGATGGCCGATCGCCGTGGGCATGCTGGCCCACGCGCTGAGGTGGTTCACCCTTAGCCTTGGCGCCGGCGCGGCAACCGGTGCGCTCGTGGCCTGTCTTTTGGTGGGATTGGTTCTAACTCCGGTAGCGCGCCGTTATCGCATGCCATTTGCTGCCATTGGCTTTGCGTCGGTCGTGTCATTGATGCCCGGTGTCTTTCTGTTCAGAATGGCGAGCGGGCTGGTCCAATTAGCCAATAATTCGAATACGAGCTTGCCGTTCCTGGACGAGACGATCGCCAATGGTGTTACGGCTATCAATATCATTTTAGCGATCAGCTTTGGTCTCATCATCCCGAAGCTAATTATTGATCGCGTTGGGGAAGCTGGACGCGATCGCAGTCTTGAGTCCGGTAGACACAACGATGGAATCCACCGCCGTGAATCATGACCTCGATGCATCAACCGCTGTCTCTGAGTTGGCGCTATTTGAGAGACGGCTTCCGGTTTTGCTCAGCACCGTCGCGGGCTCAGTTGATGTGATCAGTTTTTTAAGCTTTGGGTTATTCACTGCGCACATCACCGGCAACCTCGTGGTGATAGCCGCGGTGCTGGTGCGCGGTGGGCCGATCAACGTGGCTCAAGTTCTAGCTGTTCCGGTCTTCGCCGCAGAGGTTGGCGCCGTCTGGCTGATAGCCAAAGCTTTGGGAAGACGTGGTCCGGCGCTCGGCCGACTCCTTCTGCTCATTCAATTTCTGATGCTCGTCTGTGTTCTGACTTTGAGCGTCATCTTTAACCCCGCGGCGAATCGACAGGGGTTCATCACGGTCATCGTCGCGATGATCGCTGTCGCCGCTATGGCATGTCAGTTCGCCCTCCTGCGCCTGGCTGTGCCTGGTGCACCTTCGACGGCTGTAATGACCGGCAACTTGACCAACGCGGTGTTGTCGCTTCTGGACCGCCTCTCTAAGCGCCCTCTGATGGACGGTGCGGATGAACGGCTTAAGAAGAGCCTGAAGGACGTCGTCGGATTCTGCGCCGGCTGTGTTGCCGGTGCGGTGGCGGTCTCATTCCTGGGCCCGTGGGCTTGGTCGATTCCAGTCGCACTAGCAGGCGCCGCAATAATACTGCCTTAAGATAAGGGTTGTCTTGGCTCTAACGCCCGCCGCTTGCCGCTTCATATCGAGGTATCGATCGATACCTTAGTCTAATAGATCGACATCTCTACTGGTGGTCTACTCCGATTGTGAAAACGTGTCGGCAGTCATCGGTTCTGGTGTAGTTTTTCAACTACGGAAAAATACAGTCTGAATTCTACGCTTATGAGGGTGTCTCAAAATTCTCCGCACGATTATCTTCTCATCTGTTGATTGGGTAAGAATCTGTTATGAAAAGTAAAGGAGACCATGAAATGAAAAGCTTTCGCGTTGGAGTTTTAGGACTGCTGCTGTTGTCCGCGGCAACCGCCGTGTTTGGAATGTCTGTCGAGTCGGACTACATGAAGGATTTCGACTTTAGCAAACTGCGCACGTTCGCCTTCAAAACCGATCGGGCCGGCAACGATCGGCTGAGTTCAAATTCAATTGAAGCTGAGCGAATCCAGAATGCGTTGACAACCCAGCTACAGGCAAATGGGTTCAGCCAAGTTTCACAAGCCCCGAATTTCATCGTCGCGTTCTATTCGCGGACCACACCGAAGACCGAGATTGAAAGCACGCCGGGTTTCGGCTTTGGTCCAGGATTCGGTTGGGGCTATGGCGTTCCGTATTACGGGCGTTGGCGGTGGGGTCTTGGGCCTGATATCTGGACCTACAACTACCAGCAAGGTCGCATCATGGTTGACCTGATCGATCCGAAAACAAATATGCTGGTGTGGCGTGGGGTGGTGATGGATACCGTAAGCGGCATTGGCCAATCCGACAAGCAGGCAAACGAAGCCGCCAAAGACTTGGTCAAGCGCTTTATCAAAGACTCTAAAAAAGCCAATCAGGAGATGGCTAAAGAGAAGCGCTGAAGAGCTCGGCGATGAAGATCCGATGCGCGCTATTCTGGTCCGCGGTAACAGGCAATGCAATAGCTGACAGTCTGGGGCATCACGCAATTACCAGAAGCCATCGAAATCGTAACTCGCCACGAGCCTGCTTTCTTGTAGTGAGCGGGAAACCAAAAGGCCCAACTCTCTGAATCGTTTCTAAACGATAGTTCTTTAGTGGCGCTGGTCGCACCCGATCCGTATTCCCCACCCGATTCATAAAAACACTTTGATCCGGTGGTTGCCCACAGGTCCAGTAGTTTCTCCGTGTAAATCGTTTACCTATGAGCAAAAACAAACGAGGAAAGCAGACGACCATCAGCTTTATCGACAAAGTCGGCGACCACAGCATTTCCATTGCCTTAACGTTTATTTTCGTGACAGCTCTGATTTGGGGCAGCGGTTATATTTGCAGGTGTGGACGTGATGAAGTAAGGAGTTGATGGGGCACGCTTCGATAGTCACAACCATGCGGTACATGCATGCCACCGATCGAGGAAAGCGCGGCGCGATCACAGTTCTGTCAGAGTATCGACGACGGCGTCGTGAAAAAGTTGGTCACAAGTTGGTCACAAAACAAAAACGGCAGGCGTTGAAGCCCACCGTAACGTGTTGATTTTAATGGTGAGCCGTGGAGGGCTCGAACCTGCGACCCGCTGTTATATATCAGCATATAGGGTACACCCATGAAGCCGTTGGATTGACAAGTAATGGCTATTACCACAGAATTGCGGCGATCTCTTACTGATCGTTTTTGCGCGCTCGAAATTGGTTTCATGTACTACATCGTACAGGCTCGATTTCGAAGTCGAAATTGTTTTGAGGTTTCACAAACGGCGGAGCCCGCCGGCGCGGTCTTGTTGAAAAGGCGTTACCAAGGAATACAGAGTTAGGTCATAGATTGCGGTTGCCCGCTATTCTCTCTTCCCGGGCCTCACCTCTCTAAAGCATTAATTTTCATTGTTCGAGCAGCAGTCAATCAGGAGTCAGCTCACCATTCTGTATGAAGGTGAGAATGTAGACTCAGCGCACTACATCAACGTGTCATTGTGGGTCCTGCTCAATCCTGTATGAACCGTAACACTATCCGAGCCTTTGTTCGCCATGGTCTGAGCCGGACCAAACCAGGAGTTCACCATGATAAGATCCGATTTCCTATTCACGCTTGGAATCTTGCTCTTCTCAATAGTTTCATCACATGCGCAGACGGTAGACTCGTCTAATATCAAGAGCGCTCAGCCTCAGCAGGCAGGTGCGGTCACTGGTCGTGAGAACCAGAGGGTCAGGTCCGCATCTGACTCAACGGACTTAGGCGCCAAATCAAAATCGGAACTACAACGTCGGACCTCAGAGGCAAAAAAATATTACAAACTCGGTGTCATGTATGGAGAAGGTAAACGATTCAAAGATGCCGCTGCATCATTCTTACAGGCCATTCGCTTAAAGCCCGACTACATAGATGCATATTACGGTCTTGGACACGCCTATTATGATTTGCAACGGTGGGAAGAATCGATCAAGGCCTTTGAGAAAGTGTTATCCCTGGATCCGAAGGATGAGCAAGCGTACACCAGACTTGGGGAACTATATCAAAAGGTACGCGCCGCAGAGAGGGTAATGCCGTCACCTCGGAGTAGCTCGCTGTGTGAACAGAAAGCAGGACTTGACGAGATCTCGAATAAGGTTTCAAGTACAGCGGTATTAAAGGTTGAACCGCCTACCGACTTAGGACTAACCAGCATTTACAAAGTGGGCATCGGCGACGTGCTTGAAGTGCGATTGTTGGATGGTCCGGCAGACGCGTCAACGTTGTTCACGATTACGGCCAATGGCTTCTTAGAATATCCGGCGCTTGATCGACCGCTTAAAGCCGCTGGACTTACTCCCGAAGAAATAGGCGAAAAACTTAAGAGTGAGCTGCGACGAACTGCAGTGAGAGAGAATCCTGAAGTGGCGGTGGGAGTACGTCAGTATAACAGCCACACTATCCTGATCAGTGGATTAGTAAAGGAACCGGGAACAAAGATTCTGCGTCGTGAAGCTGTCCCACTATACGTCGTGCTGGCTGACGCGCAAACACTCACTGAAGCCGCCCGAGTTACAATAATCCCAGGCTCAACTGAACGGTCTTCAGTCGTTGAACTCTCGAATCCGCAGTCAACTGACGTTCTGATTCACCCCAGTGATGTGATTATGGTGCAACCTGCGCGTCAACAATTCTTTTACATCGGAGGAGAGGTCAAGTCTCCCGGCGAGAAATCATTTCGCCTAGGACTGATGCTGACGCAAGCCCTTCTGGCTGCCGGCGGAGTAACCGAGAAAGCAAAAAAGGTCGAACTTGCGCGGGAAGGGAGCGAAGGTTTGCTCGTAATCGCGAAGTATAGACTAGAGGAAATAAATTCTGGAAAATTTCCAGATCCGCCCGTGAAGGGTGGTGATCGGATTACTGTAATTCAATAAGAGAACAAACGATTGAGAGGCTTAGCTATGTCATCCGCCCCTCTATTGCCAGCGGTAGAAAAGCAACCGAAACTCAATATTCTGATCGAAGCGGCGGAGTTCGCGACGCCGAACAGTGAAAGCGGCGTGATGGAATTGGTAGAGTTATTGAAGTAACCGGATCTGGTTATGACAATGTCTCGACCTAGGCTTCGAACTTTCAGTATCGCGCCACGGGGGCCTAAGTCACATCGGTTACCCAAACGCTACCGCCCTCGACGAAACCTACGACGCGCGCCTGGTATCGGCAATTTCAATTTCATGACTTGGGTCACACGTTTGGGACTCGCCTAGCCGATGCAGGAGTGGACGTGGTGGAGATTAAGGAATTGATGGGACTTATTGGACGCGCGGCAAAATTAAATGGTCCTGTAAGTAATTGAAAGTTTTGAACTGGTGAGCGCCGGTGCCCGGTGAATTCGATCGTTAGGCCGGCACTTGAGGTTTTAATGATGATCCAGGAGTAAGGTCACCCCCTGCGAATCTGTGTTACAGAGATTCTTTCCATTCGCCTTGAAGTGTGAACGCGGCCCAATAATACGGAGCCTGCCAGCGCTTCTCTTTCAACATCGAAACCTGCGCCTCTCTGAGGGCAGCAGCAGGCCGGAGTTTCGCCCGCAACATACCGGCGTAGAATCTTTTCATTAATTCCGCCGTAGCACGATCATCTATGCGCCACAAACTCGCTACCACGCGTGGAGCGCCCGCGTACATGAACCCCCGCGTCAGGCCCACGATGCCTTCACCCTTGATCTCCTCGCCCAAAGCCGTCTGGCAAGCACTCAATACTACCAAGTCTGCGCCCAACTTGAGATTGTATATGTCGTAAAGTCGAAGGAATCCGTTCTGAGGACGGCCTTGCTCGTCAACCAGTGACAGCACCACACCGGATAATTCGGCGTGTTCATTATTGATTAGTCCGTGCGTGGCGAAATGTACAATACGATATTGGCCGAGATCTGAGTTCATAGCTGCTGCACGGTTTGCGGCAAAGTCGAGAGCCTTAAGTTTCAAGTTGTCAGATGCAAGGCTTGAAATCGCTTCGGCCTCCATACGGCTGAAGCGTAGCCTTTCAAGACTGACCACCCCTGATTCTGCGGCTGCTCTTTTCACCTCAGCGAGCGTGGAACCCCGTTCACTCGCCGCAGCTTCTTTTGGTCCTCGCGCTGCGATTCGGGAATCATCAACTGAAAAGACAGGGTCGGCCATCACCGCTACAGTCTTAATCGGAGCCTTTCGCCCTGCAGATTCTTGCCGCAGCACCGCAAGCACTGAGGCTGACGGCAGACTGACAATCTCGTGCTCAGCGATCAATGGGAATGGGAATTTTGGAGTACGAATTGTGGAGGCTGCAGTCTGTAGTGCGCGGTCGGACTTTGGAATCCTGACAGCAGACTCCGGACCTTTGGGTGAAGGTAACGCGCCAAACGGTACATACTGCAACATGCCTTCAGTCACGATTAGCAATCGACGGTTCTTGAGCTCGGAAGCAACTGGCGCCAACAACGTCTCGCCGAGTGCAGCAGCCGCTTTTGCGAAATCGGCGTCGGCCTGATCCAGCCTCTGTTGCCTTTGTTGTGGGGACTCGTTCGTAGGACTCTGATTGCGGGCAGTCAGTGTTTCATAGATGCGGCGTGCAACTTGTTCTATTTGACTTCGCGCAGGTAACTCAAAGCTCTTGATCCATGTCGGTGTTGCAGCCCAAAGGAAGCTCTTTTCATCTCCTAAGGAATATTCAAGCAGCAATGTGTCATCATCGAGGACTTGCTGTTGAATCGCTTTAAGGCCGAGCGGCACCGGCTCGGTCAGGGCTGCATATCGCGGGCTGGTATTTCGTATCTGAGCCTGAACCTGTTCGTACTCTGTGGTGAGCGCCGCTAACTCCTTTTCAGCTGCGGTGCGTTGTTCCTCAGTCTGTTTGCCCATCGTTAAGCGAGTCTGACGTTCCGCTTTATCAGCGATTGTTTCTCGCAATTGGCGCTCGCGCTCGAGGAGCGATGGATCAACTCCCTGGCGGATTTCCGCGCGCGCTTCTTTGAGCAGTTCCAGCAGTGAGCGGGCACGCGCATTTTCGCTTGCCTCCAGAGCAGCGACGTCAAACCCTTCTGAAGGACGCTGCCTGTGCAGTCGCATCAGTAGGTTGATATTGAACTCCTGATAGCGTCGCACTGAAGCGAAAAATGAAGCTCGCAGTTTCTGGCTGGCAACACTGGTTCGAAGTGCCTCAACAGTGGCAAGCGACTTTTCAATGTACCTGCGAGCTTCGACCAGATTGTCTCGGTCGCGTTCAACGCGAGCCATGTTGTATAAAGCCTGTGCCTCTTCATTTTTGTGTCCCGTGTCATGGAGGATGGTATAGGCCTGCTTGATATAGTTGAGCGCGTTCTGACTGTCGCCAAGCTTTCTATACACAGATCCAATGTTGTTAAGGGTGACTGCCTGCTGCAAGGGATTGGCGATGTCTTTTATGATTATGAGTGACTGATTGTAATAGTCGAGGGCTTTCTGATAATCACCCAGATCCTGGTGAATAGAGCCGATGTTGCTGAGTGTGGAAGCTTCACCACGGCGATCGTTCGAAGCCCGTCGCAATGTGAGTGACCGCTCGTAGAATTCAAGTGCTTTTTGTTTGTCGCCTAACTTAGAGTGAACATGAGCGATATTGTTTAGTGTGATCGCCTGTCCCGCGCGTTTGCCTGTCCGTCCCTGTAGTTCGAGAGCCTGAGTGTAATAAACAAGTTCTTGTTGAGTATCACCTAGGCTGCCGTAGATAAACCCGATGTTGCTGAGAGCGACTGCCTCGTTTGAAATCTTACCCAGCGCCCGGTCGCTAAGGAGTGCCTTGTTGCAATACTCCAAGGCTTTCTGATATTCACCCAGATTAATGTACATCTCTCCAATGTTACCGAGCGCTACAGCTTCAAGTTGTCGCTCACCGAGGTCCCTAAGCATGGCAAGCGACTGGTTGTGATAGTCAAGGGCCTTCCGATTATCTCCCAAGATTGAATGTACCAGGCCGATGGTGTTAAGTGCGATAGCTTCGCCTCGGCGATCACCAATTTTCCGCATTGCGGTAAGTGCCTGGTTGCTATAGTCGAGCGCTTCTTGCGGTTGAACTAAACCCAGATATGCATCGCCTAAATTATTGAGTGTTGCAGCTTCCCCTGCGTGATCGCCGGCAGTCCTGAAGATAAGCAGTGCCTGGGTGTAGTAATCTAGCGCCTTATTCGTGGCATCCAATTCTCTGTAATTTTCGCCAATGGCATTGAGTATCAAAGCAACCTGACTTTCTGTGCCGATCCTCTTAATCGATTGCCAAAGCGCAAGCGCTTCTTTGTATTTATCAATTGCCTTCAGTCGCGATTCCTCGGTTTCCTGGTCAGCGATTAACATTGCTTCCGCAAAAGTCCGCTCGGCCGCGATCTGAATCGCGTCTTGAGGCACGACCGTCCGACGTTCCACGATCCGCACTTCGTACTGTCCTGTGGGTGCGGCCGTCTGCTTTGCGCGTATTTCCAAACGATGGCTCCCCGCAGTTTCACTTATCAGCGACGCGTTCTCGGTGCCGTACAAGCCTACCCAACTATCAAGGTCAGCAATTCTTTTTCCGTTCGGATCATAAAGAGTGACAATCAGATTGATGCCCCGTTGATCGACTGCCACGCGCAGAAATTGTCCCGCAGTGAGAATGACTTGGTAGGAATGGACTTCACCGCCTCTAAGCTCGCGCGATATCGGCTTGCCTGGGTCAAGGATCGGACGCTCATTCTGGGCGGCTTGATCCCTGCTTTCAACACTGCTCTGATAGTGTCGCGTCTTAGGCTCGACAAAAGAACGCAGTGTGCGCGCCACGCTCTCTGTAGCGAACACGAACAGCAAAGTCAGCCACACAGCAATCGACTGAGCAACGAACCTTTGAAGTCGTCCTTTAGAGTTCGAAAAGTTAATCTGATAGGTCAATATGGAACCTCCCAATTTGATGGCCGCGAGAACAACTGAGGAGGTGCACTCGGAAGGACTGTTAGCTAGATAAGGACGCAGAGCCCGCGCAGCGCAATCAAACTGATCCTGGTTTGGGCCACATCATATCAGAAGACATTATTAATTGAGCTACAATGTTTCGGACGTGCGTTAGCGGAGCACACCATCGAACAAACGCTTGAAGCGGACGCGGTCCAAATGAACAGCAGGAAAACCTCACAACTGCAGGGCGATCCTCTCGCGTGGCGCTTCTTGTGACCGAAGAATCCACTCAATTAGCCCGGCATGGCCCTTGCCGGTTGGGCCCACGGCTCTAAGCTATCGTTGGTGAGGAGAGATTCAGCGTGTTCAAGAAAAGTTTGGCGAAACCTTTCGGATGCGCCGACCTATTCGCAGCGGACAGATGAATGGGCGGGTCGCACAACCACTGGCCGTGCGCCTGTGACCCTGCTCACAAAACAAAAACGGCAGGCATTGAAGCCCGCCGTAACGTGTTGATTTAATGGTGAGCCGTGGAGGGCTCGAACCTCCGACCCGCTGATTAAGAGTCAGCTGCTCTACCAACTGAGCTAACGGCCCACAGCGCAACTGCGATGATGGCTCACAGCGCGAGGGAATTATTACGTCGCAATAGAATGATGTCAAGCGAGTGCGTTTGCTTGTAGTGGCACAAAGTTGAAGGTCGGAAACATGTTGAAGACTTTCTAAGTCACGCCGAAAGCGTTTGCTAATTCCTCGGCTAAGGCTCGCGAAACACTAACCGGTGGTTGTGCACTCCTTGTCGGCGAGTAGTTTGGCGACCGCGTCAATAAGTGCGTTGATATCGGGTTTTTCAACGTAGCCTTCGGCTCCGGCTGCGAATGCTTGCTCGCGGTGCACTTCGTATGCGTCTCCAGTATAGAAAATACAGGGTACGTTGGGTGTCAACGTTGTCAGCTTCTCACAAAGTTCAATTCCAGTGCCATCGGGTAGCCGGCGATCCAGCACGTACAGATCGAAGCTTTCGGTTTTGATTCGCTCAAGGGCTTCCGCCACCGTCAGGGCGACTTCTACATCGTAATCCTCTTCTGACAGCAGCATCCGCAGCATCTCGGCCGAATCCTTGTGATCATCGATACAAAGAATGCGACATTTGGGGGCAGACATGGGGAACCTCCAGAAATTATTTCAATGGCAGACCAGTTTTTCGGTCGAGGGTGGGAGAGCGGTGATTGTAACACGGACGCGAGATCCAAAGGATGAAGGGTGAAGGATAAAGGCTGAAACGAAGCCCGTTTGTTCCGGGTGGCTGTCCATCCTTCATCCCTCAGCCTTCATCCTTTTAGATCTCAGTGTCTGTTTTTGCGATTCAGACGTGTCGCGGGCGGGAATTGTCGGCCATGGCGCGGAGGAGATCGCTGAGAGCGTCGATGTCTTTGTCCTCGGGCTCCAACTCCTGGTACTTCTGCAGCGCGGACGAGGCACCAGTCCAATCGTTTAAGCGGTGGTAGACCAGCGCCAGGTTGAAATAGACGAGTGAGAAACCAGGCTCAATCTGCGTGGCTGCTTCGTAATGCAAACGCGCGAGCAGATAGTTGCCGTGATCGTAATAGAGGTTGGCGAGATTGTAATGAGCTTCGACGTGACGTGGCTCGTGCTTGAGCGAAAGCGTGAGTTGGTCAAGCGCCTTGCTTGAGTTTCCCTGCTCGAGATTAATGATCGCGAGATTGCAATAAGCTTCAGCAACGTTGTCGCCTTCGTTGATTGCTTCGCGGTAATACTCAGATGCCTTTGGATCACCGTGTTCGTGAAGAACGAGCGCCTCTTCGAACGGTGTTAGCAGTCGTGCTACGCGGCCTTCTTCAACACGAAAGAGGCTGAGTTGACCCTGCAACTCAGCTTCGATCTGGCGGATTGTCTGTCCCTGCGAGCGCATCTCACGCACGCGCCGGAACTGAGTGAGCGCTTGGAAGCCGTAGGCCGGGTTCTCTTCGGTGCTAGTGGCGGAACGAGGAATGATCCCCTGTTCGGTCCAGCGGCGAATAGTTCGTTCGCTTAATCCGAACAGTTGTTTGATTTCTGCTACGGTGTAGACAGACTTGACACGTTGGTATTCTGCCTTTAGCGGGACAGGTGAGGGAAACGACAGAACCTTATTGCGATTTTCCTTCATTGTTAAGCGGCGTTATGAAACCTTCCGCTTCTTGACCGGCTTGGATTTGACCAGCGTAATCTCCGGTTTCTTCTTTGCAGTCGCCGTCGTCGCTTTGACCATGGGCTTGCGCGATGATGCCTGCAGGCTCTTCTTCAACGCACTCATGATGTCGAGGCGCGGCAATTCTTCTACCGGTTCGAACTCAACCGTCTTCTTTCCTTTGACCTTGGAATCAATCAGTGTCTTGAGCGCTTCATGATACTGGTCAGTCATGTCGATCTCTTCAAGCGTGGTCGTCATCTGTTCGACCAGCGTAGTCGCGAGCGCGAGCTCCTTCTTATCAAGCGACTTGGCAGTGGTAACTTCCGGAACATTCTCGATGCTGCGAACCTCATGAGGGTAGCGCAGCTTTTGCAACACCAGGCCATCCTCCATCGGAAAAACAGCGACCAGATCTTCGCGATCGCGCAGGACTACTTTGCCGAGTCCAACCTTGCCCGTTTGTTTCATCACCTCACGCAACAGCGCGTAAGGTTTTTCCGATACAGGACCATCGGGTCCGGCGAAGTAGGGCGCGTCATAAAAGGTGGTGGGTATCTCGCCCGCATCGACAAACCCGATGATGTCGACCGCTTTGGTAGTCTTGATTTTGATCTTAGCGATGTCTTCGGGCTCCACGATCGCATAGCGATCCGGCTCGTACTGGTAACCCTTCGTAATCTGATCGTTGCTGACTATCTGACTGCACTTCTTGCAGCGCTTGTCATAACCAATGGGACCGTAATCCTCGCGGTGGAGTTGGTTGAATTGAATCTTTTCTGAGGCTTCAATCGCGTTGTAAACCCGCACCGGGATAGCGACCAGCAGAAAACGTATATGACCTTTCCAAATCGATCTCATCGAAACTCTCCTGGGCTCAGGGCCTTGCTTGCCAATTCAGGGAGACGAGCTTAAGACTTTTTTCGGTTCCAGTCTGCTCAACAAGTTCGCCCTACGTCAAAAACTGGGCGACGTATTATGACGCCACGATGAACGCTAAGTAAACAATAAAATTAACTGAGAATGGCTTACCGTTGAAATAACTAAAGTTAAGAAGCTAGCTGAAGGCACTCCCGTCTCAGGAAGCAAAGGAAGCGGTGGCATATGAATCGGCTTCTTCCGGCATCGGCTTTGATCTGAAGCGCCCTCCGAATATCCATAGCACAATGATGACCAACAGCGCACACGCGCTCACCACGCCTGAGATAAAGGAGCTTTTCGGCTCAGTAAATTTGACGACGACCTCACTTCTATCCTTAGGAACTCTGACAAGCAAAGCTCCATCGTCGGCAGGTCTGGTCGCGAGTTGCTGACCATTTGCCTGTGCTAACCAGTATGGATAGTAATAGAGCTTGAGCCGTGCTTCGGTTTCGGGACCTGATTCGATCGTGAAAGCCTTTCGCTCCGGCGACCAGTCGTTCACAGTCACGGTTCGCTGCGGCACCTCGACTTCGGTTTTCATTGAACGCGCTTTTCCGCGAGCCCACACCGGCAGGAAGTCCGTATTGGTCGGCGTTCCCTTTTCCAATTGTACTTTCGCATTGAAGTCGACCCGATGAAACAACGAGGCGCCGCGGATCAGCTGCAAGATAGTGAAGCTGAGCGCAATCAGAACCAATCCAATTAAAGCGAGCGAAAGAGGTCGCCAGCGAGTCAGTCGCAGCGAGTACAGCTCAGGCAAGCTAAGCGTTACCAGCAACGACAAGCAGAGCGAGGTTATCGTCATCCAACGCCACGGAAATTGAGTCTCCTGCAGCGCTGCTGACAGCTGCCAAACAGGCTTGCTCAATCGAGTAGACATAAAAAAGCCGAACAGCGCGACGAGCGCGGGAGCGAGCGCTTTCTTGTCTTTTTTGAAGAGCAGAATTGTTGCCGGGATTGACATTGCCAGGGTCGCGCTCGCTAGAAGCGGCAAGATGTAATTCGCCATGATGCTCGGCGAGGTCTGGAACAGAAAGTTATTGTTGTAGTTGTACCACTCGCCCTGGCCGGCGCCGCTCGGAAACTTCCATTTGAGCTCGCGCAAAACGGGCAGCCAATAAAAGCAACTCAAAGTAGCTCCGAGCAGCGCTCCAGTGACAAGCTGGTAAAGCGCAGTCAGTTTGAAGGACTGAAAGAGTCGTACCAGAGAATAGAGAGCGATTGCCATCGAACCGAGCACCGCTACCGGAACATTAAGCAGGATTATCAGCCCGTAGCTTGCCGAGAGGCCGGCAACATTGCGAGCGCGTCCGCCGTGAATGATGCGATCGGCAAATGCGAAAGCGAAAGGAAGCACATTTACCGCGGCATATTGTCCGTACATACCTGCCTGGTACAGTTCGTTCGCATGAAATGGCGCGAGCATAAAAAGTAACCCGGCGGCAAGCGCATAGTAATGGCTGACAAATGATCGCGCCCAATAGTACATGCCCACCGAGCCCAGAGTAGTTAACAGGATCCCGCTCAGGAGACTTGCAAAAAACCAATCCCGCGTAAGCAAACGAGCAATACACAGAATGTAGTAAATCCCCGGCGGATAAAACCTGACGCTGACGTCGCCATAGCCATCATTAGTGCCCGGATGCCACGACGGATAGAAGTTCCCGTTCAAAATTGAGTCGTAGAAAGCCCAAACGGTGCGATAGTGGTGCAGTAAGTCGCCAACGAATGGAGCGCCGTAAACGAGCAGCGGCAAGGACGCTAACAGGGCAACTCCAACAACGAGGATCCAGTCTCGTGAGGACGGGGCGTGCAGGCTGACTGCCGCGGGGCGTAATGAAATTGACATAGTAAGTTGCGATCTCCGGACGATGAAGATTGTCTCAGGAACCAGGTTCGGCGTGTTGGAGAGCTTTGCGCATGGCAGCCGCTGATTGCCAGCGTTGCGCGGGGTCTTTGATGAGAGCGCGATCGATTATCTCTGCCACCTTGACTGAAACTTCCGGAAGGCGCTCACGCACTGGGACGGTGGGCTGATCGAAAATGGCGCGAATGGTGTCGGCGACACTCGGTTTGGGCCCAAGCCTGAGCGCCAAATCACCAGTCATCAAACTGTAGCCGGTCATTCCCAAACTGTAAATATCGGATGTGGGCTTCACATCACGAAAGTTCTTGATTTGCTCGGGCGGCATGTAGGCGACAGTGCCCGCCATCTCGCCGGCCATTGTCATGCCGCTCATGCCCGATTGCGCGAAACTTTTGGCGAGGCCAAAGTCGGTTAGCTTCGCGGTAATGTTTGGCCAGGTTCCTGCAACCAATATGTTTTGGTCTTTGATGTCCCGGTGAATGTAGCCATTCGCGTGCGCGTGGGCGAGCGCTTCAAGCATTTGCAGCAGAATTTTCACTGTGGCCGCGCAACTCAATCGTCCACCCTGCTTTGCTGCGAGTTTGGCAGCATCAACTCCGTCGACAAATTCCGTCACCAGATAGACGACGCCGTTGTTTGATCCTCGATCAAGAAATTCCACAATGTGCGGGTGCTTGAGGATCGCTGCGACATCAATCTCACGTTCAAAGCGCTTCAGTGCCTTCTCATCAACCGCTACTTCAGGCAATAGAGTTTTTATCGCCACTGCCCGGCCAGTCTTTGCCTGGCGGGCCAACATCACGCAGCCCATTCCGCCGCGGCCCAGGACTTTAATCATCTCGTAACCAGGGACGGGTTGGGGCTTCTGTCGCAGTTCATTCCGGCACTCTTCGCAAAGAAAAGTCAGTCGAGCATCAGGAGCTGAAGCCTCAGCTTTATCGCGACGACCACAAATCAAACATGCGACGTCGACGACGGCCAGCCGGCCCTGGCCTGGTTCATCTGCAGTGTTGAGAGGGCTCGTGACCTCGACAGATAGAACAGTCTCTCCGCACTGAATCCGATCCCCACTCTTCAGAAAGCTCGCTAATAGGCGGCGGCCATTGACGAAGGTTCCATTAGTCGACCCGAGGTCGCGAAGGAAACAGCGAGGCGGCGAGATTTCAAGCAGACAATGGTTGCGTGAGAAGAAGCGATCGTTAGGCAGGCACAGGTGTGCCTCCGGATTTCGACCAATCAAGAACGTGTCGTGCTGATTGAACGAAAACGAGCGGCCCGAATATGGGCCGGCCAAAACTTTGAGCGTTACTTGCATGGATACAGCGCAAGCTGACAGCTGCTTTTTATCGCAACAGCACCGGTTGCGCTACTTCAGCGGGTGATTTTCAAATCGTCGAAGGCCACCTCATGGGCATCGCTGGTATAGAAGCCGGCACGTCCGCGTTTGAAATTCGCGTTGTCGCTAACGGCGGTAACCAGTTGTCCATTGATGAGGAAAGCAAGTTGATTCCCCTTGACCTCTACTTGTAGCTCGTTGGTACTGGTGCCGGAGCGAATAATATTCGATGGTGTCCAGTCGACGAGTTTTGTTTCCTGGCCTCCCTTGTGCATGAGGACTTTGTATTGCGGATTTTTACCGGTGAAGATCAGGAATGCGTAGTCCTCGAGACTATCATCTTTTGCTCGTTCGCCATGAACTACTAAGCCATAGCCGGCATCAGGCGAGACGCCGTCGACGTTGTGAGTTGTCACCCGGACAGTAGCGTTCTCAGTATTGTAATCATTCGTTGGTCCATACATGACCACATAAGTCTTTGGCTTCGAACGCATGTGGTATTCATCGTTGTCATACCACAAGGTCCCATAATCAGAGCTGGCAACGTTCCATTTCTGTTCTGAAAAGTCATCGCTAAATGACGAAGGCAGACTCGAACTCGAATTGGCATTGCGAGAAGAATTTGTATTGCTCGAGCGATTACTATTGGTGTTCCGATTTGAATTCGAATTGTTAACGACAACGCGATTGCTGTTCGATTGAGAGTTGATGCTCGCCAGAGCCAGGAGCATCACCACGCCTCCGATACCAATTACAACGAGCACTACAATAATGCCCAGAATCCACCAAATAGCATTCGACTTTCGCTGCTGTTGCTGCGGCATCGGGTTCCACTGGCCCGGATACTGCGGCGCTCGATTTACTGCCGGCGGTGGTTGATTGGTGGGTGGCGAGGGCTGATAGATCTGCGTTGGCGGCGGCGGAGTGTAGCGCTGCGTTTCGTTATTCTCCAAACTTGCGGGAGTCTCGACAACGAGCGGACTGCCGTCTTCCAGGCAAAAGTTAAGAGCGTCGTCAGTGTAAGTGCGACGGCAATTGGGGCAACGTTTCATATGCAGATGCTCGCTTCAGTTTCGCTGGAAGGACAAGTTAGCGGCAACACAAAAGACCGGAAGGCATTATACGGGAAATGCGAGCCTTTTTTGGAGTGCGGAGATTTGTCACCGCTTTTCGTTCGTAAGTCCCGGCCGGCAACTCCAGAACTAGACCTTAATAGGAGCTCCGCACCGGCCACAGAATTTCGTGTTCGCGGCATAACTGCTGCCGCAGGTTTTGCAGAACACTTCTACAGGTCGTGGCGCCTTCCACTCCAGCGCAGCTGCTCCAATTGGAATACCGCACTTGCCGCAGAATCTCGTATTAGGAGGGTAACTAGATTGGCAGCGAGGACATGTCGTCGGTGCGGCAGATCCTGGAGCAAGCAACTCGGCAGTGGTAACAACACTTTGAAAGGAGGTATTGCCGCAGCGACCGCAAAACTTCGTTCCCGCAGCAAAGCGCGCCCGGCAGCGGGTGCACATTATGATCGAAGGAACGCTTGTACGGCTGCCGGTTTGACTGTTAAGACTACCTCCCTGTGACGGTGTCAGTTGGTTGCTGGAAGAAGCGCTTTTGAACTGGGCCTGAATGATCTGTTCTGCGCCATCTGGTCGCACCTCGATCACGCGCTCGTCGTCATTCTCGCCAGATCGAGCGACTCTCAACACGTGTTCACCTGGCGCGATTGCCGTGAGGATTACTCGACCGGAACGGCCAATACTCCCATGACGCTCGTCATCGACATAAACTTCCGATCCTGAGGGAGCCAGGATGACCAGACGTGATTCTCGCGGATTGCGAGCTGAAGACTGCTGACCGATCGCATCTCGAAACGCTTCAAACCAGTCGACAGCGTTGGGCGCGCGCAGGTTTACGTCTCTTGTTAGTCCCCTCATCACGGCTGCTTCAACTTTCGCAGGAAGATCAGAACGCAACGCGAGCAGCGATGGCGGGTCTTGCGTTAGTTTCTGAGCGATGAGTTGAGTCAGGTCGCCTCCGAACGGTGGCCGTCCACCCAGCATGTGATAAGCGATTGACGCGAGCGCGTACACATCCGCCCGCGGGTCTAATTTGAAACCTGGCTGCATCTGCTCGGGTGACATGTATTCAGGCGTCCCCAGAATTCCACGAGAAGTGGGTCCGGTAGCTGTAGTTTCTGAATCTTCTCGACTGATGATCTTGGCCAGCCCGAAGTCACCAACCTTAACAAATCCCTCGTCGCTGCCCGCGCCCTTCTTGCGGCCCTGCATAATGAAGATATTCGCCGGCTTCAGATCTCGATGCAGAATGCCTTGATCGTGTGCGGCATCAACGCCGGCGACTACCTGCTGCATGATTGCGACAGTCCGCTGGAGACCGAGAGTGCCTTCACGGCGAAGTAGTTGATAAAGCGTTTCGCCTTCGACGTATTCCATTACCAGAAACAGAACGCCTTCGCTCGTCTGGCCGAAGTCGGTTACGTCAACAACATTTGGATGTTGGATTGAAGCAGCAGCCCGAGCTTCTCTTTCAAAGCGAGCGGCAGCCTCGCCTTCCTGCAAATCCTCGTCAGCCAGAAAGTCCGGACGCACAGTCTTGACCGCGACTCTGCGTGGCAGCAGGTTTTGGTCCCGAGCCAGGTAGACCTGACCCATGGCCCCGCGTCCCAGGCGTTTCTCAAGCAGGTAACGACTCGCAAGCAGGCACTCGCCGGGCAAGGTCGCTTTTGTATTACTGTTGTCCTGCGGACAGACAAGCGTGTTGTCTTCGTAGCAGGCTTCGCAACGGGGACACTCGCGCATAATGATTGAAGGAACGCAGGTTTCAGAGAAACTTGCCTGGCGAGAAACAATACCACGGAGAGGAGACGAGCGGCAGTAACATTGTTGGTCAACCGGCTCCCAGCTCGACACAGCAGCCGGAACAACGAGTAGCGGCCAGCGGAATTGTGCTCAAACAAAAGGGGCAATCTTTAGTGGAGACTGCTTTGGCAGGCTTGCGCTGGTTAACTTGCCTGATAATCAGGAAAACTACGAACGCAATTATGAGGAAGCTGATCACCTCATTAATAAAGGCGCCATAAGCGATCACTGGCAAGCCCTTCGTTTTGGCATCAGCCAGACTTGCGGGCCGCGCTCCTGATAGATCGATGAAGAGATTGGCAAAATCCACCTTACCCAACAACAGGCCGATTGGCGGCATGATGATCCCTTCAACGAGCGCGGTCACGATCTTGCCGAAGGCCGCGCCAATGATTACAGCCACTGCCAGGTCGAGCACATTGCCGCGGGCGATGAATTCGCGAAACTCTTTGAGCATTGCTCCTCCTTTTGTCTCACGGCCTACTTGGCGCGCGCCCTACACGGGCGGGACGCCCGTGCCACGTTTATAGGCAGCTTGCTGAGTGTTTGTAGCCGGCTTTTTCTGCTTCGGCAGAGTTGGGGAATGAAATCCGGTTTTTCTCCGGTACTGATTTCAATGAAGAGGTGTCTGCCGGATAAAAGACTTTATTGCTGGTATCTCCGATGACCGGAGACGGCCCACTGGGGCTCGCAGTGGCGTCAGCTTCGTCCGCTTTTTCCTGGCGCCTTTGTTCGACCGTCGCTTCAGCTGTGATGTCCACAATCTTCAAGGCCGGCGCACCTGCAATCATACTGACACTCAACTGAAAATCTGTGCAGGTGAGTTCCCGCGAACGACCTTTGGTGGTCCATTCCGCAGGCACCGACAGCTCGTGCGAAACACCTTGGATTGATTCTTCTGCCGATTTCCATTTGAAGCTATTGTTGAAGCCAACCCAGATGGAGAAGAGAGTGCCATCCAGGAACTCAAGCGACACTGTCCGGACATCTGCAAAGTTTGTCTTATCAATACGTGAATCAAAGTCAGGACTAATACTTGTTTTTGAAACCCCAAATGGATCCGTGTGGCCTAACTTGAGTTGTGGTACGCGCTTCTTGACCTGATCGCTGGTCATACCGAGACGAAAACCACTCAGCTCAGGAATCTCCGGCAGTTCCGCCCACTTTGCCTTGCAAGGCTTGTCCTGCGCCATCGCCATGAGAGCACTGGCAAGGATGACCAGAAGTACACCGGTGCTTTTTAAGGGCTTCATTGGATCACGGAACTCTGGAATGAGATCGGGAAGACTTGATTAACTTGCGACACAGGAAGTTAAGAGAGAACGAGGTGTGATGTCAATGAGGAAGGAATCGGCCGCGGATGAAGGCGTCAAGACGACTAAAAGGACTAAAGGGACAAAAAGGACCTAAAAGAAAAAGCCGTTGTCGTTTTCCGTCTCTTTGGTCCTTTTGGTCCTTTTGTCGTCTTCACCCGCAGCCCGATTCTTGGTGCCCCGTTGTTAGTGCACGTACGAACGGATCAGTCGCTCCAGCTCTGCAGGTTCGAATGGTGTCGAAACGTATTCGTTGCAGCCAGCTTGTAGTGCCAGCCCACGAAACTGTTCGGCGCCGTACGCTGAAACGGCCACAATCGGAACGTCTGCCAGCCTGGCGTTGCCTCGAATCTGTCGTGTTGCTGACAGACCATCGAGCTCAGGCATCTCCAAATCCATGATGATCAAATCGGGAGGCTCAGCCTGGGCTTCGACTATGGCCTCATTACCGTTCTCTGCTTCAATGACGCGAAAACCCCGCCGCTCGAGCCATGTTCGTAACAGCCAACGCGTGTCGTCAAAATCATCAACAACAAGAATCGTGGCTGCGCCGTGTCCCACCGCTGCACCGCTTACCTCTATAGACATAACAACATCCTCAACCAATTCTTAGACGCGGGATGCAAGGGGATCTTGGTTGGGCGTCAGCAATGAGCATCCGGGGTCAAGTTGGGAACAAGTTACGGGGCAATCCTGGCGAGACAGTAGAACATGCGCGCGAACGGGTCAACGTCTTAGCCCTCAACTGTTTGATTCTTAATCAAAATACAACCAGACACGCACAAACGCAGCAAAGGGCAAAGAGGTAAGGGCAAAGAGCCAAGCGCCGAGGGCGAGGATCTGACTTCCCATATATCAGTTCACATTTTTCATTTTCCGTTTTTCAAAACTTGATTCGCGAGTTACTCGCTTTCGTGGTGATTCTTATCGGTCGGATGAACCGCCACTCTTCTAACTCTTACCCAAAATCTGCGACAGCGCCGGCGTAATCCTCACGCGTCGCTTGAGTTTTCGAAAATGAAAGATGGCAAATGGCAAATGCGAAATGATATATGGGAAATCAGAAACTCGCTCTTCGCCCTCAGCGCTCAGCCCTTCGCCCTCAGCGCTCAGCCCTTTGCCCTTCGCCGCTTTTGCCCCTCTTTCGGACAAAAGGGTTTACAGACAGCCCCACGCCCGTTGTAAACTAGCGGACGAGCGAGACGGTTCCAGGTGAACTGTTTCACTCATCCCCCTTGAGTTACCCCTGCTTCTCCCTAATTTCTGACTACGGGCGCTTTGACTAGCCATAAGGCTCTTCCCGTCATGGGAGTAGACCGTTCGTGCGAAGTGATTGTTTCCGTGAACTTCCCGGCACTGTGCCAATTCTGGGACGGTTCCTCTCTTTGCGTACTGGAAAGGTAGAAAATGCGAACGCAAACCATTAGGCCTCAAACCAAAATTCCTGAAACCATTAATACAAAGTTGTTATTGAAGACGCTGGTAGCTTTCAAAAAAGGCGACTTTTCCGTGCGCCTGCCAGGCGATTGGATCGGTGAAGCCGGAAAAATCGCGGACACCCTCAATGACATTATTGAGTTGAGCGACAAAACGACCCGAGAGGTAGAACGCGTCAGTCGTGTCGTCGGCAAAGAAGGAAAAATAATTCATCGCGCTGCGGTGCCCGCGGCCGGGGGTGGTTGGTTGAGGCTCGTTGATTCAACCAATCTGCTGATCGATGACATGACCCGACCCACCAGTGAAATGGCCCGCGTAATCGGCGCCGTCGCCAACGGTGATCTTTCCGAAAGAATGGGACTCGAAGTTGACGGACGACCGTTGAAGGGCGAGTTTCTTCGCACCGTCAAAATCGTCAACTCCATGGTAGATCAGCTGAGCTCATTCGCATCCGAAGTTACCCGCGTGGCTCGCGAGGTAGGTACCGAAGGTAAGCTTGGCGGCGAGGCCAAGGTAAAGGGTGTAGCAGGAACCTGGAAAGATCTAACCGATAGTGTGAACTCGATGGCCAGCAACCTCACCAGCCAGGTACGCAATATCGCCGAAGTGACCACCGCGGTCGCAAACGGTGACCTCTCAAAGAAAATCACCGTGGACGTGAAGGGCGAGATTCTTGAGCTGAAGAACACGATCAACACAATGGTGGATCAACTGAACTCGTTTGCATCGGAAGTGACGCGCGTGGCGCGCGAAGTGGGTACGGAAGGAAAGTTAGGTGGACAGGCTCGGGTGATTGGTGTGGCGGGCACGTGGAAGGACTTAACCGACAACGTGAATTTCATGGCCGGTAACCTGACCGGCCAGGTGCGCAACATCGCCGAGGTAAC
>Ga0126384_10000518_pt1 | contig 21347 bp, 20 predicted proteins | sample PanSoiMetPlot_36_FD_92543 | JGI IMG/M metagenome (GOLD analysis project Ga0126384, IMG submission 92543) | Tropical forest soil microbial communities from Panama - MetaG Plot_36 | ecosystem: Environmental > Terrestrial > Soil > Tropical forest > Bulk soil | place: Panama | collected 2016-02-17 | reverse complement strand
CCTGGATCTGGAACTTGTTGTCGGTGAGCTCGGCGACGCGCTTGGCCAGATATTCCGGGTTGCCGTAGAGCGTGTCGAGCGACTTCGGCCAGCTGGCGGTGAGGCGCCATTTCACCTCTGGCATCGACTGGGCGATGGCCGGCGCGGCCACTGCCGTCGCCGCCGTCGCTACGCCGCCTGCGCCGGCGGTCTTGATGAATTTTCGTCTCGATAGTGTCGTCATGCCAGTTCTCCTCAGTGGCCGGCCCAGCTCGAGCCCAGCCGTTTCGCATATTCTTGGTGCCAATCGATGCCACCCCCATCCGCCCAAGGGCTCCCTGCGGGGCGGGCGTGGCACCATAGGGCCTTCCCAACCTTTGCGAAACTGCCACTTACGTCTGAGGTCCAATGAGCTTGGCATAGCCCTGTTGGGTGGTTTCCTCGATCAGCTGCCGGTAGCGGGCGAACGCCGCCGCGCCGGCGCCGATCTCGCCCAGTGGCAAGCCCGAAAAGTCGTCCTGCTTCAGGTAGACGATGGGCGCGCTGACCGGGACCAGGGTGGCCTTTTGTTTGTTGAGGGTGGTGATCAGGCCGCGCATCATGCCGGACGGATCAAGCTGCGACACCATGACCATGCGCATGGCACCTTTGGTGAGCGAGACCAGGTGGATGAACATGGATGAGGCTGGAATGTAGAGACGGCCGCGATGCCGGAAGGCGTTATCCGGCCGATCGCCTTCCTGAAACACCAGGCTCGGCCATTCCTCGTCCCAGCTGATGTCGGTGCGATAGGCCATGACCTCGGCCGGGTTGGAAAATGCCGGGCGCAAGGTCAGATAGCTGCCGATGTAGTGGTCGACGCCGGCGCGCGTGTAGGCACCCATGTAGACGGGTGCGGCGCGCCCGCTCGGATGAGCGGGCTCCGGGGCGTCGCGACCGGGGCTCAGCCACGCCGCCTTGACCCGCTCGAAATTGAGACCCAGCACCACGCAGACGTCGAACAGCGTCTGATCGCGCACCGGGCGGCCCGACAGCAGGTTTTGAATGGTTTTCTCGTGGCAGTCGGCGGCATCGGCGAGCTCGGCCTGCGTCATCTTCTTCTCGATCATCGCCGTCTTGATGAGCGCGATCGAGCCGGAAAGCCTTGCATCACTGCGCATGCCGCTTCACCCAGCATCTCCCTGCCGCGCGAACGGTATCGGATCTTGGGTGATGCTGTCACCTTGAGAAGCTGGCGGCGGTTGATTAGTGCAAAAACGCCCACCACAACATCACGCCGCCGGCCGCTAGCAACAGTCCATCCATCAGCGCGCGAAATTGCTGCGGATCGAGGCGGAGCACGAAATCGCGGGCAACCCATGAACCGGCCATCACCGAGGCGCCAACGATCAGCCCCCGCATCGCCGTTGCTGGCGGCAGCGCATCAAAGCGCTGAAAGACGATGGCCTTGGTAATGCCGATCGCCATCGAGCCCATGGCTTCGGTCGAAAGATAGGCGCCCTTGACCAGCCCGTAGGCCAAGAAAAACGGCGTGTTGATCGGTCCCGTCGAGGCGACCAGGCCGGACAGAAAGCCAATGCCGGCGCCGACCAGGGAAAGCTGCCACAGCTTGACGCGCAAGCCGCGTGCCATCAGCCAGCGCCGCATCGGCACCATGGCGAGGAACATGACGCCGAGCGCGGCTTCGACCAGCCGCGGCTCAAGGCTCAGAAGCGTGCACGCGCCAAGCGCCGCCGCCGGGATCGCGGTGGCGCAATAGACGCCGTTGGCGCGCCAGTCGACCTCGCGCCACCAGACCGCGACGCGCGACAGGTTTGCCAACAGCGCCGCGATCGCCATGATCGGTACCGCCTCTTTCGGGCCGAACGCGACCATCAAGATCGGCATCAGCATGATCGAGGAGCCGAAGCCTACGATGCCGCCGACGGTGCCGGCGGCAAGGCCAAGGGCCAGGATGGCGAACCAGATCATGGTGGCGACGATCTCGGGCGGCAGCAGCGGTGGCCGGCGCGAGCCCGGCGTGCCGGCGAGCACGCGCCGGCGCGCAGCAGGCTATTCCCGAGTAACAGGCGGCCCCGACGCAAGGAAGAGCGACGTCGCATAGGGCCTTTACAAATGCAAAGCGACGGATGCGCGCCAGGCGCATCCGCCGCCGATTAGCCTGCCAGGTTGCCCCCCGTCAGCGACCGAGCACCGACAGTGTAACCCGGGCCACACCCTGCGCGGTCATGCCGAGCGCCGACGCCGCTCCCCGCGACAGGTCGATGATTCGCCCCGCCACAAACGGGCCGCGGTCATTGATCACCACATCGACCGAGCGGCCGCTGCCGGCGTGGGTGACGCGCACGCGGGTGCCGAACGGCAGGCTCCTGTGCGCCGCCGTCATGGCGTTGGGATTGAACCAGCCGCCCGAGGCGACGCGCTGTCCCTGCCAATAGTACGAGGCCATGCCCGACTGCCCGGAGCTCCTGCCGCCGCCCGCGCTGATGCTGCGTCGGCTCCACTTCGGCGATCCAGTGTAGGCGCGCGGCCGCTCCAGGGCGGCATGCCGGGTGTGCCGCGCGGCGCGCGATTTGTAGTGGGCACGGGCACCGTTGTGGCGCGCGCTGGGGCGCGCGGAATAATCGAAATCATCATCATCGGTGACGACGGCGCGGGCAACACGCCGGCGCTCGGAGCGCGTGCCGCGCTCCTCGACGTAGACCCCCTGGCGTTCGGCCCGTTCGGCTCGACTGAGCGTCCCGCCGCGATTGAGATCCGACAACCGGTCTTCGTAGACTTCGGCTGCGGCTGGCAATACCGAGCCTGCGCTCAGTGCAATGGCAAGCGGGAAAGTCGTGAAAAACCATTTCATGCTTCATTCTCCTCTGCGCATAACAAACCGGCTCAGGGCGAACAAAGCAGCTAACGGACAAACCCAAGCGCTGAAGGGGCGCTTGGTTGTTCGCGATCACGATTGCGGTAAAGTGGTCTTTCCGCCCGTCTACAGTTCTTCCCAGAGCCAACGGCCGCAGTCCCTCAACAGCGATGCCTTTTTTTGCATTCGCTTCGCACTGTCGGCTGGCGCAAAGGATCAGCTCCGAGTTGTCAGGTCAACTTTAAAATATGAACTGGATTCAAGCATTTGTCGCAGCGCACTAACGCAATGCGCGAGATGGCGAGTGGCTGCAAGCCACGCGCGCGCCGGCTCCAAGCCCAACGCGCGCACAGCTAAGCGACCGGCGAAACCTCGCCACTAGAGCGCGCCGGGATAACCGCCGCCATCGATCAGCAAATTCTGTCCCGTGATAAAACCGGCGTGCATCGAGCACAGGAAGGCAACCGCAGCGCCAAACTCCTGCGCTGTACCGAACCGACCTGCCGGCACAGCCGCCATGCGCTCGTCGTCGATGACGCTGACCGGCACGTTGCGCGCTGCCGCCATTTTTTTGCTGGTGCCGCGCAATCGATCGGTATCGAACGGACCCGGCAGAATGCCGTTGATGGTGACGTTGTGCCGCGAAGCCTTACGCGCCAGCACGGCGACGGCCCCGGTCAAGCCGAGACGCGCGCCGTTGGAGAGCTCGAGCGCGGCAATCGGCTGTTTGATCGATGCCGAGGTGATGTTGACGATGCGACCGAAGCCACGATCCATCATGCCGTAGATGGTCGCGTGAATGAGCGCGATCGGCGTCAGCATGTTGCCTTCGACGGCCTGGCGCCAGTCCTCAAGACCAAAGCTCTTGAAGTCACCCGGGGGCGGGCCGCCGGCGTTGTTGATAAGGATGTCGGGATTGGCGCAGGCGGCCAGCAGCTTGTCGCGCCCGTCCGCGGTGGTGACGTCGCACACCACCGCCGTCACCTTGGCCCCCGTCTGCCGCAACTCGTCGGCGGTGGCGTTGAGAGCCTCGGCGCCGCGTGCACAGATCGTCACCTCCACGCCTTCGCGCGCCAGCGCCGCCGCGCAGCCCTTGCCGAGGCCCTTCGATGCCGCACAGACGATAGCCTTCTTGCCTTCGATGCCGAGATCCATGGGAATGTCCTTGGGCGTTGCAAACGATGCGTCCAGGATGCCTCCGCTGGGCGGCCCGAAGCAAGCGCGCGGGCAATCGCGCTTGGAGGCAGCGGGCCGGCAGCCGTGGGCGACGCCGATCGGGCGCGGATGACGGCGGCCAGCGTGCCGGCCGCCGCAACGGGCCAGCTTGCCGCTAGAGCCAGCCCTTGCGCTTGAAGTAAAGCCACGGCAGCACCGCGGAGATGACCATCAGGGCCAGAGCAAAGGGGTAGCCGAAAAACCATTCGAGTTCGGGAATGTGCTTGAAGTTCATGCCGTAGACGGTGCCGACCAGGGTCGGTGGCATCAGTGCAACCGCAAGCACCGAGAAAATCTTGATGATGGAGTTTTGCTCATTGTTGATCATGCCGAGCGTGGCATCGAGCAGGAATGTGATCTTGGTCGACAGATAGCCGATGTGATCGGCGAGGGAGGCCACGTCCCGGCCGGCGGTCTTGACGCGCGCGCGCAAGGCCTTGTCGTCACCGCGCTCGCGTTCACTCATGGCTTGCGCAAGGTAGGTCAGCAGCCGATCCAGGGTAAGCAAGGTTTCGCGCGATCGCGAGGTGAGTTCGCCCTCCCGACCGATGGTGCGGATGTTGAGGTCGAACTGCGCGCCCCCGATCCGCTGCCCTTGCGTGTTGGCAAAGATGGTCTGCGAGAGCTTGTCGACTTCGCCTTGAATGCGCTCGACGCGGTCGGCCTCGCGATCGATAATGGCCTCGAGCAGGGCAACCAGCACGGCGGCGCCGCTGACGCAGCTGGCGTCCTTTTTTTGGGCACGGTTGAGAAAAATCTGAAAGGCGCGCGGCTCGGCATAGCGCACGGTTACCAAGCGGTAGCCGGCGAGGATGAAGGTAATCGGCGTCGGCGTCGATGGGTCAACAAGCCAGTCGTACTGATGCATCAGCACCGCCGTCATGTAGTGGGCACCAGCCTCCTGGTAGAGGCGGCTCGATACCTCGATCTCGGCCATTTCTTCGCGTGTCGGAAGAAAGATCGCGAGCGCTTCCTCAACAAAGCGGTTCTCATCCTTGGTTGGATTTAAAAGGTCGATCCAAATGGTGGCAGGCGAAATCGCGGTTGCGTTGTTGCGCCTTGTCAGCGCGCCATCTGCGCTGTCGTAGACCGTGAGCATCGCCGCGGATCCTGCAACTATTGTCCTATCCCCTGACGATTTGCGGGCCACCGGCGACCACAATCATAGCGCTGCGCACAACCACACCGGTCACGCGCCGATCCGGCAGGCAAGCCTCGAACAGGGGCGGGTGAGGCATAGCCGGAAAGCGGCACCGGTGCCACCCATCGCGGTCGTGACCAAGCGCCGCCACCACCGCGGGTGCGCCGCCGTGACGATATCGGCGGCACCCCTGAGGCCAGCAGCAACCTCAAGCCAGCGGACGCCGGTCGGGTCTTGTCGCCATCGTCGGCGCGGTCGACCCCGCCGCAGGGGTGCCTGCCCGCATGGCGCCGGGCGCCGCCGAGCGCGCAGCCTGGGCCTGGGCGCGTAGCGCACCCGGCTGAGCCTGTGGGCCAGCGGTTTGCGGATGACCCTGCGCCGGCAGCGATAGCCGCCATGGCCACAGCAGCTGGGCGAAGCCCAACGCCGCAACCGCGAGGAGGACGGCAAGGGTGATGTTGTCGGCGCCGGCGCCAAACAGCCGCACCGACCAGTCATTGATCTCTTCGTAGCGCAGGATGGCGATCGCACTCGCCAGCACGCCGGCGAGCTGGCCCACGATCTCGAGGTTCTTGCGCAGGCGACGCAGGAAGTAGAACAGCAGCAGCAGTGCCCACGGCACGATCACCAGGCTCAAGCGGAACTGCGGCCCCGCTCCCCAGCGCCCGAACAAGGCGTTGCTGGTCTGCTGGTAACCATAGTCCATCAGCGGCCAGAACAGCATAGCCATGGCGCCGATGATGACCCCGCGCTCCACCGCCGGCACCAGCTCGAGATAATGCCTGTCCATGGCCTCGCGCCAGATCGCCAGACAGATGGCGATGGCGACGGCGATCAGCACAAAGAAGATCTTGAGCGGCAAGAACACGATTGGGTCGAGCCAGCCGGTAAGCGAGCGTTGTGCCGGGTCCGCCTGCAGCCGTGCCACCCAATCGTTAAAACGCGTTTGGGCCTCGCAGCATTGCTGACCGGTCAGCTTGCCTTTGGCGGGAAAGCAATAGCGCTCCTTTTGCATCTCGTCGGGCACTTCCAGCAGCGCGTCGGGCTGGCAGTTGCGCGCGAATTTGGTGAGCCCGACGCGTCGCTGCGCTGCATCTGCCAAGGTGGTGAGCGTATCGAGCATCGGCGCCCGCCGGCAGGTGGTCCGCTGCCCGCCGCAACCGGCCGGCTCGCCCTTGTCGGTGATCAGCGCCCTGGCCGAGACCTCGTAGAGGCCACGCGGCTTGCCGTTGAGCCACTGCCCGACGCCGACGGCCAGCACCACCACCACCAGCAAGCCGATGCCGTAGCGAAGCTTGCCGTGGCGCAAATGCGTCCAATAGAGATCGGTAAACACCACGGCGGGCCGATAGAAGGCGGCAAGCGCCAGGATGCCGAACATGGGGAAAAACAAGAACAGATGGCTGTGGACCACCAGCATCGATCGCCAATCGGCGTCGCGGAACTCATTGACCAGGATGCCGGTGGAGGCCAGGAACGAGGCGCCGAGAACCAAGAACACCAGCCCCACGAACATGCGTGCGGACACCATCACACCCCTCCGTCGCTTCCCAGCTGACCCGCGCTAATTATCCCCGTTTGCGGCAGGCTAGGCTAGTGTCCGGCGTCGATGGCGGCGCAAAGCAAAAGGGGCCGCTCAACGCGGCCCCCCGTGAGATCGATGGTTGGCGAGTGACCCGGCGGACGGTACTGCCCGCTCGATTAGCCGATCAACTGGCTCCGGTGGAGGCTGCTCCAACCGCCGCGTGATCAAGCTTCAGCGTTCTCGCCGATATCAAGATCCCACTCGACATTGGATCACCTCCTTTCCGATGGTTGCGATTCCTAGGCACTCTAGCACGCACGTGCGCGTTGGGAAGAGCCAACTTGCCGCGCTCGGTTCCTTTGCCTTAGCCCGGGCGCACCTGCTGACCCGGCCGCTGCAAGATCGGCCGCGGCTGCGGCGCGGCAACCGGCGACACGTCAAGTTCCAGGTTCAACTCAGAGGCGTCGGCCGGTCGCCTGCAGCGACCGTCGAATTCGGCGCCCTGCTCGATCGATAGCGACATGTGATGGATGTCGCCCTCAACGCGCGAGGAGGCCTGCAGTGTAACGGTCATGCCACGAATAACGCCCGAGATCGTGCCGCGCACAATCACGCGCTCGGCGGCGACCGTGCCGGTCACCCTGCCCTTCTCGCCGATGATCACCTCGGTGCCGCGCACGTCGCCTTCCACCTCGCCGTCGACCTGCAACGTTCCCTGGCTGATGATCTTCAGACCTTGACCGATGATTTTCAGATCGTTGCTGATCACTGACTTGGTCGAGGACGCGTCCGGCATGGGCGGTCGGCGCTGCACGTTGAGGCTAAGGTTGTTGTTCATCGGCTCGTGCGCTTTTGGCTCGGGTGCCGAGCTACGCGTAAACATGTAAAAGCCCCCGGGGTGTGGTGACAGAGAAAAAAAGCTAGCGCTCGATCACAACACTGCGAGATGTTCGAATTATGTCCGGGTGCCAATAGCCTGCAGGCTCCCGCGGTCGATGGCAACAGCGATCGGACATGGCACCTCGGACCCTGAGCGGGCAAAAATATTGCGGTGCGCCGGCGCAGACTTGCGCGTATAAGCAGGAGTGATCGCGGGTTAACCAAACCCGATCCTCCCCGGGGGAATTGCTATGCATTCAGCATCAACCATAGCGGCCGCAGGGCTCTTGTGCGCGCTGGCGGCCTTGCCGGCCTCGGCACAGGGCGCCCAGCCGTGTGCCAATCCCAACGCGCTTGGGCTTGCGCGCACCGTCGAAATCGACACCACCGGCGGTCCCGGTTTCGGCATGGAGCAATATCGGGTGCATGATTTCCTGCTGCTCAAGGAGGTGGTGCTCACCTTCGACGATGGGCCGTGGCCTGACCATACCCGCGCGGTGCTGACGGCCCTGGCCGAGCAGTGCACCAAGGCGACGTTCTTCCCGATCGGCAAGCATGCGCTGTGGCACCCGGAAATCCTGCGTGAAGTGGCGGCTGCCGGCCACACCATCGGCAGCCATACCTGGTCGCATGCCAACCTCAGCAAACTCAAAGGCGAAAAGGCAACCGAGGAGATCGAGAAGGGCGTCAGCGCCGTGGCGCTGGCACTGGGCACGCCGCCCGCGCCATTCTTCCGCTTCCCCTTCCTCAAGGACCCGCAGGAGCAGCTCACCTATCTCGGCACGCGCAACATTGCCATCTTCTCGCACGACCTCGACAGCTTCGACTTTAAGATCCGCAAGCCCGAGGAGGTCATCAAATCGGTGCTGACCAAGCTCGAGAAGAAGGGCAAGGGCATCATCCTCATGCACGACTTTCAGCAGGCCACCGCCAAGGCGCTGCCCGACCTGCTGGCGCAACTGAAGGACCGCGGCTATCGGGTGGTGCATACCAAGCCCAAGACCGCGGTCACGACGTTGGCGCACTGGGACGAGGTGGTGCGCAGTGAGGTCAAGGGCGCCGCCGTTGGCCCCGATCGCCCAACCTCAAGTGTGGTGCGCACCATTGATGAGCCGGCAAAGCCTGGCGCGCCGCGGGCCACCGCCGGCGGCGCCACCAAATAGCGCGCTGCGCACGTCGGCCCACTCGTTGCGCGTCAGGGGGAAGGCTTTCAGTGCTTGCCGATGCCTGGGCTCAGGATGTTCTCAGCTTTTGGCTGAAGGAGATCGAGCCCGCGAGCTGGTTCAAGGCGGACGCGGGCTTCGATCAGGACCTGCGCCGACGCTTCTCGGCGACGCATGGCGGCGTCGCCAACTTGCCTCTCGCCGACTGCTTGCGCGATGCCGACACCGCGCTTGCCGCAGTGATCGTGCTTGACCAGTTTTCGCGCAATATGTTTCGCGGCACGCCGCGTGCGTTTGCAACCGACGCTGAGGCGCTGCGCCTGGCCGACGCTGCCATCGCCAAAGGCTTCGACGCCAGGGTCGCCGATGCGCCGCGCCTCTTCTTTTACCTTCCCTTCGAGCACGCCGAAGATCGGGCAGCGCAGGCCCGAGGCGTCGCGCTGATCGGCACCCTCCCCGATGCCGAGCTCGTGACCTGGGCCGAGGCGCACAAGCGCATCATTGACCGCTTCGGCCGCTTTCCGCATCGCAACGCCATTCTTGGCCGCGCCTCGACGCCGGAGGAACTCGAGTTTTTGAGCCAGCCGGGAAGTTCGTTCTGACGGCAGCCTACCAGTGCACGTCAAGATTGACGTAGGGGACGCGCACCCGCACCTGACCCGCATCGGCATCGACGTCGACCTTGCTGTGCGGGGCCCGCACCTCAACCCGGCCGCGCGCCTTGTCAACGGCAACCTTGGCGTTGGGCGCTGTCACCTTGATGCCGTCGTCGGTCGTAGGCGCAGGAGCCTCGGCGGCGGGCGGGGTCTGTTCCGGGTTGGGGACCTCGGCCATACCGACGCGCGCAAGCCCAAGGGCGCCGCCGGCGAGCACGGCTACGGCAACACCAAAACCAACAACACGCGATTTGCTCATGCATCAACCCCTGGGTTTAGAAGGATATTTGTGTGGAGGACAACATGGTTAGCGCTCCGGCCCGGTGCCAGCGCGGCCACCTGTCGCGGGCAACTGCCAAGCCATCGGGCTCGGCGCCGGGCGCAGCTCAAGCTGGGCGTGCAGGCGCTGTGACGGGCCTTATGTGGCGAGCGAGCTGGTGACCGCCACGGGCGGCGGCTGGCGCAAGGTCTGGTAGACAACGCAATAGCGCTCGGTGAGCTTCATCAAGGTGGCGCGCTGCTCCTCGCTCAGATCACCATCGATGGCAAAGCTGAGCCGAATGTCGCGAAAACCCACCGGCGCCTCCTTGGCAACGCCCAGGGTGCCGCGGAAATCGAGGTCGCCCTCGGCCCGGATGCGCGCGTCACGCACGTTGAGCTGCAATGCCGTCGCCACGGCATTGAGCGTGACACCGGCGCAGGCAACCAGCGCCTCAAGCAACATGTCGCCGGAACAGGCGTGCATACCGCTGCCGCCGGTCGCCGGGTGCAGGCCCGCCTCGATCAAGGCCCTGCCGGTCGCAACCGAACAGGTCACGCCTTCGCCAATATGCCCTTCGGCCTTCAGCGTGATGACGGCGGCTTCGGGGTGCTCGCGATACTGTTCCTTGAGCGGGGCCTGCAGCGCTTTCAAAGCGGTGGCGTCCATTCGGCAATCTCCAGGGGGTTCTTGTCCTGATCGGTGCTGTGTCCGCCCTCATATCATGCTGCTGCCGCCCGAGGCCACCAATCCGCCGGCGGCGGTGCCGACGCGCAACCAACCCAGCGATCCTGGGCGCCGCCCAGCGACGCTTGCCGGTTGCCGCCGTCCGGGCCATGCTTTTACTTCGCCCGACCTGGCGCGCTTGCCGCGCGTCCGCGCGCGGCGAGAGAAGCGAGGGAGCCTGTGCCACATGCCCGATGCCGACAGTAAAGAGCCCGGGAGCCGAGCGCTCGCCATCGCCGGCGGCCGCTTTCTCATTGTCGGCGGCGCCAGTCTGGTCGGTTCGGCGAGCGCCGAGCTGTTCTTACAACGCGGCGCCGCCGAGGTTGTTGTGCTCGACAACCTGTCGCAAGGCTCGCTCGCTGCGCTCAAACACATCGAGGGCGATCCGCGCCTCAAGATTGTCGCTGGCGACGTGCTGCGGCTGCCGCAACTGATCGCGGCCATGCGCACGGTCGACGGCGTCTTGCACCTCGCCGCACTCATGTCGCTCAGCATGGATCGCGACCCCTGGACCGGTCTCGATGTCAACATTCGTGGCACGCAGAACGTGATCGAGGCCGCCGCTATTACCGGCGTCAAGAAACTGGTGGTGGCGTCATCGACTGCCGCTTACGGCTACGGGCCGGGCATCGTCGGCCGGCTCAGCGAGGCAACGCCCTTCCACTCGCTCGACGCGCCGCCGGCCGCAATTCTTTATGGCGCCAGCAAAATCATCGGCGAGCAGCTTTGCCGCGACGCGCACAAGAAACGCGGCCTCAATTATGTCGTGCTGCGCTATGCCACCGTCTATGGCGAGCGCCAGCACTACCGGGCCGCCAATGCCCTCTACATCATCGAGACGCACGACCGCGTCCGTCGCGGTGAGCGGCCACGCGTGCTTGGTGACGGTTCGGACGCCAAGCACTTCGTGCATGTGAGCGACGTGGCGCGGGCCAACGCAGCAGCGTTCGCGGCGGCGGCCAGCGACGTTGCCCTCAACATCTCCGGGCCGCGCCCGACCACCACGCTTGAGATCGTGCGCCTCGTCACCGAGCTTGCCGGCAAGGATCTCGAACCGCAGCACGTCGCTGCCGATGCCGGGATGGTGCGGCTGACCTCGGGCGGCAGCTGGTTCCTGGACCACGGCTTGGCCGAGCAGGTCCTGGGGTGGCGTCCCGAAGTCGATATGCGCGAGGGCATTCGCCGCCTGATCGCCTGGCGCGATGCGGCCGAGCAGCCCCCGAGCACCGAGGCCAAGCCCTTGTTAACACATGGGCCCTGAGGCCGTTGTTTGCGCGCCACCGTCGCTGGCAAAAGGCCGGCTGCGGGCACGAATTGGGCTTGTCACTCCCGCCGCGGGATGGAACACCTCGGGCTTAATTCTGTGATTCGAGATATTGGGGAGCCTCATGAAGGCAGCGGGGTTGCTGGTCCTGGGGGCCGTTGTGTTCGCCGGCGGCAGTGGCGTTGCCCGTGCCGACGGCCCGCCGGGCGTGCCTTACGCACCGCCTCGGGCCTACGCGCCCTACGAACCGGTCTATGTCGGCTATGACTGGAGCGGCTACTATGTGGGTGGCCACCTCGGCGCCGCCTTCATGCAGAGCGATTGGACAATCCCCGTCCTGGGTCCGATCGAGCACAGCGGCAAGGGCTTTGCCGGTGGCGCCCAAATCGGGCTGCAGAAGCAATGGGGCCGGGTCGTTGCCGGCATCGAGGTCTCCTATACCGCGCTCGATGCCGATGTCACCTCTCACACCCTGGTCCTTGGCGTCGCCCCCGCAACCCGAACGAGCGAGATCAGCAACCTCCTATTGGTGACCGGCCGGCTCGGCTGGACCAACGACAACCTATTGGCCTACGCCAAGGGTGGTTTTGCCAGCGGCGATGTCGATATCAGCTTCACCGCCCCCGCGCTGTCGTTGGCCGGCTCGGCAAGCGACCGGGCGAACGGCTGGACGGCCGGCGTTGGGCTTGAGTACGCCATCCGCGACAACATCATTCTTGGCGTCGAATACAACTACGTCCGCTTGAATTTCGACGATCGCGCCCTGAACCCATCCGGTCTGGTCGTCAGCGACGCCGGGGTCGATGTGCAATCGATACTCGCGCGCGTGAGCTTCAAGTTCGATTACGGCCGCGGCCTCGTGCCGGTCAAGTAAAGGTCGCCGGCCCAACGGCCGCTCCGTCCAGCCGCCGGCGGTACTGTCTCCGTGGCGTGGCGATGCTTATCGGCGAATGCCGCGCGCAGCCTTTGCTGCCTCCGCTACCGGCGGGAGGCTCCCGGGCCAGTCCGGCGCCCCTCAAGCGCTCTTGGCTCGCTTCGCTGCGGTGGCGCGGCGCGCGGGTGCCCGGGGCGAGGTGTTCAAGGCCACGGCGGCGCGAATGAGCGCCATCAACGCCTTTTCATCGATCTTGTCGCCCTCACGCACATCGATGGCACGCCTGGTGTTGCCTTCAAGGCTGGAGTTGAAGAGGCCTGACGGGTCCGCCAACGCGGCGCCCTTGGCGAAGGTCATTTTCACGACACTCTTATAGGTCTCGCCGGTGCAGATGATGCCGGCGTGCGACCACACCGGAACCCCTCTCCACTTCCACTCTTCGACCACTTCGGGGTCGGCCTGTTTGATCAGGCGGCGCACTCGCGCCAGCGTCTCGCCGCGCCAATCACCCAGTTCCTTGATGCGCGCATCGATCAGCTGGGAGGGAACTTCCCCCGCTTTCGCTGGCTTGGTGGCGCTCTTCGTCTTCATCATGGCTGTGGCCGCTTTCGTCATGGTTGTTGTCGCTCACTCGTCACCGCCGGGGCTTCGTTCGTCGGCGCTTGGCACCGCCCGATCGCGTCCGCATTGGGATCGCTGATCAGAGGCGATTTGGGCGGAGGTGACACGCTCCGCGAGCTGTTTCGGCAGATCCCCACGCTTATGCAACTGTTATCGACAAAAAACTTAGTCCCACTTGAGGCCAGCATCGAACTTGGCCCGGTAGCGACGCCAGAGGGCGGACACGAAATCCGAGTAGTCGTCGGTCCACGGTCGCACCCGGGGCTGGTCGAGCCGGCGGGCGCGATGCCAGGCGAGCGCTGGCTCCAGCAGCTCCCGGTGATGTGCCATGAGCACAACCTGCGAGGCCAGCGCGCCGGAACCGCGCTCGCCCTCGACGTAAACCGCCTGGGCGGCGACGCCATCGGCGGCGCTGAGCGCGGCGAGATTGGCCTCCAGCACCGGCGGCAGGTCGAGGTTCTGGTTGGAAACATGCAGCGCCAAGATGCCGCGATCGGCGAGCTTATTGAGGTAGAGGCGGAGGGCCTCGACGGTGATGAGGTGCATGGGAATTGCGTCCGAGGAGAAGGCGTCGACCATGAGAAAGTCGAAGGCGCCATCGTTCTGGCGGGCGAGTGTCAGGCGCGCGTCGCCGAGCACGATCTCGGCCGCCGGCAAACAGCGCGCGATGTAGCGAAACAGCGAAGGGGTGGTGGCGATGTGCACGATCGCGGCATCGATCTCGAAAAAGCGCCAGTGGTCGTCGGCTGCCGCATAACAGGCCATCGCGCCCGTCCCCAATCCCACGATGCCGACCCGCAACGGGCCTGCGGTCGCGCCGCGTGCCAGATTGAGGGCACGCGCTAGCGGGCCGGTTGGATGATAATAGGCAAGCGGTAACGGGCGCGATACCAGCGCGGCGCCGCTGCGGTTTTGCTGCAGACCGTGCAAGGTCGTGCCATGCAGCAACAGCCGGTAGTCGCCGGCGGCGCTATCGATCACCCGATGCGTGCCAAAAAAGCTGCGCGTGACATAGATGGGGGCGGAAGCCGACGGCAGGGCAATAGTGGCCGCGATCATGGCGGCGAGCGCCGCGGTCGCAAGGCGCGGTGCGGGGGTGGCGAGGACGGCCGCAAGCCCGAGACCGCAAATCACGCCAAGGCGCAGGTCGCGGTGCGGCTCGAACAGCTCGCTCCTGACCGCCACAGCGAGCAGCAGGATGGCGGCCAGCCCCGCCCCGACCAGCAGCGCCAGCTGCGCCAGGCTGCGCCCGGGGCTGAGCGCACGCCATAGTTTGGGATGGGCCAGGAGGCCGAGGCCCAATAAGAGGGGAAATTCGGAGGTCCCCGTGAACAGCAGCGGCGCCAGGATGGCCGCGAACACGCCGCCCAGCACGCCGCCGACGGACAAGCACAGGTAAAAGTTGGTGAGATGGGCCCGGTCCGGCCGGCGCCGGTAAAGCCGCCCATGACAGAGGAGGCTCGTGATCAGGAAGGCCATCAGCCCGACCACGGCGGCAACGACCCAACTCAGATCCCCCTTCCACTCTTGCGCCGCCAGCGCCGCCGCCAGGGCCAGCGGCTGCAGCCGCAACAGATGGCGCGGCCCGATCGGCTGCCGGGCGCGAAAGGCGACAATGAAGGTGGCAAGATAGAGGGCCAGCGGCAGCACCCAGAGCAGCGGCGCCGAGGCAAGGTCGGTCGTCAGATAGGTGGTATAGGCGACGAGGAGACCGGACGGCACGAAGGCGAGAAAGATCCACCCCATGCGCCGGCCCCAGGACGGCGGCCGCGATCGCTTGCCGTCCTCGCTGGGACCTGCGGCAAGATCGAGGTCGGGCCTGAGCGCGATCAGGCCGCAGCCGACAATGGCCAGCACCAGCAGGAGAAAGGCGGCGCTCCAGATGCGGCTCTGCCAGCTGAGCGGCAGCAGCGGTTCAATCACCGTCGGATAGGCCAACAGCGCCGCCAGGCTGCCGGCATTGCTGGCGCCGTAGAGAAAGTAAGGATCGGCGCTCAACGGATGCCCGCTGCGGCCGAACCATGCCTGCAGCAGCGGGGCATTGGCAGATAGCGCAAAGAAGGGCAGGCCCGCCACCGCCGCCAAGGTCGCCAGCAGCCACAGATAGGGACTTGCGGGTGGCCCAAGATCGGCGGGCAGCGCGACCGGCGTGGCGGCGAAGGCGGCAACCAGCACGGCCGCATGCACGATCAGGGCCCTGCGCCCGCCAAGCGTGAGGTTGAGGAGATGCGCGTACGCATACCCCAGCAGCAACAGCGCCTGAAAAAATGTGAGCGACACGGCCCACGTCGCCGGTGCCCCGCCCAGCACCGGCAGCAGCATTTTGGCGACCATGGGCTGCACGGAGAACAGCAAAAAGGCGCTCAACACCAAGGTTGCCGCAAACACCAGAAGCGTTTGACGTTCGCCGCTCTCGGCCAGGGGTGCCGTCGGGGGCGGGGGCATTGTCTAGGCTTTCGGCCGCTTGTCGATCACGCGCGGCGCCTTGCCCTGGCTGCGCTCGATCCCGCCCGGCGCGGCGAGGCTAATGCTGGCCGAAATGCCAACCAGGGCTTTGATGCGCAGGCCCAACTCGGCGGCCAGCGCCTGCCGCCGATCGGCCGCACAATCGGCGGTCACCTCTACCACCACCTCGATCTCGTCGAGGCGGTTCGGGCGGGTCAGCAGGATCTGGTAGTGCGGTGCCAGCCCGCGGACGTTGAGGATTTCGGTCTCGATCTGGCTCGGAAATACGTTGACGCCGCGCACAATCAGCATGTCATCGGAACGGCCGGTCACCTTCTCCATCCGCCGCATGCTGCGGGCCGTGCCCGGCAGCAGCCGGGTCATATCGCGCGTGCGATAGCGGATGAGCGGCATTGCTTCCCGGCTCAGCGTGGTGAGAACGAGCTCGCCCTTGGCGCCGTCGGGCAGCACCCTTTCGCTCACCGGGTCGATGATTTCGGGGTAGAAGTGGTCCTCCCACAGATGCAGACCATCCTTGGTTTCGACGCACTCGCTGGCAACGCCTGGGCCCATCACTTCCGACAGGCCATAGATATCGACGGCGTGCATGTCGCAGGCTTGCTCGATCTCGCGGCGCATGCTGTCGGTCCAGGGCTCGGCGCCAAAGATGCCGACCTTGAGCGAGGTGGAACGGGGATCGATCCCCTGCCGCCGGAACTCATCGAGGATCGCCAGCATGTAGGATGGGGTGACGGTGATGATGTCGGGCCGGAAGTCGACGATCAGCTGCACCTGGCGCTCGGTCATGCCACCCGATACCGGCACCACCGTCAGCCCGAGTCGTTCGGCACCGTAGTGGAGGCCGAGACCGCCGGTGAAGAGGCCGTAGCCGTAGGCGTTATGAAGCCGCATGCCGGGCCTGCCGCCGGCGGCGCGGATCGAGCGCGCGACCAGGCGGCCCCACGTGTCGATGTCGCGCTCGCTGTAGCCGACCACCGTCGGCTTGCCGGTGGTACCCGAAGAGGCGTGGATGCGAACAATTCGCTCCTTGGGCACCGCGAACAAAGCAAAGGGATAGTTGGCGCGCAGGTCGTCCTTGGTGGTGAAGGGATACTTGGCAAGATCGGCGAGCGAGCGCAAATCGCTAGGGGCGATCCCGATGCCGTCAAAGCGCGCCCGGTAGTGGGGCACGTTGCGGTAGACGTGATCGAGCGTCGCCTTGAGGCTCGTCAGCTGCAGGTCCGCGATCCGATCGCGCGAGGCCGTCTCGATCGCATCGAGGTCGGCCTTGTGTGGGGTCAAATCGAGCACCAATCCCCTCCTCCGCTGGCGCCTGCCAATCGATCGACGCCATCCTGCGCCCTCAGCTGGCGGCCCACAAACAACCGCCGAGCGCCGCCACGCCGAGCGCGCTGCGCACGGCGTGCAGCCAGCCCCAGCGCGCAACCAGGCGCCGGGCCTCGGGCCCGGCGGTGGAACTTGCGAGGCGATGAAGGGCGTCGTTGGTGGGCTTCACGCAGATCAAGGTATAGGGCCAGTTGACGAACATCAGAAGTGCCGGAACCAGCCAGCGCCAGTCGCCGTAGCGATACCCGGCGGCGAGACCCATGGCGGTGCCGACAAGGGCGAGGCCACCCTGCATGACCGCGGCGCGACGATAACTCAGCTGCCACTGGGTGAGCATCTGGCCGTCGTCGAGCGCCAGTCGGGCCGGCTGTTCGGCCACGTTGACATAGACCGCGGCCCCCGTGAACAGCGCCACAGCCATGCTGGCGAGAGTTGCGGCGAGCATGGGCAATCTCCAGCACGTTGGGCCGCTATACGGCGGCTTCAAGCAGACTATCGGGCAAAGTCCGGGCGTGGCCTCTAAACTCGGCAATGACGGTCCCTGCCGCATCGCGCACGCTGACGTCGTAAATGCCACCGCGTTCGCCGCGGTGGCGCTCGCTGGCCACTGCCAACAGGCGCATGCCAAGCCGCGCCGGCGCCAGATAGGTGATGGTGCAGTGTTGCGCCACGGCGCGGCGCCCATAGGCGTTTGAGGCAAACGCCAAGGCACTGTCGGCCAACGTGAAGATGATGCCGCCGTGCCCGAAGCCGTGGCCATTGACCATGCGCTCGGTCACCATCATGGCAAGCTCGGCCCGGCCCGGCCCAACGCTCACGATCTCCATGCCGAGGCCCTGGCTCACGCGGTCGTCGGCCCACAGCGCCGCGGCGCTAAGGCGGGCAATGTCGCCGGCGTCCCGCGTCATGCCTTTCTCCCGCTGAACTTGGGCGCACGCTTTTCCAGGAAGGCGGTGATGCCCTCGACGCCGTCGGGGGAGGCGCCGGCACGCGCTTGCAACTCGCGTTCGAGATCGAGCTGGTCGGCAAGCGAGTTGCGGTTCGAGGCGGCAAGCGCGCGCTTGGTAAGCGCCAGACCGTAGGTCGGCGCCAGCGCGAGCTTGCCCGCCACCATGTCCACTTCGGCGGCCAGTTTGTCGTCGTCCACCACTTTCCAGATCAAGCCCCAGGCTTCGGCTTTTTCTGCCGGCAAGGGCTCGGCCAGCATGGCAAGCCCGCGCGCCCGCGCCGCGCCAACGAGGCGCGGCAGGATCCAGGTGCCGCCGGCATCGGGAATGAGCCCGATGCGGGCAAACGCCTCAAGGAAACTGGCACTGCGCGCCGCATAGACGAGATCGGCCGCCAACGCCAGATTGGCCCCGGCACCGGCGGCGATGCCATTGACCGCGGCGACCACCGGCTTTGGCATCGTGCTGATCAGCTTGATAAGCGGGTTATAGGCACCTTCGAGGAGCGACGCCGCGTCGGGTACACCCTCAGACAGGTCTTGTCCGGCCGAAAACGCCCGGCCTGCCCCGGTCAGCACCACCACCCGACAGGCGGGATCGGCAGCACCGGTCTCAAGTGCGCTGCGCAACTCGGCGAGCATGGCGCCGGTGAAGGCATTCAATCGCCCAGGCCGGTTGAGTGTCAGCTGCAACACGCCATCCTTGTGTGCCTTGAGCACGGTCGGTTCGCCCACGGGCCGTCTCCTGTTCGTCGCTATTTGTGCAAAAATTCTAGCCCAGCCGGGCGGCGTCTCAAACCAAGACCCCGCGCACGGGCCGGCGCAATTTGGCATTTTGTGGTTCGGACCGGTCGCGCCGTAAGCGGCGCCGTTGGGATGGCTTGGAATGGGTGGGCCGGTTGTCTATAGTGCCGCCCATAGGAGACCGAGGGGCAATCATTTCTGACAGCTAGGCTTTGTGCCGCGTGCGCACGCCCCCGTGTCTTTGCTCGGCCGGTTTGCCTGGCCCGGCTTGGCGAGATCGAGGGGCATTGACGGCGGGGGGCCGGTATCCCGGGGGGCCAATACGGCATGAAATGCAACTGCCAGCGATGGTTCTGGGGCATTATCCCCCTCATCATCCTGTGCTGGCTCGCCATCCATTTCGAGCGCGGACGGATCGAGCAGGATCTGGCCGAGCGCGCGGGCTCGGCCTTGATGAGCAGCGGCCACACCTGGGCGGTGGCGGCGGTCGAAGGTCGCGATATCGTGCTCTCGGGACGCGCTCCCGACGAGGACGAACCCGGCAAGGCCTCGGAACTCGTTCGCGGCACCTGGGGCGTGCGTCTCGTCGACAATCGCGTTGATCTCCTGGAAAGGGCGGAAAACTACATTTGGGCTGCGAGCCGGCGCGGCCAGCGCATCCGGCTCACGGGCTACGCGCCGAACTTGGCGACCCGACAAGTCATCATCGGCGTGGCACGAGCGAACTTTCCGGGCTTCGAGATCGTCGACCGGACGCGTCTTGCCCGCGGCGTGCCGCCGCTCGACACCTGGCTTGCCGGCATCAGCTTCAGTTTGCGCCAGCTCGCAGCCCTGAAGCGGGGCGATGTGCGCCTCGACGGCCTCAGCATGACAGTGACGGGCGAGGCCGAGGACTTGACGGAATACCGCGCCGTCAGGACGGCGCTTGCCAGCGGCCTGCCGAAGGCGATCAAGCTCGCCAACAACCTGATTGCGGCCCCGAGCGTCAGCCCCCATACCTTGTCGGCACGGCTCAACGGCGGCGAGCTCACGCTCACCGGCTACGCCCCCGATGAGGCCGCCGCCGATGAGTTGGTGCGGCTCATCTCCAACGTCGCCCCCGGCTTGCCGATCAATAATCGGTTGCAGCCCGCAAGCGGCGCGCCGACCGGTTGGGGCGGTGTTGCAGCTGCCGGCGTGCGCGCGCTCCTCAATCTCAAGAACGGCAGTGCCGAGCTGAAGGACACGACCCTCACCCTATCCGCCATTGCGGCCAACGATACAGAATTGCAGGCGACGCGTACGGCACTGCGCGCCGAACTGGGCGAGCCGTTCCGGCTGACCGATCACATTAAGTTACCGCAGCCGCTCATCTTGCCGCCAACGCCGCCGGTTCCGCCGCTGCCGGCGGAGCTGGTCCCGCCGTCGGTTGCTCCGAAGGCAGCCGAGCCGTCGCCGCCGACGGAGCCGCCGGCACAGGTCAGCGATCTCGTGCTCCCTCAGCCACCACCGTTGCCTCCGCCGCCACCCGAGCTGGCGCCGGGGCCGGCTCCGGAGCCGGCTTCGCCGCCGCCGTCAACGCCTGCGCCGGCGTTGGTGATGGTGGCGCCGGCGCCACCTCCCGACCCTGGGGAGCGGCCCTTACCGCCGTCGTCGCCAGCAGGGTCGCAATCGATCGCCACGCAATCGTTGCCGCCCGCCGTGCCCGCGCCGGCGGTCCAGGACCTGCCGCCACCGGCCACCAGCATGGTCGCGGCCGCCGATCCAACCGCCATTGCGCGTGCCAGCGCGTGTCAAGAGCGCCAGGCGAAAATCGCCGATGCTGGTCCCATCCTGTTCCGCGTCGGCAGCGCCGATCTTGATTCTGCCGGCATCGTCGCGCTCGATGGCGTGGCCGGCGCCGCCAAGGCCTGTCCCGAGCTGCGTATCGAGATCGCCGGGCACGCCAGCGCCGAGGGTGGCCAGGACCGCAACCAGCAGCTGTCGCTTGAGCGCGCGCGCACGGCATTCGCCTATCTGGTCAAGGCGGGGGTCGAAGAGCAGCGACTAGAGGCTGTGGGCTACGGCGCATCGCGACCGACCGCTGCTAACGACGGCCGTGACGGCATGGCTCGCAGCCGACGCGTTGAATTCGTGGTTCGCCACTAGCGCGTCGGCGGCGCTCGAGAGCTTTGTGGGTTTGCACATGGACTATCTTGTCTACAAACTCGCCTGGTGGTTGCTGGGCGCCTTCGGCATCGGCGTTTGCGTGGGTTGGTTGTCCTGTGGGCGGCCGCGCGATGCCGATGGGGGACCGCCGGCGTGAAAACGTAGGGGTCGTCGTCTGGGGACTGGATCATGTTGGCGTTGGGTCTGCAGACGCTGTTGTTGATGTGCGCCGCCTATTGTCTCGGCGCCGCGCTCGCCTGCTTCGTGCGTCGGCTGTTTTTTTCCCGAGGTGCGCGCCAGCCACAGACCATCGAACGCCGCGTCGAGCCGCTGCAAGAGGCTGACCCCGGTGTGATTGGGCGGGAGCGGTTCCAACGGACGCCTGCCAAGGCGCCGGTCGCACCTGCCAAGACGGCACCGGTTGCACCTGCCAAGACGGCACCGGTTGCACCTGCCGAGACGGCACCGGTTGCACCTGCCAAGACGGCACCGGTTGCACCTGCCGAGACGGCACCGGTCGCACCTGCCGAGACGGCACCGGTCGCACCTGCCAAGGCGGCGCCGGTTGCACCTGTCAGG